>ERZ836829.427-NODE-427-length-53605-cov-4.846592_pt1 | contig 53605 bp, 42 predicted proteins | sample MGYA00519574_ERZ836829 | MGnify/ENA primary metagenome ERZ836829 (study PRJEB31850, sample SAMEA3708808) | human gut metagenome | biome: human gut; feature: human-associated habitat; material: faeces | place: China | collected 2014 ...
TTTTCTTTCTCGGCTTTTTGATTCGCTTCTTTAATTTTTCTATCACGAGAACGTAAAAGTATTTGATTATCTAACCAGTCAAAGTATTCTGGATCAGTTTCTTCAGATTCTAGATATTCTTTATATAAATTATAAAAAATTCTTGCTGTTTTAGGATAATCTGGATTTAAATATTCCGCATTATCTTTGAAATCTAATGCCATCTTTAATTCCGTTTTTCCAGCCGACGGGCTAAATCCACCTCTCCGATTAAATACAGCAACTTGATAGCTATTTATCATCCTATCATCACCGTACTTTTCAATCATTTTCCTAACAGCCATGCAAGGTTCATATCCATCCTCATCTATAGGAGAAAAAGCAAAAAGTCTTCCAAGCGTTGTTCCAAACAGATTTTGTTGATCATTAGAATTTAATAAATTCCTATATTTTTCTACCCATTGTTCTAATTCCACTTCTAATACTTTACCATTTTTCTCTGCTGGACAAAAATGTGATTTATCATATAAACAATACATATTATGAAAATAATCTTGATTGATCTTTTTATTCTGATCATGTTCTCGCTTAAACACTATAGATACTAGCTCTGCCATAAACTCTGGCGATTGCTTAACAATTTTGTGATAACATTTCATATCTTTCCAATCTAACAGATTCATAAACAAAATTTCAAGATGTGACACTCTTACACACTTGTCATAATCATCTATATATGCTTCCTGTAAAACTTCTAATAATTGTTGAACATGATACCTTGTCATTTGATCTTCTTCTCCAGACGACATATATTCCACGCCTTTAAAGCACTCAAAAATAGTACTTGCTGATAATGGCTTATAATAATGAATATGATGCATCTGCTCTAAAAACGTATTCAAGGTTGCATATTTCTTAGCCTCTTTTAACGCCCATAAATAATTGCATTCTTGACAATATGTCGTTGATTTCCAAAATTCTTTTTTTATTATGTCAGATGCATTCGTAATCAATGGTATTGTCTTTGTCACTCTTGCCTCAACCTTATAGACTTTAGCTATTACATTATCCGAGCATTTCATATCTGTCATTTTCATTATAATATCCGAATATGGCAGCTTTTCTACATTCTTCATGTTATCCAAATAGCTAACTGCTATATCCGCAAACTTCTCAATTTGGATTATCTCTTTAAATATTTCAAAATTCCACATGCCCTTATTCCAGTACTTTGCCAAACAATGTCCTAAGTTTCTATATTCATTTGGAGAACACGCATTAGCCAACACAATAAGACTATATCTTTTGTTTTGAAATTCTTCTATTTTTTCTTGAATTAAAAACTGCATAGCTTTCTCATTATCTTCTCTCCCGCCATCTTTATTAGCTGGAATAGGATACAAAAGCGGCGTATCACCATTTGTTGCAAATAAATATGCATATTCATATTCTGGAGTTGCAATATGTATTTCATTTAACATTTTTTCATATTTACTAATCTTCTCTTCTGGCATTGCCCACGACGCAAATTTATAATACCTATGCCTGTATATCAAATGGCGAATTGTATTTTTAATCACCACTATTTCTTCATCAGACATTTGCTGAACTTCAAACAATAGTACCCTAAATATTGTATCAATTGATTTTACAGAAAGGCTTTCCGATAACTGAAGCATTTTTTTCCAACGTTCAACAGAAAAATCCATATGTTGAAGAATAAGATTAAAATACCCCCTTTTTGTTTTATTCATATCTGCAACAGTTGTTGTTTTTGATACTTCATGTGTTCTATACTTAGGCGCAGACATTTCCCCCAAAAGGCTGGTTTTATTAATATCAATTGCATTATAAATATAATCCCATGCCTTTTCTGGATCAATTTCAAATGCTTTTTCTGCTGCTTTGATTTTTTCATTTGATGTCTCTAAAACAGAAAAATTCATCCATGGACATAATACTTTTTCAAATATCCCCTCAGGTGTATTGGATTTATATTCAAATCCAAACGAATCTAATTTCAGAAGCCATTCAAATGCAGGCCAAAAAAACTCTTTTTGAACAAGAAATTGTTCACTCCCCCATAAGATTTGTATATATGCATTCTCTCCAAAAAGGAAATCACTTGTTTGATTCTGAAATAGTTTTAACAATCCAGTATCATTAATAAGTTCGCAATCCATTCTTTTCAATACTGCTAACGGTGAAATTTCACATAATTCTCTCCAGAATTTAGAAATATAAATCCATTGTTTTTCTGTTTTTACATACTCCAAAACAGTCTCGGCTAGTGTATTTAAAGCCCTTTCCGTTTCTTTGTTGCTTTTATAGGTTCCCTTAATCGATAATGTTTGTAACATTCCTTTTCTTATCGTTTCAGACCAGAATAACTTTTCTCCTCTAAGCTGTGCAATCAGCCTTTCTTGTCCATTATAAGAAAACAAATTTTCTGATTCATTAATTACTTCTAAAAAAACTTTGACAAATAATTGCCAGATAGGTTCATTTGTTAATACATCAAGATAACTCCATATATTCTCTATACTTGCCAAATAATAAGAGACTGAACTGTTTCTTATTATTACATATAAAAAAGGGTCTTCTCCCTTTGTATATGGAAGAATTTCTTCTAAAAATTTATCATATGAATCTCCATATAAAGATTCAATAACTAACTCATCTCCTTCTATTTCTTCCCAACTTCCAATAAGTAAACATGTTTTTTTTGCCTTTTCACTAATACCAGTAATCCATTTAGGTGCCTTTAAGTACTCCCCCTTAAATAATTTTTTTTTCATCTGAATATATAATCCATGCGTATCTGCTAATAAAGCATATATTTTTTCATACTCCATTCCTGCATCCCTTAAACATTTCGATAATGTGTCATGAGTTCTTGGGCGCAACTCTAAAACATCCTTGTTAAAGACTGGTGTATTTTCATCTACCACAAAAATATTAGTATTGTTCTCAATTGCCACTATTTCATCTGCATAAAACCATGGAATATAAACATTTCCGCTGTTTTTAAGAAGACTAAGTTTTTTCCAAGATTCCATATCTTTAACAATATATATAGGACGTTTATCATCCAATCTCCATAATTCATTAAGAACACAATATATTGTCTCTTCTCTACTACGACCTCTTACAAATACTAGTTCCTTATGTCTTAAATCTTCAAATTCATCTTGAAAATTCTCATCATCTACTATAAAAAATTCTATTCCAATAGAAGGATTTTGAGTACTTCTTCTAAGATCAATATCGATTTGCCCAGATGATAATATTGATATCTGCTCATAATTATAAACTGCAAGATCATTTGACATTTTGTCAATTTTTTTTTTCAATTCTAAAAGATTCCTGTTCTGTTCGTCTCTCCATTCTTTTAAGAAATAATGCTCATATTTATTAGGATCAATTACCTTTAACTGTTCAAGTACCGTATAAATGATTTTCATTGTATAAGATTCTGCAATTTCATAAGATATTTCATATTTTTGCATCAATTGCATAAGGCATTTATATAGTCGACCTTTTAAATCATATCCATCTACTTTCTTCAACTCTTTTGCAATTTCCGACAAATTCTCTTTTGATAATACGCACACCAGTTCTTCAAAAAAGATATTTTTTTCCTTTTCCGTTTTAATAAAAAAATCGCCCGTATCAACAAGTAATTTCTCCCATGTACTAGAATCTTTGTAGTTCCTTAACACATTTTCTCCAGCCGAAATTAACACATTCTGTATTTCAGACATTCCAAGTTCAGAAATAGCATTTAATAATTGTTCAATCATTTTGCACTTACCTCTTATCATTTTTTGTTTTTTACGAATGTACTATTGTTTATTTTCGATCACCTATTTCTCTGAACTACAGTATAGAATTCTTCCATACTGTAGTTCAAAATATAAAAACTTTACAATATCATTCATCTCCTTCCTCTAATCTAATGAACTTCGCAGGATAATAATCTTGGCTTAGCTTTCGCTGTAATATCCTAAATACTTTTTCATCATGTGTCGACATAATAATCTGATAGTCCGTTAATTCCAGAATGCTTCGTATTAAATCTGCGAATCCCAGAATATTAATATCATCAAAATGTCCTACTGGATCATCAATGAAAATAGACTGTAATGCCATTTTCTTAGATTTTAATGCTCTTCCCAAAAAAGAGCTAAATGCCACTGCATTTAATTGAGCTGTACTAAAATATCCTTCTGGTCGATACGAGTCTCCTTGTTCGCTCGATGTTTTTATAATTAGCTGTGGTTCTTCATTATCATTAAAAGACAACTCGTATTTCATTTCTCGCATAATCTCATGTGGATTAATCTTCTTATAAATTTCATTAATCAACTGTTGATCAAAATACGCCTTCAATCCAGCTTCCAATATAGTTTTTGCTTTTCTAAATTTTTCTCGTTGCTGTTCTATTTCCTTTTCCTGAATTACAAGCTTCATCTGCGCCTCGTTCAAATCATTCATATATTCATTAATTTTTTTAAAATACTCTCTGGCTCCATTTTCTTCTTTAATCCTTTGTAATATATTCTGCTGATTTGCATATTTTTCATCCATTTTCTTTGCAGTATTCAACTTTTCTTGCAACGCTTCCTCTGAATAACTTGCAAATGCAGCAAATTTTTTTCTTAGTACTTCTCCTGACTTCAATGCCTCTTTTTTACTACTGCATACCGCTTTTAACTTAGACACAGCAAGCTGCGAAACATCAAAGTATGTTTTAAGCTTTTTCTTTAGTTCATAACTGCTCTGGTTTAATTTAACTTCTTCTGCTATTAACTCTTCTAAATACTTTTCTGGTTCAAAATCACTTGGTTTTGTTAGCAAATTTTGTACATAACCAAATAACTCTGGTTCTTTTTCAATCTGAGCTTTTTCATTACCAAATACCTTCAATTCCTCTTTATACTGATCAGCCGTCGCCTTTAATTTAATTTCTTGGTTTTTTAATTCTTCATGTTTTTTAACTACCTCATTCAATTCATCAACTAATTTCTCATACCACTCAATTAATTCTTTTTCTTCATAATTTGTTAATTTAATATCATATTCAAGCAAATGATTTTCCCATATCTGTTGCTGTTCCTTTAGCTGTTTTTGTTTACTACTACATGTATCTAATTTAATTTGCATATTTATTAATTCCCGTTCATATATCAAAATTGTATTACAATATTCCTTGATACGTTGATTTAAAACATTATTTACTTCCTGATATACTAAATTGTATTGATTTTCTATAATTTTTATTTCCTCACTCAATGATTTCATTTCTAAATCTAAGTTTTCTGAATCTTCTTTTTGAAATTTAAAAATTTTCTGCATTAGACTGTTCCATGCTTCAAATTGAGTATGACACAATGGGCATTCACATATTTCCTGATGATCCACAATATATTTTCTTGCTTCTGCCAAAGCAAGCTCTAGCTTTTTCTCTTTACATTTCTGATCTTCAAGAACTTTCTGTCTATCAGCAATTCGTTCCTGTACTTGTATATAATGGTTCCGAATATCCATCACTTGAGAATACCATGGATCTCCAATATTTTGCTGCATCCCTAACTGTATTTTATTATCCCATTCACTTATGCTCAGAGGAAGTTTTATCTTGTCCAATTGATTTAACTGATATTGGCACTTTTCTTTCTTTTCACTGAGTTCCAATATTTTTTTTGAATGTTCTTCCAGCTTTATTATTTCTTCTGAATATGCAACTAATATTTCTTTTATGTTCTTGAAATATTCTTTAACTACAGGATAGCATTTCTTTTTCTTATTAATGCTTTCTATTCTTTGCATAAGCTCACTCTGATGTTGTTCAACTATTTTTTTCTGCTCTTTCAGTCGATCCAATGCATTATTATATGCTTGCTCTTTCTCTATAAGATTTATATATATGTCTAGTTTTTTTAATGTTTTATCTGTTCCATATATTTTTATCTTTTTATATAACACTATCTCTGGCTGTAACGTTTCAAGCTGCTTTTTAATATTTTTCTCTTGTTCCAAAAGGAGCTCTCTTTCTTGAATACGCTGAATTTCAAGCTCAAGCTTTCCAATTTCCCTTTCTAACATCTCTGCATTACTTTTATTTTCCACACATACTTTATATCCTACTTCAAAAATATATTCTATTTTTTCAATCTCTTCCTTGTTTTCTTTTCTTTTTTCTTTATATATATATGCATAATTTGCTGCTTTATTTTTTAGTTGATCATATCTTTCTGGACTATTTTCTTCACAAAACTCTGGAAGTTTGTCTTCACTTACCTTATTATAGTATGAAATCAATGCTTGAAATTCTAATATTTGGCCCCTTTTATTCTCCAGCTTTTCTAAATCACCTCTTTTCTGCTCTATATTTTTCTCTAAGTCATTCTTTTCTTTTTCTTTTTTCACAAGAATTTTATGTGAACTAATAAATTCCTCTTGTTCCCTCTTTAGAGAAGCTGTACTTGCACTCCATTCTTCATACTGATCCGTTGGCTTTCGAGCTGATACAAAATTATCAATCTTATAATGTGGAAGAATTAATTGATTCCAAAGTTCTCTATCATCGCCAACAATTTCATTACCCTTTATAGCTGGAACTGCTCTACAATCATCGCGATCATTTGCCACACTTACTACATTTCGAACCACTTCTGTTCCATTGTCTAATTTTATACATACTGATGAATTTTCTTTTGCATGTTCACGATTATGATAAATAGCTCCTTTCCATTTATTATCCTTAATGTCCCTTTTCACCATCTCCTTAATTCGGTCAACTTGACCCTTTAATGCAAATTCAACCCCATCAAATATACTAGTTTTTCCCATTCCATTTTTTGCATAAATCACCACTAATACAGCTGTTCTATTGCCTGATGTCAAAAACGAAATTTCTTTTTTTCCAGCATAATACCGAAAATTTTCAAGACTAATACTTTCAACATAAACAGGCGACTTATCATCTGTATTCAGGCTTATATTTGCATTTGAATCTATATTTGTTTCATCTTGACTTATAATAAAAATACGCTTTTCTACAGCATAAATCGCTTGCGCTATATCTGTATTGCAATTTATATTGTCAAAAATATATTTTTTAGCGCAAAAAGTATTTCCCTCTATTTCTTCTTTTAATTTTATATCTACATTTTCACCTACAAAAAAGCAAATATAAAAATTGCTGCGTTCAATTAGTGCTTCTGTTTTACTTTGATAATGAACTGCGACATACTCGTTTATATATTCCCAATCTAAATCCAAATTTTTTTTGGAATTTTCAAAGGCAATAAAAATATGTGCAAAATAAGTTTTCTTATCTTCACTTGCTTTACTATTCATTTTTCGTTTGAAATAATAAAATTTTTGCATGTTATCTTCTACTTTCTGCTTTTCCCAAATATTTTCTACTCTTCCCATACGTCTTCTACCAGCCTTTCCCATTTCTGTTTCATTTTTTCCTTATTTCCTTGACCTTCTTTCCAAATTTGCCGTATTTTCCCCATTCCAAAAACCGCAAGATTACATTTTTTTATTTGTCCGCTAACAATATCAAAACGTTCCTCATACGGGTCATCTCGCATGTTACTAGTTATTTGCGCCAAAGCTTCCCTGTCTGTCGTTTGATACTCTCCTGCTATATCTTGCATTATACGTCTACATTGTCTTCTGGTTACTGTACTGTCACACATAGTTGCATTCTTTCCATTCAATACAAAAATCATTTTATCTTTCAAATTTTCATGTTCCACATTTTTTGCAAAATAATTTTTCTTAATCAAACTACAAATAACAGTTTCTTGCTTTTCATCTGCGCATATCGTTACTAGTTCTACATTTTGTAATTCATCTGTATTACCACTACATGGAAGCAAAAGACTAGGTTGCAACATCTGAATTTCTTTTTTCTCCAATACTCCTCGTACTAAACTTTTCCATAAAAGTTGTCCTTTCCAATATTCTACGCATATCTTTTTGGTTTCATTACAATTTAAATTAATTTCTGCACCTTTATCATTCTTAAATATATTTTCTGGTGTCAAATTTTCCTTATTAATGAGGCAATTTGCACAATCCAGAAAAAATCCTGTTTCTTCTCTCCTTTCTCTTCCTATTTCATTCGCTGCCTGCTCCTTATATATTTTTAATGAAGTCGGCATTCTGCTTTCCATTTTGTAATACTCTATCATTTCTAAAATTTCTTTTGCATTTGTTGCCCATAAATGTCCTCCTGTTGTTTCATCTCCCGCTGCTTTTGATACAATTCCAACTAATCGAATTTCGGTATCTGATTCTTCAAATAGACCAGTACCTGAATAACCCTTCATTGTACTCTCTCTCTTTTTGGTTGGGTTGGGTAGCTTATGAGATAATTTATACCGAAATGATTCTATACTAGAATCCATCCTTCCTTTCAGCTTTTCCATTCCAGCTCTTTTGTTACCTTTTCTGCATTCTTTATCCATTCCTACTGGAAATCCCCAACCTTTCTGTTTTTCTTCTTCTGCTGGTTTTATCAAAATTACAATTGTTTCTTCCATCCACTCCTGCCACGGAACAACTATCATTGCTACATCATAATCATTTGTTTCTACCGAATATTGAGAATGAAAAAAAACAGACTTTCCTTCTTCAAAAACACATTCAATCTGCCGATCCTCGCCCGTACAGTCTGCACAGTCAAAATAACACACGGCATTTCTTCCAAACTTTTTTTCTATATTTTTTAATACATGTGCAGCAGTCAATATAAGTGCCGGTTTTTTTAACTCTCTTCGATATAATATTCCACTTCCCTGTAATTCTTGATCATCACCGGCAGAAATTCTTACAGAAAGATTTTTATATTTATCCCACTTCGCTACACTTCCCATATACTTTTACACCACCTTTTATTTCCACCCCATTTTCATCAAGAAAACAGACTTTTAACCGACCTGTATCTAAATATTTTTTCTTATCATTTTTTGAGAAGTACCATCCATGATATATATCTTCCCACCATTCATAGTTGCAAAATAACCATATCGGTTCTTTATTATTCTCATTTACTGCAAGCAAATGCGCTAGCACTGCTTTATTTGGCACTTTCATTCCTGAACCATCTGTACTAACCAAATAGTATTGTGTTGGAAACGATTTTAACAATCTATTTGATGTATTTGCTTTGCTTCCATGATGTGATAGTTTTATTAAGTCAACGTTATACGGAAAAGTTATTCCCATAGACTTTGCACCATCTACACAAATCTTAGGATTTGCATCCCCTAAAAATAACATTTTTATATCATGATATAAAAACAAAAAAGCGATTGATGATCGATTATTTACCCTCGAATCACTTCCCATTTGTACTTTTTTTAATTCATCTAAATCCTTTTTATAATGAATCTCACTGTCCACTCCATATAAAATATCTTTTTCTCTTTTTTTACAGCTTTCTTCTTTCCATTCTTTTGCTAACTTCTCCAATTCTTTTTCATTAGGGCTAATAATTTTTATTTTTACATTATCCTCAAAATCATACTGCTGCCCTGCAACTACAAAATCCGTTAATCGATCTGAGAGTCCTTGGTTCTTAAGTACATCTAAAAGTGTAATCGCTTCTCCTACTCCATACTTTTCATTCCAAATAGGAACTAGAATTTTTTCTTCCGCACAATCTGATTTTTTTAAGCTAAGTTCTCGTTGAATTGCATTACATGTATTAAAATAAATTCGTTTTACAATTTCCTGCACTATTTCTTTAGGAGTATTGGCAAGACCTTCTAGTGCTCCTTGAATGTGGTCATTATCAATATGTGTAAAAATAACAGCCTCTACTATTTCGTCCCTATTATAAATAGACAGTAATACATCCTTATATAAATCTCCAAATCCTTTCGGTCCACCATCTATCAAAATATTACTTTTTTTATCTTTACCATAACGGATCCACAAAAAATCCCCCTCTTCAACTGGAAGCATAAAAACCTCTACCATGTATCCTCCTCCTTTTGTTTTATCGAACACTAACTCTAAATTAATTATACAGATTTTGACATCTTTAGTCAATACTTAATAATTACTTCCTCACCTTCCTCCCCACCACATTCAACCATTTCTCTTCCCCTCTTCCTTCTCTGACATCTCCTGTCACAAAGCACTCTACCGTCTCTAACCTACTTCCCTTCATCTCTTCCTCTGCCTCTTCCAGTACCTTCTTCCATCCATCTTCCCTCAGATCTGTAAAGTACCTGCCTCCTGCCTCTCTTTCTTCTTCTCCATACTTAAAAGAAGCATACAACACACCGCCATCTACTAGCGCAACTATCAATCTCGCAATTACCTTCGGCAATAGTTCATGCGGCACATGTAAAAGTGAAGCACATGCCCAAATCCCATCATACACTTCTTTTTCGTCTATCTCTTCAAAGCGCCTGCACTGTACCTCTTGTCCCAAGTATGCACTTGCCTGTCTACACATTTCTTTGGAGCCATCCAGCGCAACTACTCTATATCCACTTTCCATAAAAAATTTGCTGTCGCGTCCACTGCCGCAGCCTGCATCTAAAATCAGAGTTCCTGGCTTCAAATACTGCAGGAAACGTCCTCTCATTTCACTCATATCTGCATTTCGCGTTCCTTCACAAAATGCAGTGGCATTCTCATCGTAATAAGAAAGTGTCCTTTTCTCCTTCTCTCTGCTCTCTATTTCCAATTTCAGCTTTCTCCCTTCTCATGCCTTGTCGCGATACCGCTTCCAGTAGTACTCTAACACGCGATACTGCACAATATCCTTGACCTCATCCGCAAACTTCATGCCGCCTTCCTGCAGCACAGCCTGCATCTCGTCCTTTAGCGCAATTAGATAACCTTCCTTATCTACAAAGAAGCCTTTTCCTGATTGCTTTAGGAAATTGACCGGATTTTTTGTGATATTCTGTAAATGATCCTTATCTGTCATATTCTCAAAATCAGCCTTAGTTTTACACTTATTTACATCTTTCCAGTTTGTGCCTGTCTGATAAAATTTCTTCCATGACCATAACACATCACTTTCCGTCACAGCCATTTTCAAACCATTCTCACTACTACCATCTGCTTCGCAAAAAGCACTCAGCACTGGCATCTTGTAGGACTTCTGCATATTTGTCTGCTCTATTAACTCCAGAAAATCTCCAGCGTCTGTTCCAATCCATGCACACTTTTCTTTCTCCAAATCACCTAGCACACTTCTAAACATAACATAATGACGAAATGGATTTTCCTTCGCCTCTTTCAGACAATACTGATAGACAGCTTCATCCATATGTGTAAATAATTCTACTCTCGTTGGCACATGCTGCAGCAGCTCCTTCACACGGTGATATTCGTGAACAACTACATCATGACCTTTTCGCTTTCCTTCTTCCATCTTTCTAAACAGATCAATCAACTTCAAATCAAAATCCACAATACAATCCTGAGGATATGGAAGTGTCAATGCCACATCAGCTGTTGACGCATGAAAATTGGCTGTTTCTCCGCTTAATAAATATGGTGCCAAATTTGCCTGTCTATAATTTCCTGCAAAATCAAGTACAGTCAGATACTCTTTTCCTGGTGCTTTTCTTAAGCCACGCCCTAATTGCTGCAAAAAGATGATTGGTGACTCTGTAGGACGCAAAAACATTACAAGATCGACTACCGGAATATCAACACCTTCGTTAAACATATCTACGCAAAACAATGCTTGAATCTCTCCGCTTTCTAGCTTCTTGACGGCTTCTATTCTGTCAATCCAATATGTTTTTTCATCGCCCTCATTTTCTGTATTATCTTCACGGCTATATACTGCCCCTGCAGCAACACCACTTTCCGAGAAAAATCTTGCCATATGCGATGCATGCTGTCTCGAACAGCAAAAACCTAATGCATGCTTGGGGCAATATTTACGAAAGTACCCTAAAATCAACTGATCTCTTTTCGTATTTTCCAGATAAGCAGCTGTTAGCTCACTTTCTTCATAGTGGCCTCTTACAAAATGTAATGCACTATAATCAACTGTGTCATCCATGATTCCATAATAATGAAATGGAACTAGCACACCTCTGTTCACTGCTTCTTTAAGCGTTATTTCATAAGGTACTTCAAAATCATACAGCTCATACACGCTTTTGCCGTCCATCCGCTCTGGTGTTGCTGTCAATCCAAGCAAATAGGTTGGATGAAAGAAATCTAAAATCTTTTGATACTGATCTGCCGTACTGTGATGACATTCATCCATTACTATATATTCAAATGAATCTGGTGAGAATTTTCTCTTTAATACTTCTTCTTTTCCAAGTGAAGCAACTGATGCAAACAATAAATCAACATCCGCATCCTTTTTATCTCCTGTAAAAAAGCCATATGAATCGTCTGGCCTTACATTATGAAATGCCTCTGCTGCCTGTCGTAAAATTTCCTCTCGATGTGCAACAAATAAAACGCGCTTGTATGGCAGGGAATCAAATGCGGCAAGGTATGTTTTTCCAATACCTGTCGCTGCATGAACAATTCCTTTTTCAGCGCCTTCCTTTCTGCTTCTCTCTAATTCGTACAATGCTTCTATCTGCACACCTCTAGGCTCATACTCTTGTTTTAAGCCACTCTGTTTTTCTTCTTCACCCTGCTTTTCATATCTGGCAAGATCCTTAGCCACAGCAGGACGCACCCAGCTTTTTGCATATTTTTTTAGCACAGTATCTGTAATCTCAACAGACTTATTATAAAACAGATCCTCAAAGCTTGAATAAAACTGATCAAATGCCTGTTTATCAACTACGCTGCTCAGACAATAGTTCCACTCTATGCCGCTCGTCAGCGCACTTCTTGAAATATTTGATGAACCAATAAACACGCGGCTTTCTTTATCTGCGTGGAAGAAATATGCCTTGGGGTGAAAAGAACGATGACTGTCTGCATAAAAGCGAAGATCTATCTGATCACCAAGCTCGCTTCTTAGCAAATATAAGGCTGAGGGCTGCGTGATTCCAAGATAATTTCCTGTCAGAATGCGGATTGGAACACCTCTTTTTTGTGCCTGTTTTAATTGGGGAAGAAGCATTTTTACACCTGATTCCATCAAAAAAGATACTATTAAGTCTATTCGTTTTGCATGTGCCATGCTAATTTCCAGCTGCCAGAACAAATATTTTTCTCTTTTCTCGCCTGTGACTACGGCAAGCGAAGCGATATCTTCCATTACTTCTAATTCATTCACATCTATATTCATCTTTTTATCTGCCTTTCCCCGAGTTTTCGTCTTTCTTTATCAACAATTTTATCATGTTTATAGTTGATCTTCAAGTTTTTCCACCTTGCTTTTTCCTCCCCTAAATGTTACACTATTCATTACTACCCCCCAAAACTAATGAGAAAGGATTCTCCTATGACCCTTATTACCACCCTTGAGGGCTTTGTACCAAGCATCTCTGCTTTTTTCTCAAATGCCCTTCAAGCTTTCACTACTTTTATACAAAAAACGACTGGTATCTCGCCGGCTAATCTGCACCATATCTTACGCTGGACTGGTATATTCCTGCTTGTTTTTTTTCTTTTTTTGATTTTAAAGCGTCTTTACCATCTATGGCTCCCTGGCCATTTTGCGCGCCGTTATGGTATTAGCCGTCTGCCAAAGCATACTATTATTAAGCGCCGTTTTCATCTGCCGCTTACGCGAAACTCTTATGTTCTTCGCTTCCCGTCCTGGCGATATGCCAATCAGGATAATACACGTGATCAGAGGCGTAAGGGCAATAAAATCAATTGGAAAAACAGCTGTCTTATGATTGACTCGTATAAGATTTTTATGAAAAACCCTATGCAGATGGTTCGTCTTGTGCGTCATTTGCGTGAGGAGGGCTATGAGATTGCGCCTTGTGCTATTGAGATTGAAAAGAAAAGGCTGCTGCGTAAGAGTGATGACACTTACAGAAGTGGCTCTTCCCACGAGCTTCACAGCCGCTTTCAGGATGATCCGTTTGCGTTTGAGGAATATTGTGCCGCTCTTTTTCGCGCAATGGGCAAACGGGCACGTACAACGCCTCGCACTAATGACGGCGGCTATGATGTTATTGTAAGCGATGATAATGGTCTAAATGGCATTGTTGAATGTAAGTGCTATGCACCTGACTCTAAGGTTGGACGTCCGCTGCTTCAAAAGCTTGTAGGCGCCTGCATGGCTCATCCGATACGCCTTGACTATCTTATTTTTGTAACGACTAGTGATTTTTCTGAGGAAGCACGGACATTTGCTCATGATTTTCAAAAGCGCGAAAAGATAAATTTTTCACTTATCAATGGTCAGACTTTATCAAATCTTTCTGAACAATATTTATCTGAGTCTTCTTCTAAGAAAAAGATGAAGCGCCCTATTGATGACTGGAAGCAATGGCAGCTGACTACGGCTGACCTAAAAGATTATGTTCCGGCCGATTTATACTCGCGCCTTTAAACAGAAAAATCAGCCCGAGATTCTTCGGACTGATTTTTCTATTTTTATTATTTTCTACTTTTCCCCTGACTGCTGGCGTAGCTTTGCATATTCTAGCAGCGGCATCTGTTCTTCTAGTGTACCTTCCACGATCAAATCCAGATAGCGATAATTTTTTACGCCGTCGTCTCGGCCGCATGTAATGATATAACATTTATCGCTTCCTATACTAAAGTTGTCTACGTAGTTTCTTGTGGCTTCGTCTCTTGATACGGCAAATACGTTTGTCACACGATATGTATAGCGTCCTGACTCTGCCGTTAGATAAAAGGCATCGCCAACTTCTACATCTTTTAGACGGTTAAATGACAGATCTTGTGCCGTATGGTTATGGCCATAGATGCACATATGAGTCTCGCCAAGTGTATAATCTGGTCGTGCTGCTGTTACCATCCAGATATCTAGGTCGTAGTTTATCTCTTCCCATGTTCCTGTGTAGACACCTCTTCTTATGCCTGCTGTCGGAACCTCAAGCACACACTGGATCGTGCCTTTTGCGTAGTCTGGCGTATAGACAATGCCGTCTCTCATATAATAATTGGCATCCTCATAGTCAAGATCTGAAAAATCGTATGTTGGTGCTGATTCATCCTCTCCGGCACTTTCACCGCTTTCTTCTATATCGTCCCAGCCTTTTGCATTTTCCTGCTGCTTACGTCTTGCCATGCGTTCTGCCTTTTCCTTTGCTTCTTCCTGAAGTTTTTTTTCATATGCCTCTGGATCTGTAAGCTTTAAAATCAGATCATCTATATACGTATCAGCAAGATCGCGTTCCTCTTCCTGGCGCTCATAGGCATCCCGATTTTTAAAGAACATCAGATACACACCTGCTACAATCAAACCAATTGATGCTGTAAATAAAAGTGCAAACAGAAATTTCATGCCTGCCGTCATTGTTTTCTTTCTTTTTTTCTTCACAAAGACTGCTCCTTTCCCTGTTTTTTTCAGCTTATCATCTTTTTTTGTTCTGCACAACCCTTTTTCCTGATTCTTCTGCTCCCGTCAAAAATCGTAAGAAATTCGTCAGCTTAAAAAAAGAGACAGACATATTTCATGCCTGCCTCTTTTATATTAAATAGTTGTAGTTATTACTTATTAGAAAGATACTCGTGAATACCCTTTGCACCTGCTTTTCCAGCTTCCATTGCAAGGATTACGGTAGCTGCGCCTGTTACAGCATCTCCACCTGCGAATACACCATTCTTGGAAGTCTGACCGTTTGTTTCTTCTGCTACGATACACTTCCACTTATTTATCTCAAGTCCCTCAGTTGTGGAGGAGATCAGTGGGTTCGGTGAAGTACCAAGTGCCATGATAACGGTATCTACGTCAAGTGTAAACTCTGAATCCGGGATTACAACCGGGCGGCGTCTTCCAGATGCATCTGGCTCACCTAATTCCATACGAACACACTTCATGCCCTTTACCCAGCCCTTCTCATCCTCAAGGATCTCAGTCGGGTTTGTCAGAAGATGGAAAATGATTCCCTCTTCTTTTGCATGATGTACTTCCTCTACTCTTGCAGGAAGCTCTGCCTCACTACGGCGATATACGATATATGTGGTTGCGCCAAGACGAAGTGCTGTTCTAGCTGCGTCCATTGCAACGTTTCCGCCGCCGACAACTGCTACCTTTGTTCCTCTAAAGATCGGGGTATCATAGTCATCACGGAATGCCTTCATTAAGTTGTTTCTTGTTAAGAACTCATTTGCAGAGAATACACCAACTGCGTTCTCACCCGGGATACCCATAAACTTTGGAAGACCTGCTCCTGAACCGATAAATACAGCCTCAAAGCCTTCCTCTTCCATCAGCTGGTCAATGGTAACAGACTTTCCGATAACAACGTTACACTCGATCTTAACGCCAAGCTTGCGGACATTATCGATCTCTTTCTGTACAACCTCGTCCTTCGGAAGACGAAACTCCGGAATACCATATGTTAATACACCGCCTGGCTCGTGAAGTGCCTCGAAGATAGTAACTTCGTAGCCAAGCTTTGCTAAATCACCTGCACATGTAAGACCTGCCGGGCCGGAACCGATGATAGCAACCTTCTTGCCGTTTGTAGTCTCTGGCTTCTTCGGAACATAGCCATGCTCTCTGGAGTAATCAGCAACGAAACGCTCCAGCTTTCCGATGGAAATAGGATCACCCTTGATACCACGAATACACTTGCCTTCGCACTGTGTCTCCTGCGGACATACACGTCCACAGATTGCCGGAAGTGCAGATGATTCTGCAATGATATCAGCAGCTTCTGTGATCTTTCCTTCCTTTACCGCTTTTACAAATGCCGGAATATTGATAGATACTGGACATCCCTGAATACACTTTGCATTCTTACAATTAATGCAGCGTGATGCCTCTTCCATTGCCTCTTCCATGTTATATCCAAGACAGACTTCGTCAAAATTAGTAGCTCTTACCTTTGGATCCTGCTCTCTAACTGGAACTCTGTTTAAAACGCTCATATTCAACCTCATTTCTGCGTATTTTGCGTATTTTTACTTTTCTATATCTTGTTTTATCAGCCTTCGCAGTGTCCGCAGCCGCCGTGATGGGTCTCGCCCTCAAGCTCCTTTAACATTGCTCTGCCTTCTGCTGTCTTATAGGTCTGCTGACGCATCATTGCCTCGTCCCAGTTTACCAGATGACCATCAAACTCTGGTCCATCTACGCAGGCAAACTTGATTTCTCCGCCTACAGATACACGACATCCGCCGCACATACCTGTTCCGTCTACCATGATCGGGTTTAAGCTGACGATTGTTGGAATACCAAGTTCCTTTGTCAGCTTGCATACGAATTTCATCATGATCATCGGTCCGATTGCAACACATACATCATACTGCTTACCCTGATCGTGCAGTTCCTGGATTACCTGAGTAACCATTCCCTTACGCTCATAGCTGCCGTCATCTGTTGTGATATAAACGTTTCCAACAGCTTTCATCTCTTCTTCAAGAAGGATTAAGGACTGTGTCTTTGCACCGACAATTACATCTGCCTGAATGCCATGCTCATGCAGCCACTTTACCTGTGGGTAAACAGGTGCTGCACCAACACCACCGGCAACGAATAAGAACTTCTTGTTCTTTAAAGCTTCTGGATCTTCCTTTGTGAACTCAGATGCCACACCAAGCGGTCCTACAAAATCTGTAAAGCTGTCTCCTGCGACAAGCTTTGACATTTTCTCGGTTGATGCACCGACGATCTGGAACACGATGGTGATAGTTCCCTTTTCTCTGTCATAATCGCAGATTGTAAGCGGAATACGCTCACCTTCCTTGTCTACCTTTGCAATAATGAACTGTCCCGGAAGGCAGTTTGCTGCCACTCTCGGTGCCACAACATCCATCAGATAGATCTTATCTGCCAGCTTTTTTGCCTTTGTGATCTGATACATAATAACCTCCATTTGTTGATATATTCACTGCACTAAAGTGTATTCTACTATAATCAGAGCAAAACTTCAATACCATTCCTTGGAAATCGTCAAAAAAATCACAAAGGGTGTCAATCAATACTCATTTTCCAAATCTTTGATCCACGTGATTGACAGACCCATCCAGGACTGTACTTTTGGAAGCTCGCCGTCTTTGTCACATTTTGTTTCTTCGTTTGCGAGGGAGAGACCATGCCAGCCGTGCGCATACATATGAAATTCTACTGATACTTTTGCTTTTCTAAGGGCTGCTGTGTAGAGGAAGGAGTTTTCTACTGGTACTGCCTGGTCTTCGTTTGTGTGCCAGATGAATGTTGGCGGATTTTGTGCTCCTGCCTGTTTTTCAAGTGAAGTAAGTTCCAGATATTTTTCCTGATCTAGTCCTCTGCACAGCTCATTAAAGGAGCCTCTGTGGGCGAACTCGCCTGATGTGATGACTGGATAGCAAAGGATATTTCCATTTGGGCGAATGTCTTCTGCCAAAAGACCTAGTGGCTCATAGACAAAGCTTTGATTCCAGAAGCATCCTAAGCTGGCTGCCAGGTGGCCTCCTGCTGAGAAGCCTGCGACTAAAATCTTTTCTGGATCTATATTCCACTCTGCGGCATGACTTCTTACTATGCTTACTGATTTTGCCAGTTCTAACAGTGCGCATGGAAATACAGAAGGTGCACAATTATAATATAAAACAAATGCCTGCATTCCGGCTGCTAAGTACTGCATTGCTATGGATTCTGACTCTCTTGATGAGGTGTAGCGATAACCGCCGCCTGGACAGATAACAACTGCCTGACGCGGTACTGGCATGTTCTGCGGCTGCTGTAAATAACATACAAGCTGTGCTGCTGATTCTGGCTTTTCTGCGCCTGCCTTTTCATATGGGATCTCTAAATTCATCTTTATCAGTTCCATCTTATTTTTTCTCCTTCTTCTCTTCGTCAATATCAATGCGTCGTCCTGCCGGAACTAGAAAACGGCTCTCAAAAATACCTGCTTCATTTGCGCGCAGCTTATATGGCTCTTGTCTTTGCACATGAATTACAAACTCTGCATGCGGATCTAATGCTGTCAATGTCAGCTTTAATGCAGCATCCTCCTGTGAGGAATTGCAGTAATCAGCGTGAACGAGTCCATCCGACTGCTTTTTTACCGCGTAGTAACGTCCTTTTTCAAGGATGTCTCCCGGTTCGCCCTGCATCATATTCAGGACAATTGATTTTTCCTTCATAAATCGATTCCATCTCTTTCCACTATATTTAACTATTAACCCCTGGAAATTTTGGTAATGCAAAAGAGGGATCACCTGACGGCAACCCCTCTTACTTACCATACACGTAAACATCATTGTCATCGACAACTATCAGTGACAATTAGTTGTACTTACGCTTTCTAGCCGCTTCAGACTTCTTCTTACGTCTTACGCTTGGCTTCTCATAATGCTCTCTCTTACGGATTTCCTGCTGGATACCTGCCTTAGCGCAGTTTCTCTTGAATCTGCGTAATGCACTGTCCAGGCTCTCGTTCTCTTTAACGATTACATTAGACATAGACTCTCACTCAACCTCCCTCCAGTTGTGTATTGTGCAAATACAACTGTTTGGGTATTTTTAGCACATGTTTTATTATAACAGATTTTTTTCTTTTGTCAATCAGATTTTTACTTTTTTTAATCAAACTTTTAATGCCATATCGCCTTCTCTGATCCAGCCTTTTTTGCGCATGAACTCGGATACGCCAAGTGTCAGAAGCGCCGGAAGGATGAAGTGCATAATGGCAATCTGAAGAAGTGCCATCCATGTTGACATGCCTGCCTCGGTCATTGCACCGAATGCTGCAATCTGTCCGACAAAACCGGCTGATCCCATACCTGAACCAACTGGTGTACTTACCATATGAAGTACAGCAGATGCAACTGGTCCTAAAATGGCACTTGATACAATAGCCGGAATCCATATGATTGGACGGCGCACGATATTTGGAATCTGAAGCATAGAAGTTCCAACGCCCTGTGCAATCAAACCTCCTACCTTGTTCTCACGGTAGCTGGCAACTGCAAATCCAACCATCTGACAGCAGCATCCGATAGTTGCGGCACCTGCTGCAAGTCCGGTAAGACCCATGGAAATTCCAATTGCAGCGGAGCTAATCGGAAGTGTTAAAATCATACCCATTAAGACAGAAACGATGATTCCGCCAAATATCGGAGACTGCTCTACGTTTACATTAACAAGTCCGCCAAGCCACTTCATAAAGTCAGTGATGTACGGTCCTACAAATAAACCAATCGCAGCACCTGCGCAAATAGAAATAAGCGGTGTTACAAGAATATCAACCTTTGTCTTTCCTGCAACAAGATGGCCAACCTCAATTGCTACGTAAGCAGCTACGAATGCGCCAAGCGGCTCGCCAGGTGCGCCAAGTGTAATTGCCTCTGGTGCAGCCGGGAATGCGCCGATCATACCAGCGACAGCAGCTGATACAGTTACAAGCGGTCCCTCTTTGAATTTACAAGCTACGCCAACACCGATGCCGGCACCTGTGAGTGTCTTTGCTACATTGCTGATAGCCTTTAAATAGCTGCCAACCGGTCCGCCAATCAGTGTTCCGATCTGTGCAATGATAGTTCCAATAATCAGAGTGGAAAATAAGCCCAGTGCCATTCCGCTCAGTCCGTCAATAAAAATGCGGTTTAATATTTTCTTTGTTTTTTCCATGCAAACAACCTTGCCTTTCCCCTCCCGTTTTCCACGGGTGTATTTTATCTGACTGACGAAACAGTGAAGTGTAAATGCATGTCTTGTCCACTGTCTTGTCAGTTGACTTGTCAAACAGGTGCAAGTGTATCACATTCTGACAAAGAAATCAAGTGTCTTTTTTAAATTGTTTCCTGTAAATAGCCTAGAAGCCGCAGTTTTTGCTCGATACGGTCAATAATTTCCTCACGGTCTGCCTCTACAGTATGATAATGCTTTCCGTTTGTGAGGATGCTTAACGGGCGTGCCGTGCTTTTTGAGATTTTATCAAGAAAATCCTGAACGTCACATCTGTTTTCAAGAATCAAATCTACTGTTATCTGTCCGTAGATCTCATGCTCGACTACAACGTCCCTTAAGCGGCCGCCATTGTCTACAATGGCAAATAGTTCTTCTGCCATCTGCTCATCCGTATGGCATACAAAAAATGTACGGCGAACTACTTTTTTCTCGTCTGCCCTGTCGTACATATATCCCTTATTCGTCGAGAGAATATTTCGGTTTGATGCGCGAAGCAGTGCAATGTCCTGCACGATCACTTGGCGGCTTACCTTCATCTGTCTGGCAAGCTCTGTTCCTGAAATCGGCTTTTTTGTCTGCGTCAAAAGCTGAATAATATATTCTCTTCTCTCTTCTCCTTCTGTCATAATCTCTCCTTTATAAAAGGGGACTGCCAAATAGCAGCCCCCTTATTTTTTTACAGCATTATTTGTTTAACTGATCCTTAAGAACCTCTGCTGCTTTTTTAAGTGCAGCCTGGATTCCGTCTGGATTCTTTCCGCCGGCCTGAGCCATATTTGGACGGCCGCCGCCGCCACCGCCTACAAGTGCAGCAATTCCCTTGATAAGATTTCCTGCATGTGCGCCGGCCTTTATAGCCTCGTCTGTTGCAGTTGCCATAAGGTTTACCTTGCCGTCTGCTGCAGATGCGATTACTACAACACCATTTCCAAGCTTCTCCTTGAACTGATCGCCTAAGTTGCGAAGCTCATTCATTCCAGTATCCTTAAGTGCTACAGCCAGAAGCTTAACACCATTAATCTCTACTACCTGATCCATTACGTTGCCGACAGCATCCTTTGCCATCTGGTTCTTTAATTTCTCATTCTCAGACTGAAGTGCCTTGATCTCGCCCTGCATAGTCTCGATACGCTCTGTCAGCTTGTCCGGAGTAGTCTTTGCTGCTGCGCTTGCCTCTACAAGATCAGCTGAAAGCTTCTCGTAATAGTGAATAAGACCCTCAGATGTAAGTGCCTCGATACGGCGAACACCTGCTGCAATACCAGACTCAGAAATGATCTTGAAGCAATTTATTGCTGCGGTATTTGATACATGTGTACCACCACAAAGCTCTAATGAGAAGTCTCCCATGCAAACGACACGTACTGTAGAACCATACTTCTCACCAAACAGTGCCATTGCGCCCATCTTCTTTGCCTCATCGATGGTTGTTTCCTTTGTAATAACTGGAAGTGCTGCTGCGATCTGATCATTTACAATCTCCTCTACCTTTGCAAGCTCTTCCTTTGTCATTGCCTGGAAATGAGTGAAGTCAAAACGCAGACGATCCTTTGATACATAGGAACCTGCCTGCTCAACATGGCTTCCAAGTACCATACGCAGTGCCTTCTGAAGAACATGTGTTGCGCTGTGGTTCTTGCTTGTCAGCTGACGGTTCTTCTCATCTACCTTTAATGTAACAGTCTCGCCCTGTGTAAGCATACCCTTTGTCATGGTTCCTACATGGCCGATCTTGCCGCCCTGAAGATGAATGGTATCCTTTACAGTGAAGCTTCCGCTCTCTGTCTCGATAACACCGATATCACCCTGCTGACCACCCATGGTGCCATAGAATGGTGTCTCCTCGGTAATAATTGTTCCGTTCTGACCATCTGTAAGTGCCTCTACGATCTCATCCTCTGTTGTTAAAACAAGGATCTTTGAGTCGCTTACAAGCTTGTCATATCCAACGAACTTACTTGTAACAGACGGATCGATGGACTGGTATACAGTTACATCTGCTCCCATGTAGTTTGTTGTCTTACGAGCCTTTCTTGCAGCCTGTCTCTGTGCTTCCATGTTCTCCTTGAAGCCTTCTTCATCTACATCAAAGCCCTTCTCCTCAAGGATCTCCTTTGTAAGATCAAGCGGGAAGCCGTAGGTATCATACAGCTTGAATGCATCAGCACCGTCAAGTGTAGTCTTTCCTTCTTCCTTCATTGCTGCCTCAAGATTCTCTAAGATTGTCAGACCCTGATCAATTGTCCTGTTGAATTTATTTTCTTCCTCAGAGATTACCTTTAAGATCATCTCTTTCTTTTCTTCTAACTCCGGATAACCATCCTTAGATGTTGCGATTACGACCTTAGCTAACTCGCTTAAGAACAGGCCATCAATTCCAAGGATTCTTCCATGACGTGCAGCACGGCGAAGCAGACGGCGAAGAACGTAGCCTCTGCCCTCGTTAGACGGCATGATACCATCGGAGATCATAAATGTTACGGAACGGATGTGATCGGTGATGATACGAATGGAAACATCCTTCTTTTCATCCTCATGATAAACAGCATGTGCAACCTCACCAACATGGTCGGTCAGTGCGCGAAGTGTATCTACATCAAAAATAGAATCTACGTCCTGAACAGCAACTGCCAGTCTCTCAAGACCCATACCTGTATCAATGTTTTTCTGAATCAGATCTGTGTAATGACCATGTCCATCGTTATTAAACTGTGAGAATACGTTGTTCCATACTTCCATGTAACGGTCACAGTCACAGCCTACAGTACAGCCCGGCTTACCGCAGCCATACTTCTCGCCTCTGTCGTAGTAGATCTCAGAACATGGACCGCAAGGACCTGAACCGTGCTCCCAGAAGTTGTCTTCCTTTCCAAAACGGAAGATTCTCTCAGCCGGAATGCCCTGCTGCTTATTCCAGAGCTCAAATGCCTCATCATCATCCTCATATACGGACGGATACAGACGGTCTGGATCAAGACCAACAACCTGAGTTAAAAACTCCCAGCTCCATGCAATAGCTTCCTTCTTGAAGTAATCGCCAAATGAGAAGTTTCCAAGCATCTCAAAGAAAGTACCATGACGTGCAGTCTTTCCAATGTTTTCGATATCACCTGTTCTGATACACTTCTGACAAGTGGTCACTCTGCGTCTCGGCGGGATTTCCTGTCCGGTAAAATATGGCTTTAACGGTGCCATACCGGAGTTAATAATTAAAAGGCTGTTGTCGTTGTGCGGCACCAGTGAAAAACTCTTCATCTTCAGATGTCCTTTGCTCTCCATAAAATCAAGGAACATCCGGCGTAATTCATTTACTCCATACTTTTCCACAATCGTTTCCTCCAAACTAATCTGCACCTGCGGCCGTTTTTGCAGACCACAGGCAATTTTATCGCATTTATTATAGTATAAATAGAAAAATACTGCAAGGTGTTTTTATTCTAAGCTCCACACTCCTGTATCTAAGAAGCGCTTTGCTGTTTCGTCCGCCTTTGTGATGACATTCTCGTCGTAGCCAAGAACACCTAAAAGCTTGATTGCGTTTCTTGATACGGCACGTCCCTCGTACAGACGGTAATTGAAGATGACATCGTTATCCTTGACATCTTCTTTGAAATGATAATTGCTGTACAAATGCTCTAACATATGAGTAAGCTCAATATCATGTGTTGCTGCAAAGCACATAACACCGCTGTCGGCAAAGCTCTGTAAGATACGGCTTGATGCCGCGATACGCTCTACTGTATTAGTTCCGCGAAGAACCTCATCTACAAAGCAAAGAACTGGTGTCTTGTCCTGATTTACAGCATCAAGAATACGCTTTAAGGACTTGATCTCGACAATGAAGTAGCTCTCACTGCCCTGAATATTGTCCTTTAATGCCATTGATGAGTAAATTCTAAAGAAGCATGAACGATACTCCTTTGCAAGAGCCATACCGCATGTCTGTGACAAGAGTGCATTGATTGCAACAGTCTTTAAGAAGGTTGACTTACCAGATGCATTTGAACCTGTAAGAAGCACTGGATGATGCTCGTAAATACTATTTGCAACTGGCTCTGAAAGCAGAGGGTGATACATATCCTTTGCCTCAACAAAGCCCTCTTTTGACTCCTCTAATTCACTCTCGCAGTAAAATGGCATAAGCTCGCGGAATGAGGCAATAGAGATATAGGCATCGAGACGGCCAATCTCGTCCATTAAAATAAGCATCTCTTTTTTGTGCTTCTGAACCTTTGCCAACAGACGATTAAACATGATCAAGTCAATTCTAAAGAACATGTTTAAATAGTCCATCATCATAGAGCCCATATTTCCGCTGAACTTGTCAGTGGAACCAAGAAACTTTGCATTTCCCTTTACAGATGAAAGGACATTTACAGCCTGCTTTAAGTTCTCTGTGTAATCTTTAAGCTCTGGCACATTCAGCTTTAACAGTCCCTGTGCACAGGACACTAAATGTACAATGGCACCAACAGACACATAATATGGTTCAATCTCTGTTTTCTTTTTGTAGTAGGTGTAGATATTGTAGATCAGCACACCTATTGCAACAAGAATACCGCTTGCTGGCTGTGCGATAATCGCAAATATTACTACAACATACAAAAACAGATGCATGTAGTTGTCAAGGTTGCTGTCAGGAAGAAGCTTTGTGATGTTGTTGACATAATCAATCAACGCAAACTTCTTTGAATGACCTACCTTGGAAAGCTCCATCTGGTAAGCTATTCTTGTCTTTTCGTTTCGCTGAAAGAAGCTTATAATGCGGTTTCTCTCCTCAAGCTCCTTCTTGCTTGTCAGCGGTGTACGCAGCAGCTTGTAAAGATAGTCGTCTCCGCTGCTGCTGCGGCACTGATTCATCATACAGAACACAGAGTCCATATCTAAGTCGTTCCATGTGATATCATCAATCGTAAACTCTTCCTTTTTTGTTGCCTGAAAATATTTGGCAATGTGCTCAAGCTCACCGTAATCATACTCTCTCTTTGGCAGATTTCCCCATGAGTTGATGATCGAGCTTAAAAAACGCTTGTTGCGGCGGCTGTTGCTGGTGACAACCTGATAGACCAGCACACCGACAACAATAACGGCAAGCCCGATATACAATAGTGTCGTTGTGTCCATAAAATTCCTTACCTTTCTGTCGGCTCATTATAAGGAGCCTTATCTTTAGTAATATACCTTTTTTTGCGCGTATCGTCAAGGTATCGTTAGATAATTATGCACACAATACCGCCATTGCTGTCGTTTATAATCTTTTTAAGCGCATCCTGAAGCTTTTGCTGGCAGCTGTCTGTCATTTGGTTTATTTTAGCGTTCATGCCGTCTTCGACGATCTGCTCAATTGATTTTCCGAAGATGTTTGTGCTCCAGATTCCATCCTGCTCTTTTTGTGCCGCAGATTCTATGTAATCGACTAGATCTTTTGCCTGTTGTTCACTTCCGACTATAGGTGCAATCTCTGTCTCTACCATGCTTTGTATCATATGAATTGACGGAGCCGTTGCCTTCATTCTGACGCCATATCTGCTTCCGTGACGCACGACTATTGGCTCTGAGATATTTATCTGTTTTCTCTCTGGCGTGACAACACCGTATCCCTTTTGGGCAACTGATTCCATTGCTGACTGTACCTTCTGATACTGAGAGCGAAGTCTGGCATACTCGGCAAGAGCATCAAAGAGCTGCTTTTGTGATGTAAGCAAAAAGCCTGCACATTCACTGGCCAGTGAAAAATAAAGTTCTTCCTTTAAGCTTATCTCATAGACGATCTTTCCCTGTGCAAGATTTGTCTCTTCTAGCACAAATCGGCTAATCTGCTGCGGAAGGTTTTCTTTTTCTGGTAGCTTTGCATCGCGCATACAGCTGATCTGATTCATGACTTTCTGCGCAAATTCGATGACTGCTTTTTTGACAGGACTAGAAAGCTCAAGCACGTCAAACCACCCCGGCGTTTCAAAATCAACCTGACACACGGGAAATTCAAAAAGAATCTTTTTCATCAGCTGACTGATATCTTCAAGATCCATTGATGCGCAGTCCATTGGCACTACTGTAACCTTATACATTTCCTGCAGCTTTTTTGTAAGCTGCTTTACAGTTAGTGTATAAGGTGTCTTTGTGTTTAAGACAACTACAAATGGCTTTTGATGCTTTTTAAGTTCTTCTATTGTTTTCTTCTCCGCTTCCTCATAGGCTGCTCTCTCGATTCCTGTCACACTGCCATCTGTCGTCACAACAATACCTACTGTGCTGTGTTCTTCAATTACCTTTCGCGTGCCAAGCTCTGCCGCCTGTGAAAATGGAATATCATAATCAAACCATGGTGTATGTACAAGACGCTCTTTTTCTTCTTCTGTGGCACCAAACGCGCCAGGAATCAGAAAGCCAACACAGTCAATGAGACGAATTTTCATCTCTGTCTTATCCTCTAAGAAGATTTTTGCCGCCTCTGTCGGAATAAATTTAGGCTCTGTTGTCATAATGTTCTTGCCTGATGCTGCCTGCGGAAGCTCATCTTTAGAACGCGTTTTCGCCGGACCATCCTCCATATGTGGTATGACCATCTCCTCCATAAAACGGCGGATAAAGGTGGACTTGCCGGTACGCACCGGGCCTACAACCCCTAAGTAGATCTCTCCGTTTGTTCGCTGTCTGATATCCTTATAAATGTGAAATTCCTTCATACACGCCTCCTGACAATCATCCCCGGACAGTCCGGGCTGTTACTGTCAGTCTATGCGCATATGAAGGAATTTATTCGTTAGGATATTATTGTTACTTATTTTCCCACAGCAAATTTTCACTCTCAATTGTTCTGTCTCTAAGCATCAGATCCTTTAATGCTTCTGCTGCTGTTTTTCCACCGAACAAAACCTGATTAGTTTCCTGCACGAGCGGCATGGAAACATTATATTTTTTGCTGAGTGCAAGGGCTGCCTTCGCAGAGTACACACCTTCTACCACCATCTGAACTTCGTCCATGGCTTCCTGCATTGTCTTTCCCTGTCCGATCAGGATGCCGGCTCTTCTGTTTCTGCTATGCATGCTTGTGCATGTGACAATCAGATCTCCGATTCCTGAAAGTCCGGAAAATGTCTCTGGCTTTCCGCCCATTGCTACGCCAAGTCTTGTGATCTCTGCGATTCCTCTTGTCATAAGAGCTGCCTTTGTGTTATCACCGCAGCCAAGACCGTCGCTGACGCCTGCTGCAAGGGCAATGACATTTTTAAGTGCACCGCCAAGCTCAATACCTAAGATATCAGGGCTTGTATATACACGAAAGACAGATGACATAAACAAGTTTTGGATGTGCTCAGCTGTCTGTCTGTCCTTTGCTCCAGCTACAACAGTTGTCGGAATGCCGCGACTGACTTCCTCTGCATGGCTTGGGCCAGAAAGAACTGCAACATTTGCCATCGGAAGTTCTTCTTCAATCTGCTGGGACATTGTCATTAATGTTTTCTCCTCAATGCCCTTTGCTACGCTGACAATCAGCTGTCCCTCCTTTACGAAAGGATTCATCTGTTTTGCTACTCCTCTGGTAAATACCGAAGGAACTGACAAAACAAGCATCTCCTTATCAGTACATGCCTCATGTAAGTCTGCTGTAAATACAATGCTTCTCGGGATCTCAACTCCCGGAAGATTTTTGCATGTATAGCTTTCCCTTAGTGCCTCAATTTCCTTCGGCAGCGCAGACCACGCCGTTACTTCATGGCCATTCTGCGCCAGCACCATGCCAAGGGCAATGCCCCATGTTCCCGTTCCTATAATGCTGACTTTTGCCATAACACAAACCTTCCTTATATTTATTTCTTAGCACCTATTTTATTTTCAGTGCCGCTTAACAGACGCTTGATATTTGCTCTGTGGCGAATATATGCCTGAATTGTAATTAGGGCAAGCAATATAATAAACTCTGCCATATTTGCCGGCTCTACACTAAGCATACCGTTTACGCCGAAAATCACACCCATCACGAAGCAGATTGAAACAACTGTCAGTGAGCCTAATGATACGTAGCGTGTCGTTCCAACAATTACACTGAATGCTGCCAGACACACAGCGGCGATACGAAGATCAAATGCTAAAATAAAGCCTGATGTACTGGAGATTCCTTTTCCGCCCTTAAAATTTAAATAGCATGGATAATTGTGTCCCAAAATAACACCAAACGCCAGATACAGCATATAGATATCTTCCATATGCTGCTGTCCGCTTGAAACAGCCCATGCCTTTACGATCAAACACGGAATAAAACATTTGCACAAATCGACAGCAAAGACGATAAGACCAGCCTTTTTGCCAAGTACTCGAAGTGAATTTGTCGCGCCGGAGTTTCCACTTCCTGCCTTGCGGATATCAATTCCCTTCATTCTTCCATAAAGATAACCTGTCTGGATCATTCCCAGACAATATCCGATCACCAGCAATAATACGCGTATCATTACTTATCTTCCTTTCTCTCGCGGATAATAAAGCGAAGCGGCGTTCCTCTAAAGCCAAATGCATTGCGGATCTGGTTCTCGATATATCGTGTGTAGGAATAGTGCATAAGTTTCTTATCATTTACAAAGACAACAAATGTCGGCGGCTTTACCGAAATCTGAGTCATGTAGAAGACTTTTAAGCGGCGTCCTTTATCTGACGGCGGCTGCTGCATAGCTACAGCCTCTGCTAAGATTTCATTTAACACACCAGTTGCAATACGCATAGACTGATTTTCGATGATCATATCAATCAGCTCAAAGAGCTTGTCTAATCTCTGTCCTGTCTTTGCAGAAATGAAGACAAATTCTGCATATGGCATATATGCAAGTGTCTGCTTGATCTTTTCTGTCATCTTGTAGATTGTCTTATCATCCTTTTCAACAGCATCCCATTTGTTTACTGCAATGATTACACCCTTACCGCGCTCGTGTGCGATACCTGCAATCTTTGCATCCTGCTCTGCAACGCCCTCTGCCGCATCAATTACCATAACGACGACATCGGCACGCTCTACTGCTGTAACAGTACGAATGATACTATAGCGCTCAAGATCCTCGTGAATCTTGCTCTTGCGGCGAAGACCTGCTGTATCAATAAGGATATACTCGCGGCCATTTCTCTTAAGAGGCGTATCAATGGCATCACGTGTTGTTCCTGCAATATCAGATACAATCACACGCTTCTCGCCTACAAGACGGTTTACGATAGATGATTTTCCAACATTCGGGCGGCCTACGATAGCGATGCGCGGACGATCATCATCATCTGACTCGCTGCCGTCCTTCTTGAAATGATTGCTGACAGCCTCAAGAAGATCGCCGACACCCTGATGGTTTGATGCAGATACAGGGATCGGATCACCGATTCCAAGGTTATAAAACTCATATACATCTGCTTCCATCTTCTTAAAGGAATCCACCTTATTAACACAAAGAACAACTGGCTTTTGGCTGCGGCGAAGCATATCTGCTACCTTGCCGTCTGCATCGGTAAGTCCCTGTCTTACATCAACAAGGAAAATGATTACATCTGCAGTATCAATTGCAATCTGTGCCTGATCTCTCATCTGTGACAAAATTACATCACTTGAATCTGGCTCAATACCGCCTGTATCAATCAGGGTAAAATTATAATTCAGCCAACTGCAGTCCGCATAGATACGGTCTCTTGTTACACCTGGCGTGTCCTTTACGATGGCGATAGAATCGCCTGCAATTACATTAAACAACGTAGACTTTCCGACATTCGGGCGGCCTACGATAGCAACTATCGGTTTACTCATATTCTTCTCGCTTTCTTACATAAATATAAATTAGACCAGCAAAAACACCTTACAGCTCATATGGAGAATGAAGCTGCTTTGTTTCTTCACTTTCTTCCATCAGCATTGCACGAATCAGTTCCTGCCCGTCTGATTTTACAATATTTATCGGAACTTGTAAAGCTTTTTCGACATCCTGCTTTGTTAGATCGTCCAAAAATACTTCTTCATTGCTTCTAAACATATTCGCCGGAAGAAGAAGAACCTCTCCTAATGGCTTGCCTTTAAGCTGCTTAATTAAATCCTGTCCAGTGATCAAACCAGACACAGTAACACCATGTCCGAAGAAATCATTCAAAATCTCATAGACTGTAATGTTCACATTTGGGAACTTCTCATGAACTTTTGCCGCAATATCCCTTAAAAATGGGTATGCCAGTTTTCCTGTCGCAAGAGACAATGTATGGACACGCTCATCACCGCTTAACGCCTCTAATGTATAATCTGTTTCTTCTATTAAAAGACGCAGCATACCAACACCATTTTCAAGCTGCACATAGCCGTCATAAACTTCTTCCGGCGGCAGAGGACGGTTTGCAAGCAGATAAAACTCATCACTTGCATGAACAAAATGTGTGCCAAAACGTTCATACATTTCATTTTGAAAACGACCAATAATATCAAGGGCATTTTCTGCATCCTCTTTTGTAAGCGGCTCTAACGGATACAAGCCTTCACGATATTTGCTTAAACCAACTGGAACTACTGACATACTCTGCATCTGCGGATATAATCCTGCAAGATCGCGAATTGAACGCTCTAGTTCGGCACCGTCATTTACTCCCTTGCACAAAACGATCTGACCGTTCATCTCAATATCTGCATCACGAAGACGATTCAGCGTTTCCATGATCTTTCCTGCGAAACGATTGTGAAGCATCTTTACGCGAAGCTCTGGATTTGTCGTCTGAACTGAAATATTGATAGGTGACAGATGATATTTTATAATACGTGAAAGATCATGCTCTTTCATGTTTGTCAATGTAATATAATTTCCCTGAAGAAATGAAAGTCTTGCATCATCATCTTTAAAATAAAGCGTATCGCGCATTCCAGGCGGCATCTGGTCAATAAAGCAGAAGATGCACTTATTTGTACAGGAACGATAATCTGACATTAGACCGCTCTCAAACTCGATGCCAAGGTCTTCGTAAAAGTCCTTATCAAACTCCCACTCCACCTCTGAGCCGTCCTTTTTCTGGACAACCATATCTATTTCTTCATTTTGAATATAAAAACGATAATCAAGGACATCCTCGATATCCTGACCGTTAATCTGCAGGATCTTATCACCTGGCTCTAGCTCTAGCTCCTCTGCAATTGAGCCCGGCGCCACTGATTTGATCTGATGGGCATGTTTCATAAAATTAACCTCCCGGCCCTCAGGCCTATATCTGTAAGCTGTTAAGTAAAAAACAGCAAATTTCTCCATATTTTACTATCATACCAAAATTCAAAAGATCCTACAAGGGTTTTATCAAAAAAAGAGGAGCGTCAAAATGACCACCCCTCTTTTGTAATATTTTTCGTCAAATCTTCTGGAACTTAGCGGCATATACCGGGAAAGTATTTGTGCCCTTGATTTCCTTATCAGCAGAGATGGTTACATTCTTGTCTGTGATGACATACTCAAGACTGCAGCCCTCACCTACTACGGTATCCTGCATCAGCACGCAGTTTCTTACCTTTGCGCCCTTTGCAATCTTAACACCTCTAAAGAGTACACAATTCTCTACTTCTCCCTCGATGATACAGCCATCGGCAGCCATTACGTTCTTTACCTTAGAACCGTTGATGTAGCGTGTCGGGTTATCATCACGAATCTTTGTGTAGATAGGATTTGGTGCAAACAGTGCATCAAGATTTTCATCCTCAAGAAGCTTCATGTTCTCATCAAAATAGCTCTTCATATCAGTGATTCTTGCAAGGTAGCCGTCAAAACGATATGCCTTTACATTCAGCTTATCAAGTCTCTGTGCTAAGATATCACGCTCAAAGTAAACATATCCGCGAACAAATGCAGTATGTACTAAATCAATCAAAAGCTCTCTCTTTAAGATATAGATATTCATAGAAAGCTTCTGTGGACCAGACTCTTCGGAGTTTACATAAATCTTCTTTACTCTATCTCCTTCAAGTGCAAGTGTATAGAAGAAGTCTTCCTTCATGATATCTAAATTCTTAAGACTGTCTGCTAATTCCTCTTCCTTGTATGCAACTGTTACATCAGCACCGCTCTCAATATGAGCCTGCAGCATCGCACTGAAATCAAAATTAACTGCAATATTGGCATCTGACATTACAACATACTCTTCTTTCTGGTCACGAAGAAGACTAAGAATGCTGGCAAGTGCCTCAACACGTCCGTTATACATCTTTACAGTCTTCTCTGCAAATGGAGGAATAATTGTCAAACCACCATTTTTACGGGTAAGATCCCACTCACGTCCTGAACCAAGATGATCCATCAAGGAATGATAATTATTGCGGACAATAATGGAAATATTATCAATTCCGCTGCTTACCATACTTGAAAGGACAAAGTCAATCATACGATAACGTCCTGCAAAGGGAATGGAAGCCATAAGACGCTCTGTTACCAGATCCGGAACCATATTATCATAACTGTTCGGGAAGATAATTCCCAGCGCATTTACATTTGATTTTACCATTGTTCTTCACCACCCTTTACATTCTCGCTGACCATTGCATTTGGACCAATCTTTGCATTGTCTCCAATATAAACACCTGCACCGATTGTTGCAACGCCCTTGCCGCCCTCTGAGAGCGCCTCGCCTACAACTGCATTCTCGCCAATTACAACATTCTCAGCGATAATACAATGTCTTACCTGTGCACCTGCCTTGATTACAGTGCCGCCCATGACAACTGCATCCTCAACAACTGCACCCGGCTCTACAGAAACACCTGCAAATAAAATGGAGTGCTTTACTGTACCATGGATGCGGCATCCATCGGTAATCATGGAGTTTTCTACTTCTGCATCTGCACCAATGCGATGACCTGTCATACCGCTGTTTCGGCTGTAAATCTTCCAGTTTTCATCGAACAGATTGATACCACTGTGCTCAGGATCAAGAACCTCCATATTTGCTTCCCACAAGGAAGAAATAGTTCCAACATCCTTCCAATATCCATCAAAACGATATGCATACATCTTACGTCCGTCACGAAGAAGATTTGGAATAATGTTGTTTCCGAAGTCATTTTGAGAATTTGGATCTGCCTCATCCTCAATAAGATACTTCTTTAAGATATCCCAGTTGAAAATGTAAATACCCATAGAAGCCAGATTTGACTTTGGATTCTTTGGCTTCTCCTGGAACTCCGTAATACGAGAATCCTCGTCAGCCACCATCAGACCGAAACGAGATGCCTCATCCCACGGAACCTCCATAACTGCCACGCTGAACTCTGCACCCTTTTCCTTGTGGAAACGAAGGAAATCACTGTAGTCTTGCTTGCAGATCTGATCACCTGAAAGGATAATTACGTACTGTGGATTATAACGCTCTATAAAGGAAATATTCTGATAAATCGCATTTGCGGTTCCCTTATACCAGTCAGAGCCGGACGCCTGCTGATACGGTGGAAGAACATGAACGCCGCCATGCAGACGGTCAAGATCCCAAGGCTGTCCGTTTCCAATATATTCGTTTAATACCAACGGCTGATACTGTGTGAGAATACCGACGGTATCAATACCTGAATTCACACAATTTGATAACGGGAAATCGATAATACGATATTTTCCACCGAAAGGTACTGCTGGTTTTGCAAGCTTCTGTGTCAGTGCATACAGACGTGATCCCTGTCCACCAGCAAGCAGCATTGCAATCATTTCTTTTGCCATGATTAAAATCCCCTCTTTCACTTAGCATACATCTAAATTATACCACACTTTTCAAAAAAAGCGATGGTTTTTTGTTCAAAAATACTCATTTTATTTTGTTACTTTTCAACAAATTCGCATTTTGTCCTATACTTTACGCTATTTGCTTTTTATTTTTGTGAAAATAAGGTAGAAATTGCATAGAAAGAAGTTGAAATTCGGTTGACAAAAATAAAAAAAGCACCCATGCAAATATTTACATGAGTGCAATCTTTTGCTTATTCTATTTTCTCTGACAAATCTGGCTGCTCTTGTATTTCTTCTGATTCTGTCAGTTGTATTTCTTCTGATGCTGCCAGTTGCGGTTCTTCTAGTATTTCTGCCTCTTTTTGTTCTTCAAAAGATTCTTCTTGTTCCCACTCTTTAATGTTTTCTTCCTCGTCCACCACTTCTGGCTCTAATATCTCTGTCTCTGACTTAGCATGCATAAAATATTCCTGAATATCAATCTGCTTTTCTGTCAGCAAATACAGCTTATAGTAATAACGGTTGTTATACAAGAAGTTGATTTCGCCGCCAATAAGCACAATATTCATACAGACATACATCCATACTAAAAACACGATAATTAACGCAAGGCTTCCATACATAAAGGCGAGATTTTTACTATTGCGTATATATGTGGCGTAGATCGCTGAAAAGCTATACCATCCAATAGTTGCTGCGATTGCACCAGGCATCTGCTTTCTATAAGGCAGACGCTTTTGTGGGAAAATGTTGTAAACGGCAAGAAAGAAAAGAATCATGCCGCCAATCGCAATGCCATTTTGCAAAATGGTAATCAAAACAGTCCAGTTTTCAAGTTCTGGCCATACCGAAACTAAAAACACACGAAACTTGCTTCCATATACAAGAAATGCCATTACAAGAAGCATTATCACTAGAAATATGCCCGTATATACAAGACACAATGCCCTGTGTACAAACCAATTTCGCTGTTCCTCTCTTTTATAGACGCGGTTTAGTCCCTTAACTAAAAATGAGATTCCCGTTGATGACGACCACAATGCCATGATAATTGTGATCGACAACGCTGATACGCTAAGCGATTTCTCATACAAATCAGACACAATTCCTGTTACAAGCTCAAGCATTTCTTCTGGAAGAACAGAGGATACTATCTTTAGAAGCACCTCTGGCGACAGCATCATGCGTGACATAAGCCAAAGCAAAATCATCAGCATTGGAAACAATGACATAACCATAAACAATGTAATAGTTGCAGCATTTGTCATGACCTGATCGTCATCGTACAGCTTTTTTGCAAATCCGATAGGATTTAAAATAGACTGAATGATACCTGTCTTTTTCTTTACTTTAGGTGTATGTTCTTCATTTTTCTTTTTCCGAAGATGAATCACTCCTCCACCTGCTTTATCACTACTTCACCGGCGTGCTTATAGATACTTCCGGCGGGAACGATTCCTCTGACTGAGGAAAGTGGATAGATATTGCTGTTTGGTCCGATAACAGTTCCCGGATTAAGAACGCTTCCACAGCCAACCTCTACATTGTCGCCGAGCATTGCACCGAATTTCTTTAATCCTGTCTCGATCGCTTCATTTTCTGATTTTACAACAACAAGCTTTTTATCAGACTTAACATTTGATGTAATGGAGCCTGCACCCATATGAGACTTATATCCCAAAATGGAATCACCTACATAATTATAATGAGGAACCTGTACATTATTGAACAAAATTACATTCTTTAATTCTGTTGAATTGCCAACTACACAATGCTTTCCAACGAGTGCATTTCCACGGATAAAAGCACAATGACGAACTTCTGTATCCTCGTCAATAATACATGGTCCTGTGATAGATGCCGTTTTTGCAACTACAGCTGACTTTGCTACCCATACATTTTTCTCAATCTCATCAAACTTATCCTTCGGAAGTGTCGGGCCAAGTGTTAAGATAAAATCCTTAATCTTCGGAAGGATTTCCCACGGATAGCAGTCATCCTTAAAAAGCTCCTTTGCGATTGTCTCTTCTGTGTTATAAAGTGCAGATACTTTAATTGAATCCATCTTTTTACCATACCTTTCCGTAGTCTGCGTTTTTTTGCAGGCTGCCTGTCATCATTAGTTTACTTTATATTTTGCTTTTGTGCAACCATGTTTTTTAAGACTTGCGCGAAGTCTCATAAAAAGCCTCAAAGCCTGCAAAGTTTCCGTGGATTGCTCCCGGATTTGTTACCTGCTTAACTCCCTGTGTTCTTCTAGCAACAAAATTTTGCAGCTTATCCATATATTCCTGTGATGTGATCGTACCCTCTGAAACATAAGTCAGTCCCTTTTCCCAGCTAGCTGTCAGCTCAGGATTTAAAAGCTGCCTGATAGACACAGCTACTACTTCATATATGGCTTCTCCAAGCTTTTGCGGCTTTATGATCTGTGTCTTTGCATTTAGAGACAAATATCCATTTGATACAAGTTTTTTTAAAATCTCTGCACGCGTAGCACTTGTTCCAATGCCGCTTCCCTTAATCTGCGCGCGAAGCTCATCATCTTCAATAAGCTGACCTGCATTTTCCATGGCCAGAATCAGTGAACCTGAGTTATAGCGCTTAGGCGGTGATGTCTCACCCTCCTTTACAGCATATGATGTTTCTTCAAAGAGCATACCCTTTTTTAAGCCTGACAAAATGCGGCTTAAAAATGATGTTTCATCAACAGCAAATTCTTCCTCGCCTTCTTTTTGTGCTGTACTTTCCTGCGGCACGCCTGTTACCTTTAAATAGCCCGGATCCTCCAGCATACGATATGATGTGAAAAAGTGCTCCGTCTTTACCTGAAATTCAAGTGCGTATTTTTTATAGACAGCCGGCCCATAAAAAATGCTGAGAAAGCGGCGGCAGATTACCTCATATACGCCCTTTGCCACGCCTGACAAACGCTCATATGCACCAAAACCTTGTCCCGTTGGGATAATGGCATAGTGATCTGTGATCTGCTTATCGTTTGTGTAGCGTGTCTTTGCGATTGTTTTCCATGCATCCTGTGACAAGATCTCCTGTGCAAAACTGCCCACAGGTGCAAAATTACTTAAACCGCGAATATTTTTTGAAATTTCTTTTGCCACTGCAGTAGAAAGCACACGCGCATCTGTTCTTGGATATGTGACCATCTTCTTCTCATATAATTCCTGAACGATTTTAAGTGTCTCATCAGGACTTATCTTAAATCGCCTTGAACATGTATTTTGAAGCTCGGCAAGATTAAATAAAAGCGGTGGCTGCTTCTGCTCTTTTTTCTTTTCAATTTTAATTAAAGTACAGTCGGGCCTTTTTTCTTCTGGATTAAGAGGTGCCTCCAGATAATTTATAAGCTCCTGTGCCGTCTCTCTCTTTAAAAAGCCATTTTCCTTATAAAGCTTTGGCGACTGAAAATACTTTGAGCCTTCCACACTTCGCCACTCAGCCTCTATAGTTCCCTTATTTTCCTCCTGCGCCACAGGAAGCGATATAATCACACGGTAAAATGGTGTCTTTACGAAGCTTCGTATTTCACGTTCTCTTCGTACAACCATGCCTAGTACGCATGTCATTACACGTCCTACTGAGATAACAGACCACTTTGTATTCATAAAGGAAGCAACAGCAGGACCAAATTTCAGCGTCAGTGCTCTGGAAAAATTGATGCCCATAAGATAATCTTCCTTCGCTCTTAAGTAAGCAGAATCGCTCAGATGATCATAAAAGCTCCAATCCTTTGCCTCACGTATTCCTCTTAAAATTTCTTCTTCTGTCTGAGAATCAATCCACACTCTCAGCCTCTTTTTGTTCTTGACGCCAGCCATCTGGTCTACCAGACGATAAATATATTCACCTTCACGTCCAGAGTCGGTACAAATATAAATAGTATCTACATCTGCACGGTTTAATAATCCCTTTACAATGGCAAATTGTTTTTTGACAGAGCCAATTACCTCATATTTCCACTCTTCTGGGAAAAATGGAATTGTGTTAAGACTCCACTTTTTAAGTGCAGGATCATAGACCTCTGGATAAGACATCGTGATCAAATGACCAACACACCAAGTCACCACATACTGGTCAGACTCTAAATAGCCGTCCCTTCGTCCGCCATTTACCTTAAGCGCCTTTGCAAATTCTGCTGCAACGCTCGGCTTCTCAGCGATAAACAATTGTTTCCCCATGAAAAAACCTTTCTACATTTACTTTTTTCCTTAAAACGAAAACAAGAGGCAGTAGTTTTTGCTGCTGCCTCCTCCTTGCCGTTATACCGTATGGAAACGATATTCTGTAACAGTTGTAAACTTTGTATTTGCCTTTAATACACAGCTCTTGAAATTCTCATGATGAATGGAATCCGGGAAAAACTGTGTCTCAAAGCATGCACCGCAGAATGGCTTATATGAGCTTTTATTTTTTCCGCATTCAATTGTTGTTCCGTTTGCAGTATATACCTGCATACCTGGCATATCGGTGTAAACATCCATCACGATACCGCTCTTTGCACCTGTCATAGATGCAACCTTTACAAACTTGCCATCTGTCTTTAAGACATAGTTATGGTCATAGCCGCCGCCATTTTTTATCTGCTCATCATCTGCATGAATATCCTGTCCGATGGTTTTTTCTGTTCTAAAATCAAATGGTGTTCCTGTAACATCTCTATACTCGCCTGTCGGGATCAGAGTTGCATCAGATGGTGTAAACTGATCAGCATCAATCCATACCTTCTGCGACAAAACATCACCACTGTCATGACCATCCATGTTAAAGTAGCTGTGATTTGTCAGATTTGCAAGTGTGTCCTTATCGCTCTCCATATCATATTTAAGAGAAAGACCATTCTCATCACTTAGCGTATAGGTAACTGTAACTGTAAAGTTACCCGGATAATTCTGATCACCATCTGGACTATGAAGTGTAAAGGCAACTGAGTTTTCTCCAATCTTTGCATCCCACAGACGTTTATAGTAGCTTCCCGGGTTGCTATGAAGATTGTTAGGACCATTATTAGCCTCAAGCTTATAAGTAACTCCATTTAAAGTGTACGTTGCATTTGCAATACGATTTGCATGACGGCCTACGACAGCGCCAAGACTTCCGTTATTCTCCAGATAAAGCTTTGGATCACCAAATCCTAATACAACATCTACCAGATTTCCATTTTTATCTGGTACAAGAAGACTCTCAATAACAGCACCGATATCAAGCAAAACTGCCTTCATTCCAGATTTGTTTGTGAGTGTGTAGGAAGAAATCTCCTTCTGATCGGCTGTATAGCCATAAAACTTTTTTTCAACAGACATTTTTATCCCCTTTCTGTCACCATTTATATTTTACGCTTATGCGTTCTTTGGTGTGATATAGCCCTTTGCAGTTAAAAGCTCTGCACTCAAAACTGCACCGCCTGCTGCACCACGCAGTGTATTGTGGGAAAGACCAACAAACTTATAGTCAAATGCAGTATCTTCTCTCAGACGGCCTAAGGAGATACCCATTCCATGCTCATAATCACGGTCTAAGTGTACCTGCGGACGGTTGTCCTCCTCCATGTAGCGGATGAACTGCTTTGGTGCGCTTGGAAGATTTAACTTCTGCGGCTCGCCGCTGAAATTGTTCCAACGATCAATGATCTCTTCCTTTGTTGGCTTCTTCTTAAAGTTTACAAATACTGCTGCTGTATGACCATCCTCAACTGGTACACGGATGCACTGTGTTGTGATCAGCGGTCCCTCTGCCTTCTTGATCACGCCATCCTCAATCTTGCCCCAGATACGAAGCGGCTCCTGCTCACTCTTCTCTTCCTCACCTGCAATGTAAGGAATTACGTTGTCGATCATCTCAGGCCAATCCTTGAAGGTCTTTCCTGCTCCAGAAATTGCCTGATATGTAGTTGCAACAACAAGTGTTGGCTCAAACTCGCGCAGTGCGTGAAGTGCCGGTGTATAGCTCTGGATTGAGCAGTTTGGCTTTACTGCGATAAATCCTCTCTTGGTGCCAAGACGCTTTCTCTGATAAGGAATGATTTCTGCATGCTCTGGATTTAACTCCGGAACCATCATCGGAACATCTGGTGTCCAGCGATGTGCGCTGTTATTAGATACAACCGGAACTTCTGCCTTTGCATAAGCTTCCTCAATTGCACGGATCTCATCCTTTGACATGTCAACTGCACTAAATACAAAATCTACCTGTGCAGCAACTTCTTCTACCTGATTAACATTTAACACAACAAGCTTCTTTGCTGCCTCAGGCATCGGTGTCTTCATCTTCCAGCGTCCACCTACTGCCTCCTCATAGGTTTTTCCTGCAGATCTTGGACTTGCTGCTACTGCAACAAGCTCAAACCACGGATGGTTCTCCAAAAGTGTTACAAAACGCTGTCCTACCATTCCTGTCGCACCAAGTACGCCTACCTTTAATTTCTGCTCCATCTGTGCACCTCTCTCTGTTTTTGTTTTTCATAACTCTTTATATGTAAGGGCTATTTGCCTACATATCGTATATTACTGCTGTGTATCTGTCGGCTCAGATTCAGTTTGCTCATCATCTTTTTCTGATGACTCCTCACTGTCAACACGAGCACCGCAATTAGTACAAAATACATTCTCCTCATCAACTGCAGCACCGCACTCAGGACAAACCTTCTGTGTCGGCTGCGGTTCTGGCTCCGGCTTTGGTCTTTCTATTTTTGTTCCGCAGTTAGGACAAAACAGCACATCCTTTGAGATGGTTGCGCCGCAGCTTGGACAGGTATTCTCATTTTTGATATCCCTAATCTGCTGCTCACACTTAGCAATCTTTTCCATAGCGTCAGCAATGATCTGAAACTGATTTGCCATGTCATTCTCCACATCATCCTTGTGAAGCTCATAGTATCTTTCTCCGATTGCCATGTATGTATTTTTCATCTGATTTTTTGCTTCATTTACCTGAGCATTCAAACGAGAAATGGCCTGCTGCTCTTCGAGCTTGCCCTTGATATCTTTCGTCATCTCTTGGGCTTTGTTTCCAAAATCCTTTGTTACCTTTGAAAATTGATCAAAAATAGACATCGTATCCTCCTTCAACACTTTAATTTAGTATCATAAAGTATAGCACTTGCTTTTTCTTTCGTCAATGACTCATTTTTCAAAATGGTATCATATCCTATATTGGGGGTCGTGTTCACGGATTTTCTTATACAAAATGCACTTTTTCCGTGAAGATATATGCCCTTAAGCTTCATTAAAAGGAGGCAACTATGGAACCAATGCTTGATGTTAGCAATCTTTCCTTTGATTATCTTTCTGCATCATCTTGCTTACCTGTAATCGACAATATCTCGTTTCAGGCTTTTGAAGGCGATTTCATATCGATTGTCGGACCGTCCGGCTGCGGAAAATCAACGCTTCTTGATATTATCGCCGGTCTGATGCCGTCATCTGCCGGACAGGTTTTCTTTTTAGGCGAGCCTGTCATAAAACCAAGAAAGGAAATTGGATATATGCTACAGAGAGATCAGCTTTTTGAGTGGAGAAGCATTCTTCGCAACACACTTCTTGGTCCTGAAATACAGCATTCCTCCCATAAAGATAAAAGAAAAGCACGAAAAACTGCTTCTGAAATGCTTACTCGCTATGATCTTGGCGGCTTTTTGGGTGCAAAGCCTTCTGAATTATCCGGCGGCATGCGCCAGAGAGCTGCTCTTATTCGCACACTGATCATGGAGCCCACGCTTTTACTTCTGGATGAGCCATTTTCAGCACTTGATTACCAGACAAGACTCACTGTCTGCAATGACATTTGTGAGATTATCCGCAAGAACAAGAAAACTGCCATTTTAGTCACACACGATCTGGCAGAGGCTGTCAGTACAGGAAACAGAGTGCTTGTTTTAGGGAAGCGACCTTCAACAATTAAAATGGAGCTCGTATTTGATCCTGATTTTACTGCACTCTCACCACTCGCCCGCAGGAACCATCCATTATTCAATCCATATTTTCAAAAGCTTTGGGAGGCATTTGCCCATGAAAAATGAAGAATTGATGCGTCTGCTTGCCAGACGACAAAAAAGAAACCGCAAGCTTTTAACTGCCGGACGGTTTCTGATTGGGATTTTGTTTTTTGCCATCTGGGAGCTTTGCGCCCGATTTGGCATTATAAATGATTTTATTTTCAGCAGTCCGTCACGCGTCATACGCACAATACAAAGCTTTGCAGCCAATAATACACTGTGGCTTCATGTTTCTGTTACACTAAAAGAAACAGCACTCAGCTTTTTTATGACTATGGTCATAAGCCTTTTTACCGCTCTTTTATTCTGGCGCTTTCGCTGGATCTACAAGCTGTTTGAGCCATATCTGATTCTGTTAAACAGCCTGCCAAAATCAGCACTTGCACCACTTTTAATTGTGTGGCTTGGCAATAAGCCGCGCACCATTATTGTTGTCGCAGTTTCTCTCGCCGTATTTGGCGCAATATTAACACTTTACCACGCATTTGAATCTGTTGACCCAGAAAAGATAAAGCTAATACAAACGCTAAACGGCACAAAAATGCACATCATCACAAAGGTTTTGCTTCCAAGCACCGTGCTAGTCTTTATCAACAACATGAAGGTCAACATTGGCCTTTGTCTTGTCGGTGTGATAATAGGTGAGTTTTTAGCAGCCCGCGCAGGTCTTGGCTACCTAATAATTTATGGCAGCCAGACCTTTAAAATGGACTATGTGGTTACATCTATAGTAATTTTATGTACGGCAGCTATTGTGCTGTATGCACTTCTTACATGGGCTGAATCTGCTTACAATCGCTATTATTTAAAGAATGCCTCAGCAAACTGATCCATTGCAAGCTGACTAGAACGAGCCATAAGCTCACGGCTAGAATGCATTGCCAGAATCGGCACGCCAAGATCTACTGTCATTGCCGGAATTGAAGTACTTAAGATACTTCCAAGTGTTCCGCCGCCAACAGCATCTCCATGATTAACAAACTTTGTATGAGCGATCTTCTCTGCACGGCAGATTCCCTCTACAATTGATACTGCATTAGTATCTGTTGCATATCTCTGGTTGTAGTTCATCTTGATAACAACACCGCCCTCCATTGGAATCGGATTGGTCGGATCGTTCTTCTCTGGATGATTCGGATGCATAGCATGAGCTACATCCAGTGATGCTGTCAGGCTGTGAAGCATTACATCGATGAATGCTGTGCGGCTCTTGTCTGTATCTGGTGTATTCAGATAAATCTTCTCTAAAATGGAAGACAAGATTACTGAGCCTGCACCCTGCTTTGAGCTTGAACCACACTCTTCGTTATCAAACAATACAACAAGATTACAAATATCAGGAAGTGCCTCTGTATCCATGATTGCATTTAAGCATGACTGGCAGGATGTCAAATTATCAAGTCTTGGCGCTGATAAAAACTCATCATCAAAGCCTGTAATTGATGGCTCCTCACCATTACATAAAAACAGTTCATAATCAAGAATGCTGTCTGCCTCAATGCCAAGCTCTGCAGCGATCTTTCCAAGAAGCCATCCCTGTGTATTTTCCTTTGCTCCGATTAAAGAGACAATCGGCTCAAGATCAGTCTGAACCTTTAACTCAACACCCTTATTTACTTCTCTGTTCATATGAATTGCCAGGTTCGGGATTACGGCAACTGGCTTTTTAGAATTGTACAGAATGGTCTGTGGATTAAACGGATCTTCTGTTGCCACACATACACGTCCTGCAATTGTCAGCGGACGATCCAACCATGTATTTAAGATAGGACCACCATAGCGCTCTACATTTAAAGTGATGCAGTCAGATTTCTTTCTTTCCGGATTTGGCTTAATCATAAAGCACGGATTATCGATGTGGGATGTGATAATACGAAAGCCCTTAAAGCCAGACTGCGGCACACGAAATGCAGCAAGTGAACGATCATAAATTGATACATAATATGCCTTTCCAGGCTCAAGCGCTGCAGACTCTGCAAGTGAAATGCGCTCAAAACCTGCCTTTTCAAGCTGACTGATGGCCTCCTTCATTGTATGATACGGTGACTGGGAGTGGCGGATCAGCTCAACCAGACGATTTGTGGATTCCTGTAATTCCATAACTTTTCCTTTCTGACAGGGCTTATAAATAGCCCTGTTCTGCAACTGCAATTAATGTCGCGATGCTTCTCGTATCATACCATAAAAAAGGGAGGTTGTCACCCTCCCTTTTTCTTTGCGGCTAGTTTACAAAAGCCCTTCGGTGTAATGGTTTCTGTTTTATTTATATCATTTTGACTTCTATATCCATTTTAATTGAACATATATAGCTCAGCAAAGATTCTACTCCAATCAAAATGATATACATTATAAACATATATTCTCCTGACAAATGCGGATAATCTGAAACGGTATTTATGTTTTCAAGACTGCTCCAATTTATCGGAGAAACATAAAACAAACCATATTTTTTAAAATTTGTAAAATATACAGCTACTGGATCCAACATAATGAAAAAGACTGCTGCTGAAATTCCTATTGTTTTTTTGCCAATTTTTAAATTTAGCAGGTACATCAGCTTACCAATAAAAACTATACTTAACCATCCAGTAATAAAAGTGTACATAAATGCGGCTAAAGGATAATAATTTTGTATTACTCGTACTGGCATTACTAGTCCCCACGTATAAACTGGAATTAAGCTTCTTTGATTTACAACAAAATCTCCTGCAATTTCTCCCCAAAGTCGATTTGTTGAAACTGTTGGAAGAACTGCTATCAGCGAAATAAGCGAAATAAACAACATATAGAGCAATGCTGCCAGCCACACGTACATGTTTTCACCCAAATACCAGCCTTTCCGCTTGCATCGTAAAATCATATATGGTTTTTGATTATTCAAAAAAGGAGCATTACAAAATAGCATAACACATCCTAAGTAGATTAATACTTTTAATAATCCATTACTATTTTCTGCCTCCGCAAAAACAATTGGAAGAACAAACGGCGTAATTGTTTTTCCTGTTGCCTGCCCATACTCAGATAATCCATGAAGATATCGAAAAATCAATATTGTTTCTATTGCCGCAATCATCCATATTCTATAATTTTTACGCCACTGTATAAAATTGCTTTCGCAAACATACCAACCTTTCTTCAAATTACCCATTTTCATACCTTCCTTTTAGTTTTTTCCATAATACAATTCCCGAAATCGCATTTAACACAAGTAATAAGCTAACAGAATATAAATAATTCCAAAATGAACTATCCGTCATTCTGAGCATTTTTGCTGCACTCGTGAGATTCCAAATATCCAACTCTTTCGGCAAAAAATCAGTAATTGATAATAATCCATAATAAACCAAAAAGGAAATTGCATGTGCTGCAAAGCGATCTGGCATATAAAATACAATCCATAAACCAAAAGAAGTAAAAAATGATGCAGATAATCCAAAAATTAATCCCATCGCTGCCAAATAAAGAATAGGACCTAGTGTTTGATAAATATCGTAGTATTCAACTATATCTTGCTGTGGATTATTACCTACTAACGGCATTAGCGGTCTTACGAAAGCCACAAAAAGCAAAATTCCACCAATCGTTGCTGTTGTTACAAGAAACATATTCGCAGCAATCTTTGAGATCACATATCGCTCTATCCTTCCTACTCGAAGTTTTTGAAACAGGAAAAAACCACTGGAGATATCTTCATAAACACTTCCTGCACACAGTAATGATAATACCGCAATCATGACTGCTTTAAAACGATCAAAATACAGCACGTATAAAACATGCTTAATACTACTAAATACGACGTTAGCATTTTCTCTAAATTCTATCGCCTGCGACAGATTTTCTGTCCACCCAAGTGCAAATAGTATTGCTACCATCATCATCACATATATTATTTTCCCATGCAGTATACCACGTTTTAGTTCCGCTTTTAATTCCTTCATATGTGTCTCCTATTAATACATGATTGATCCATCAACTGCATTAATCAAAAAATATCCATTTTCCTGATGTTTCCCATCTTCTGTATCACTATATGTGTCATACTCATTCAAATCTTTGTATAGCCATACGGATTCAGAATTTTTTCTTTTTTGAAAACCAAAGCGCCAATATGGTGAACATTGAATTCCTTCAGATGACAGTTGATCTACTACATACACCAATGAAATATCCGTAATCTGTATACTCTTTCCATCAATATTTGTCGCATTTATTTCCTTATCCAAATAATCTGCTGCCTGTGTCCTGTCAATCAAATTTTTCTTTTGTTCGCTGCAAATACGATAACGTGAAGGAATTTTCATATATAATAATCCCTTCACTGGATGATAAACCATCCACGCAATATCAAAATTTCCATTGTTTTCTAATGTTCTTCCATTTATTAGGGGATTTTTCATTATAACTAAATATGCCTCGTCCTCTTGTGTCCATGGTTTCCCACCTGTAAATACACCTGACCAAGTACCATCATATTCATCTTCTTTATTTTCATAACCAGGACCAGATACACTATCTCCTGCATTTTTATTAATTTTCTTAATACTCTGCAAATCCATTGCATATGTTCTAACGTATGTATAGGAATATCCTATTTTTTCTGCAATCTCTCTGCAATTTTTTTCTGCATCTTCAGGCTTCATTTCACTATCAATTTTATCCTGTGGAAATGATTCCCTCAACAAAATTTCCTGCCACCGAAGTGTATTGGTTGCCATCTCTGCGATTGCAGAATAGCTTCCTGATACTCCTTTTACTTCATATTCTAGCCCAAGCATATCATACTGGCGCACTCTTCTGTCCCCATCCGTCAAATAATACATGCCATATTGATTTTGACTTTGCTCAACTTCATCTAATGATTTTTCAAATATAGCATTACAAATATCAGACAATTCATATGGTTCTATTTCTAGTGCTAATATATTCACGTTGTTTTCCTGCTTATCCTGAGATTGTTTGCTTTCTTTCATACTACTTTCTTCAACACTGCTTTCGCTTGTTGTGTTGTTCGCAGATGGCGTTGTTTTTATTGCTTCGGAAGATTTGGCTTGCGTTGCTTCTCCTGTTTCTTCTAATAGCTGTTGTGCTACTGATATTCCATTTGGCATAAACTGCTGACGATCCTGACTTGTCATACGAACTGATTTGCAACCAGTCAAAATTATTCCTGTTAATATTACTGAACATATTTTATATTTGTTTCTCATACTCAAGTTCCTTTCTGCCGTGCTGAGATAAAAAACATATTTTATTCAGCACGGCAAATTTCACTTACCACTTCACATACTTATCTCTTCCCTCTTGATCTCATGTCCGACCATTTTCCCCTTATCAAAGCGAAAGATTTCATCGCAAAGCGTCCCTATATCTTCCTTACTGTGGCTTGCCAGAACAATCAGTTTTCCGTCTTCTTTTTGTTTCAAGAAAAGCTTCCACATTTCCTGTACGCCGTCATTATCCAGACCGCTTAAAGGTTCATCTAACAGCAAAATATCTGGATTTTCCATCAATGCCTGCGCCAGTCCCAGGCGTTGGCGCATACCTAGCGAATATTTTCCTACCGCCTTTTTGCTTTCTGGATCAAGACCAACAAGACGTATCGCGTCTTTTATCTGCTCATCTTTGATTTTTCCCTGAATCATAGCAAGAAGCTTCAGATTTGTGAAGCCAGAATATTCTGGCAGAAAACCTGGATTTTCGATGATAGCACCAATATTTTCCTGCATGTCGTCATTTTCTCCGACTGCTTTTCCGTTTATCAAAATTGTTCCCTGCGTTGCCTTTACAAACCCAAGGATATGCTTCATAAGCATAGTCTTTCCGGAACCATTTCTACCTACAAGTCCGTAGATTTTTCCAGACTCTAGCTTCATATTAATATTACTTAATACTTCTGCCTCTCCATAACGTTTTGTCAGATTTTTTATTTCAATTGTACTCATATGCTTATCTCACTCCAGTGAAATACGTGTGTAATTCTCACACGTTTTTTCTTCGCCTGCTTTGTTAGTATATGATACCTTCAGAACATATCCCTCTTTCTCATTATTATGATTCTGAATATATACTGGATATGCTTTCGTCTCATTTCCAAGACTCTCTGCATCGATATATTCGATATCATCCTCACCATTCGCTTCGGTCCACACTGCAATTCTTACATTGCTAATTCCTTCTTCGTTTGCAGAGCCATGGAATTTCACCCAAAAATTATCTTCTGTAATCGGGTCCACTGTAAACCAGGCAACATCACCATCACCTTCCGGCACATCACCTGTGATCCACTCAAATGAAAAGCTGACTTCCTGCTCCTCGCTTGATGGCGTCACGTTGCCGGCTTCCGAACTGCTGGCTGGCGCTTGGCTCTGAGCTGTTGACTCTGGTGCCGCCGACTCAGTTACTGCCTGATTTTGTTGTTCTGTTGTTGATGCCTGCACAGTTGTATTAGGTGTCACACTTGACGGCTGTGTATTTGCAGATGACTCCGCTGTTTTACTCGTCTGTGCTGCTGTGGATGTCGTTTGATTCTTATTTACAGTGCCCTGCAATTCACATCCCGTCATCATCATCATTGTTCCTGCCATTGCGGTAATCGCCGCTTTCTTCCATAATAATTTTCTCATTTATCTTGCTCCTTCCTAATTTATCCTGTTCTTTTAATACGAATCAGCCTACCTGCGGCGGCAGAGGAATTACAAAGCTATCTGCTGTTGTACTTTCTGTCGGCGACTCTGACTCTTTTTCTGTCATCTCTGCTGTTTCCTGTTCAGATTCACTTTCTTTTTCAGACTCTGGTTCAAACTCTGATTCAAAAGCTTGTGACTCTTTCGACTCTTTTGTAAGCACTCCTGCTTCCCCTGATGATACCCAAACTGGTTCTGCTGCCCATGTCTTTTCATCTGATGACGACAGTTTTTGAGGAAGCTGTCTTTTAGATCTGTCAAACTGAATTGAGACCATGCAACCTGATGTTGAGATAAGTGCCGCTGTCATCCCTGCCGTTGCCAACAGCTTTTTCCATACTTTTTTCATGCGTGTTTTCCTTTCCGCTCTCCCCGTTAACTGCACTTTTTTAATGTCTTTGAAATTTCAAAAGCAGCCAATTCAATAATTATTGTTTGACTATTTTTTACTTTTTCTTATGTTATCCCTATTTTATCAGCATTAGCCCTAAAATGCAATTACATTTCCTTTACATTTCTGATACATTTCTATGTATGTTTTGTTACAAAAACTTTGTTATTTAAATTATTCTGTAACATTTAATGTAACATTTTGACTTTATGTCAGAGACAGCCAGACGCATTACTTACTTAAATTTATAAATCCATTTCTTGAGTTTTTTCTTTAATCACCATCATCAATATGGCGCAAATACTCAAACTCACCGCATAGACATACACCGAAGTCAGCATGCCTTCTCCTGAATATTTCTTCAAATTTTCAATACTGCTCCAATTTACTGGTGAAAACAGCATCATCCAACTTGTCTGTTCATGATAAAAATAAATAACGACTGGATCAGCCAGGACAAGACAACTCGCTGCCAATATTCCCGGCCAGTTTTTTCCCGTTATCACATTAAATGCGTACACTAGATACCCTAACAGCATCACCGTAAGACTACTTACCACATACGAATAAAATGCAGCATTCCATACATTTGTACTAGAAATGACATTTTTCGGATATACCTTAGAATACAAAACATAATTCATCAGTTTATTCGAGGATATTTCCCATATGCTTCCCCAGCCATTCCACTCCAGACAAGGAAGCACCACGAAAAAACTACATACCGCAATGAATGCCATATAAATAAAGGATGCGATTGCAATGTATAGACATTCTCCCTTCCACCATCCTCTTCGCCCTGCTCTGTGAATTAAAAACCATTTATTATCCTTTAAAAATGGAGCGTCACAGAACAGTAAAATTCCACCAAAGAAAATCAGCACTTTTAGCAATCCATTACTGTTCATTGCATCAGCTAACAGCACCGGTAGTAAAAGTGCTGTCGAAGTCTTTCCATTTGGCAACGCATAAAGTGGTACTCCAATCAAATAACGAATAATTAAGACCATTATCACTGTACCCACTGACCAGATTCTGTAGTCCTTTTTCCAACTTAACAGATTGAGGGTCGCAATAATTGTTGCACTCTTAAATCCATCCTTCATGTTTCCTCCTCTTCATTGCCCAAAAACACAAGCACCATGGAACCATGCAAAATAAAAGCATTATTCCAATCGCATACAAATAATTCACTGCAAAGCCGTTTACGTTTAACACCTGTACGCCTGAACTTAAGTACCACACATTCACGGAAAATGGAAAGCTTCCGGTAAATGCATAAATCACATAGAATGCAACAAAAGAGGCGGCAATTCCTACATACCGATTTGGAAATATAGATACAGCAAGAATTCCAAATGATGTCACTGAGACTGCAAACAATCCAAACAAAAGTCCTACTAATATACTATAGGCAAGTGGTCCTGCAAAATTCATTGCATATGCGAAATAACCAAAGTACTGCGTCATACCATCTCCACCTACAAGCGGCATAATCGGCAAGAGTACAATCGAAAATAGTACAAAGCTTATACAGACTGCTGACACAACCCCTATTGCATTGGAAATCAGCTTTGACAGCAGATACTCTCCTGGCCTGCATCGAAACAGAATCAATCTGTCATACGAACTGTTTCGATCATCACATAATCCAAATGTATATACCGCTGAAAGCAGAACAATTACTGCTGCCTTAAAGCGATCAAATATCAGCAGTTCCATCAGCTTCTCTAAGCTTCCCATCATACGCATTTTATATTGTAATTCTATCATTACCGATTCCCATACATTTGCAATCAGTAATACTACTATTAGAGCAATAATCACAGGAAATCGCTTTGCACCGATGCAGCGATGCAAATCCATTTTCAGCAGTTTTAAGAGATGACTTTTCTTTTTCACTTTAAAAATTCCGATCCAAATATGGAATCTGTGCTGCCATTGACTGCATTCACCAGCATTTCTCCTTGCTTTTGGGAACTGCCTATAATAGTATCTTTTGCCCAGAAGAAATCTTCTGCTTCCCCCTTGCATGTGAATTTATATCGAAAACATGGTACTAACACTGATGTTTTTTCATCTAGCGCCGTCTGATCAACTATATATACAATATCAATATCCTGTACATCTGCCTCCTCTGCCTCTACCTGATATCGCTCAGTAACTTTATCGAAATACTCCATTGCCTCATCTTCCGGTAAAATCTGTACTGGTTCTTTTTTTATTAATTCAAATTCTGGGCGAGCTTCCAAATAAATTAGGCCATATTCTGGATGCCAGATCATAACAGTAACATTATCTATAATCTGTGTGCTTAATGGAAAACCGTCTACCTCGTCCAATCCTCGAAAAAGCATCAGCCATGCACCATCTTCTTCGCTCCATTCCCTATCATTTACCTCTTCATGGCCTACTTCTGTATAACCTGGTGCAACAATGTCCATATCCAACGCTTTAACACTTTCGATTCCCATAAAATATGTAGAAATCTCACTATAGGAAAAATCAAGTTCTTCCATCAGCTTCTCGCCATAATCAATCGCCTTTTTCTTATCTTTCTCATCTCCTTCTTCTGGAAATTTTGATTCCAAATAAATATCCTCATACTGCCAATTCCAGTTACTATAGCCAAACATCGGATATGCTCGATAATAGCCTGTCTTATAATACTCCACATGTTCAATCTCATCTTCAAGCGTACCTTCTTCATTATACCAGTACCTTTCATACTCTTTATCTCTTTGATAATCTTCCCCCAAAACTACAGAAGCTATTTTCTCGATATCGTATGGTTTTCGTTTTACTTCTAAAGTATAGTAAGTCTCATCATCTTCTGTAGCTGTCTCGGTTTCTTTTGCATAACTCATACTGGTCATTGCCATGCACAATGCCGTCGCTGCAATGCATATTACCCTCCTTTTCATACTTTTTCGCTCCTTGTCTTTTTATTTTGTTGCTTCTATTTATTTATATTCTATATATACCATTTCTTATATAGCTTGTCAATATTATATTTAAGATTCCTAAGTATTGACTTTTTATATATTATAGTTCATACTGAAAAAAATCAAAGATTTCATTTGCAAGATGGAGGTACATTTTGAAAAATAATGCCATTAATACGTATTTAAAGGAGCTTTCTAAGCAGCTGTGCTGCAGTGGAAAAGAGAAAAAGGAAATACTGTCATCTTTAAAAAATCGACTATCAGAATTTGAATCAGAGCATCCGGCTGCTCTTAAATATGAGGATATCGTCGAGCAATTTGGATCACCCAAGGAAGTGGCTAACAGCTTTTTAGGCGAATATAGTTCAACACAGCTACATAATTTGGTAAAACGCAGGAAAATAAAGCACTTTTGCATTATTACTGCGTGCATATTAATCTTTGCAGCTTTGGTTATCTATTCTTTCCTCAAAATTCAACAGTTGCACTGGCTTCAGAATGGATATATTATTCAAGTAACTTATCCTGGTACGGATCCTCATCTTGATGAGCTTGATGTCACAATTTTTCAAACTTATTAACTACAAAGGAGATATTCAAAAATGTTTGCATATTTTTCCCCCTTTTTAACCTATAGTTCAAAGAAGCGCATTGCAAAAAACGCATCAATTCAACAATATTATAAAGAGCTTTCTTCTTTACTTTGCTGTGACAATAAAAGCAAGAAAAAATTCCTTCATGATTTTATTTTTCAAATAGATGAATTTGCAAGTGAACATGATCAAGAAACAATTTCTTATAAAATGCTTTCTGATAGATTTGGCTCTCCAACGGAAATTGCAAATGCTTTTTTAGCTGAAACAAATTCCTTGCAATTGCAAAATCTAATTATCCATAATTCACGTAGAAAAAAACGCATTTTAATTTTGCTTTTGATTGTTTTTCTGTTTCTAATATTACATCAAATGTACAAGATTTATCAAAGCTCTCTTACAAAACATGATTATATTATAGAAACAGCATATCCTGGTGGATCTGCTCCAGCCCTTGAAGAACTTGGTATTACCAATTATCGAACATATTAACAAAGGAACAAGATTTCATTTACAAGATGGAGGTACATTTTGAAAAATAATGCCATTAATACGTATTTAAAGGAGCT
>ERZ836829.442-NODE-442-length-52006-cov-6.494254_pt1 | contig 52006 bp, 52 predicted proteins | sample MGYA00519574_ERZ836829 | MGnify/ENA primary metagenome ERZ836829 (study PRJEB31850, sample SAMEA3708808) | human gut metagenome | biome: human gut; feature: human-associated habitat; material: faeces | place: China | collected 2014 ...
AATACCCCCAAGTAGGTTTTTATATTTTTGTGTCCTACTTGAGGGTATCATATCAATTTTTGGGTGGCTTGAATCATTATGATGACAAGGGGCATAAGCGGGGACATAGCAATCCAGGATTTTTAGGTGGATTCAATCATTATGATGATTAAAAATTATAAAAGGCGGTACAGATATGGCAGATTAGAAGCTGATTGATGAGGTAGTGCAAATTCCGGCTCATCAGAGCACGGTTTCCGATAAAAACTGAACACAGATTCCGCTTGTAACTGAGCGTGTTTCCGGTTCAACTGACCATTCGTTCCATATCGTGTTATAGTTCTTTCGTAGTCCAAGATTGATTACGAAAGGAGGCATTTTTATGCAAGACTACAATACGATTATTGGCTCTATTCAGATGCGTCTGAATAACTGCCCAACTAGATCCGTTATGGATCGGTACAACATCGGCTCAGGTACACTTAACCTTATCATGAGCCGTTATAAAGCATCTGGGATTCCTATAGAAGAACTCCGTATGATGCCACCAAAGGATGTGGAAGAATTATTCTATCCTTGATGTTAGAATATAAATAGTACAAAATAAACATGACCATTTTCGATAAATAGTATATGATAGTCATAGATCAAGGAGGAGAATGGTTATGGCAAAAGGTACAAAATATTCCCAACAGTTTAAAGAGGATGCAGTACAGTATCGCTTGGATCATCCGGAGCTGCCACTTCGCAAAGCTGCGGAGAATCTTGGAGTCAGCGAATCTGCACTGAAAAACTGGATGAAAGCAGCAAAGGAACATAAAGGAGAGGTTCCTACCCGTGGTTCTGGAAATTATGCAAGTGAGGAAGCAAAAGAGATTGCCAGATTGCAGCGTGAATTACGAGATACGAAGGATGCTCTTGAAGTGTTAAAAAAAGCAATCGGTATTCTGGGAAACTGACAAAAGCTCTTTACACGGCTACTTCTGAGTACGTGAAAGAAATCAAATCCCTGCCCGTGAAACGTCAGGTTTCTGTCAGCGGAATACTGAAAAAATTAGGCGTTTCACGTTCGGGTTACAATGCATGGAAGAAACGGGTTCCTTCGGACACGTCTGTTCGCCGTGCAGTTTTAAAAGAAAAAATTCAAAAGATCTACGAGGAATCCCATCAAAACTACGGTGCTCCTAAAATTACTGCAGAATTGCGAAAATCCGGGGAGTATGTTTCCGAAAAAACAGTTGGAAACTATATGCGTCAAATGGGAATCAAAGCCCATTGGGTGAAACCATATATCCAGACAACCATAGATTCTGATTTCAGCCAGAAACTCAAAAATATCCTCAACGAGGAATTCAATCCTGCTCATCCAGATGCTGTCTGGTGTTCAGATATTACTTATATTTGGACATTTGAAGGATTTGTGTATCTTACCAGTGTGATGGATCTGTATTCAAGAAAAATTATTTCCTGGGTGTTGAGTGAGACGCTGGAGGCCTCCCACGTAGTGGAATGTGTTGAAAAAGCAAAACGTGTCAGAAATGTTGAAAAACCGTTGATCTTCCACTGCGACAGAGGATGCCAGTACGTATCGGAAGCATTTCAAAAAGCAACCAAAGGTATGATTCACAGTTATTCAAAGAAAGCATATCCATGGGATAACGCCTGTATAGAATCTTTCCATGCACTTTTGAAGAGAGAATGGATCAACCGGTTTAAAATCTTTAATTATGCACATGCACATAAATTGATTTTTGAATACATCGAAACATTTTACAATACCGTGCGCATTCACAGTCATTGTGGATATTTGTCTCCAAATGAATATGAGGAACAATATCTTGAAAACATCGAGGAGAATGCAATAAAAATAGCAAGTTAAACTTCGCTCAGAACAGAGAAAATTGGTTACATTTAATTTGTACTTTTTCTTGACATAGGACCAATTTTAGCGTCTGGCCGCTGTGATAAGAGATATGTCAGATATTTGTAGGTATTCAGGTCATTCGCTTTTGCCATCTCAACCATTGTATACACAATAGCGCTAGAGGCAGCTCCCTTCGGGCTGGCACTGAACAGCCAGTTTTTTCTGTTATGTGCTTAAGAGCATAACCGGAAGAACTGGCAGATGATCGATACGATCCATGGAGCCAAATCTTCCGCAATCATTTACAGTATTGTAGAAACTGCAAAAGCCAATAATCTGAAACCTTTTGATTATGTGCAGCATCTCTTGGAAGAGATGCCGAAACACATGGATGACAGGGATTGTTCCTTTTTGGAAAATCTTCTGCCATGGTCAGAAAAATTTCCGGCAGGAATCCGCAAAGCTTAAATATTGGTGGCTGCAAAGCAGCCGCCTAAAAATGTCAAGGTACTCGCTATTTTGCGTTTACAAAAAAACAGTCTGCCTTGACGAAAATCACTTCAATCAAAACAAACTGTTCTTCATATTTACTCTAATTTTATTTTATGAGAATAACTGATTTCACGAAATTTGCAGGTGAATCTGGAATATAAACAAGAGAAAAAAAATTTTTTAAACTCCATTTGCACTCCACTTGGTCTTTCTGACTACCCGCAAAGCCTTTATTTATGGGCTTTTCCGCGATTTTTCAAGCTACTCAAACTCGGGTGCGGATAGGATAATCCAGGTACTTTTTAGTACACATTTGTGTTATTTTGTATTCATATTTTCTGAATTTTATCTGATGTTTTTCTCATGCCAAATTATTAGAGCCAAAATAGAGCCATCAAAAACTATCTATTCTGCTTTAATTTTTCTAATATTGATAGCACATCCGGTTGTGTAGGCATGAACTTCACACCACGCTTTAACATTCCCAACACTTTTCTTGCTTTCTGCTCAATTACCTTTGCAGTATGTTCACTGGTCAGCATCAAATGATTTCCGGCAATTGTATATTCACGTTCTATGTATTCCTCTGTGATAGGAAACATATCTTGTATTAAAAATACACTTTCTCGACTATCGTCCAATTTCACAATATGCAGAATATCACAAGATTTTCCCACCTGTTCCTTTTTCTCTATTATTTTGCGAAACTTATCTATTCTGCTAGAAAGCGGTATCATCCAATAAATTCCTGTAGCATTATCCTCAAAACAATAATAATGTGGTCTATTGCTTGCCTTATTCCCCTTGAGATACGGATCCGGCATATCTTCAAAAAATCTGTCCTTTATGATATAAAACCCTGTTTTCTTCATTCGTTCCATCCTCTCTGTGGGAATATGGAAAAAGTCCCTCGCCTTTCGGCGAAGGACTAAACTTTCAACCCAACCATTTATATACCGCATATCGGTCAGCGGTAAACTTTCAACCCGACCATTTATATACCACATATCGGTCAGTGGTAAACTTTCTTTGTACTAACATACTACCAAGTACAAAGCAGAAAGTCAATAGAACTATCCATTAAAATTATATGCTGTTGGCACAAAATTATTCAAACTCGGCAAACCCAAAGATATTCTTAAATATATTTGTTTAAGTTTTATATCTTTTTGCCGTTATTTTATTTCTGTTACATATATTATTTTGGCTCGCTGATTTTCTGTTGCCAATTTGTTGCCACTTCATTATAACTATGTTGAGATTACTTCGCAATCATTATTTTGAAAATACGCTTCAAGCCACACCTGTTTTGCGTCCAATGCGTTTACAACAGTGCTTACCACTATTTCTATATATGATGTAACCAAACAGTTTGAAATAAGAAAGCACATTCCCTTTAGGCTTCAACAATTTTCTAATTCTCATACAATCGCTTTATCTATTCAATCCATTCTTTAGGATTTATATCATGAAATTCTGAAACCTTACAAAACAGAATATGAAGATTATGATAGAAATAATTTATTTTCTCTTCATGATCTGCTATCCACTTTCTCATAACAATTTCAAAAAATCTCTTGTATTTATTAAACACTTTTTTGTTGCTATCTCTTTTTACTCCTTTCGTTGAATCCTCATTCTTCTTTAATTCCTTAATTTTTTCGTCTATCTTATTTATATCTACAAGAACATTATCCCTAAAATAGATTTTTGTAAACCCCAAACTAATAATTGTAGAATCAAGCCAAAATGCGTCATCATTCAAATATAATTCATTTGCATATTCAAAAACTAATTCTTCCGGTGATTTATCTCCTGGCAATGCAATTGTATAATTCTCCAACTTATGCTGTGCTCTCTTATCACCATCAACAATACAAATTGATCTCATTGTACTTCGTAACAACTTATCATCACTAAAAATGTTTACAAGCGCATCACCTGAAATATTTGCTTCAACAAAATGAAACAAACTTCTTACTTGTGAAAATGTTCCGCGCACATTTCTTTCAAACGAATCAAATATACATCTTAGAAACAATCTAGCTTCCGCATCTTCTGTAAAAATTGGAATTGATCGGCTAATATATATGTCCTCCTTTGACTGATTATGTAAATACATTTTTATCTTATATATATCAGCATCTTCCATTTGTACCACAGAAGTAATATTATCTAACAGATATATTACATTATGTTTCTTTTGGAATGCATATTCTAAAAGAGACAAACTGTGCGATGTACAAATTAATTTTATCTTATATTTACTTGTATACTCATCCATCAAATCAAGTAATTTATTTTGAAACGCCGGATGCAAAGTTGCGTCTATCTCATCCACTAAAAGAATGCTTTCTGTTTGATGTTGTGAATCAATATTTTCATAGTAATATCTAAGAGAAACAAGTGCCGTTAATAATATCAACAAATTATCTTCTCCTGATGATATTGTATTTGAATCTATTCCATCAAAATCAGTCAAAAAACTTGTTCTTTTTTTAATATTTCCCATCTCTTGAGTTTGTTCATTTGCAATTGTTATTCCTGTAAACTTTTTATATAAGTCCCTTATTATTTCAAAATAGTCTACTGGCAACTGCTTTTTAATCTGAGCAACATCACTTGAATATTCACCATATGCATACAACCTCGAAAGTCCCAAATACAATACTGGCATTTGTGGTAATTTTTCATTTGCTCCCCGTTTATAATAGGGCTTAAGTGCAAATCTATTTTTTTCATCACTAGTTGTATTATGCCTTCTAAATTCTAATTTTATCCCGCCTTCATACTCACATATAAATAATGGCCCCCTCTCCCCTTGTGCAGGATCATTATATTTTTCATCTCCCCTTGTCAAGCTTTCAATTTTAAGATTAATACCATTATTTACACCCTTTATATTTTTTATAACATCTTTATTTTTCAACCATGCAGATGTTGTTTTAACTTCTTGAAACGCATTACTTACCATATACAATACTGAAGATTTACATGTCCCATTTGTACCAGAAATAATGTTAATGCGCTTTGATAAGTCAATTTCTATATCTTTTAATTTTCTATAATGTTTTATCTTCAAATAGTTAATCATATTGCTGCCTCTTTATCCAACAAGTACCTTTTCTTGTTCCATTGGTGGTATTTCCAAATCTGAAATTAATATCTCTTTCCCTTTTTTAGAAGTTTTTACGGAATAGTCCAAATATAAATTAACACACGTTCTCCGATTATATAGCTTTCTAATCTCAGGTGTGTCATCATAGCTTAAAAGCCATGGGAATTTTTTCGATTTAATAAACTCAGCAAGTTTCTTATGTTGACTATCTGAATAGTAATATCTATATAACCCCGGCCCCTCCTTATAGTAAGGTGGATCTATATACACAAACGTGCAACGATTTCGTTTATACTTAAGTTCCTTTCTCATAAATTCAATAGCATCATCATTAAATACCTTAACATTATTTTTAAATTTAGAAATATCTAAAATGGATTTAATTATTTTTTCTTTATTGAATCTACAATCTAATTTATAATCCGACTCTTGATTTTTTCCACCTATTGGATTTGCCTTTAAAATTCCAGAAAAATTAGTTCGGTTTAAAAATAATGCGGCAAAACCTATTTGATATGAATTTTTCCCTAATAAAAATGCTAACTCTTTATACTTTGCACATTCATTCCAAGTCTCAATATTTATTTCCGTATTTGTTATCAATTCAATTAATTCATCAGTATAATTAAATACAGAATTCCAAAAATGATAGAGAAGCGGATCTTTTTCATTTATCACTGCATTCTCTATTATTCCATCTTCTAATAATTGCCAAGAAAGCGTTGCGCTTCCTGCAAACGGTTCGTAAAAAGTGCAACCTCTTAATGCTTCAATCTCAATCAACTTTTTTACATAATCAAAGAGTTTTGACTTTGCACCCGGATATCTTAAAGGATTCCGCACAGCCTTCTCCTCCCTTCATTTACATTCTTTCCTTCATTATCTTGGTCCCATAAAGCGATCCCCATTCAAATGTATCATATGCTCCGGCATTTCAGCAATCCAAACTTCTGTTTCCCATGCAAGTTCTTCCGCAAATTTCTTATACGTCTTGAAATCCAGAAATGCCGTTACAAATATTTTTCCTGCTGTTACATCTTTCGTCATTTCTGTTATTTCCAATATACGTTTCGGATCCATCGGACCGACCGATGTTACCGATTCCACAAAATAGATCCAGTTCTTATCCTCACGATATAGCACTACATCCGGCATCTTATCATGCAACGTAATTTCAAATCCCAGTTCTTTTAATTTTTCTACATTCTTTACCAAATCTTTTTCTATTGTATCGCCAACGTACAAGCATTCAGAATTTGGTGCAAATCTCGGTGCGAATTCCTCAATAATGGCTTTTTGTAGTTCATTATGCTTACCCGCAGAAAATTTAAAGTTCTCGCCATTTATATTTACCGGCATCATTGTCATCTTCTTTTTAGAAGCGTACAAATCAATTAACTTTTCATGATAACAAAGAAACCGCTTTATAGATTCTTTCCATGCTGGTGTTTCCATCGTTCTCAGTATTTTAATTGTTTCTTCCGTCAATCTGTAGCGATAATTTGGGCTGTTGGTTGCTTTTCCATTATCCTCTATCAAAGCAGCAGTACGGAATCTATGCAGTGCCTGCTTTCTAAACGTTTCTCTACTATTTTCCGCATAACTCATGCCATAAAATGTATTAACAAACTGAATAATATCATGAATACGAATCCATTCATTTGTTGCTTCACTCCATAACATATCCGGCTTTATTCCTGCCATAGCCAGTATCACATAGCAGCATATATCCGCTTGCTGTGCTTTGGGCATGCCTATTGTTTGCAGAAATTCTCTTGCTTCTTCTATTTTCTTATCCACAATATCCCTCCAATATCAAATTACAATTTTCCTCCGAATAATCCTTACTTTTAAGCACTTTTCTGCCCATTTCCTGAATGTCCTCTAAATCTGGTACCGGCATTGCATTAATCTCTGTTGAATTAACCTGTGTAGACCCATTTAAAATACGATAATATTCATCATAAAGTGTAGAATTAAATAATACATACAATCCATACACCAGGCATTCTGACATTTCCGTTAATACACCGTCCACAAAATTAATTTTATTCTGTGTACTTATCTTTTGGTACTGAGGAAATTTTTTGGCCAAATATACTCCACACTGTAATCTTCGAGGTTCTTCCTTTGCCGTAAATCGCTTTACAAATAGATAATTTTTGTTATCTTGCATTAATCCCTTTTGTTCTGTCACCACATATTCATACTCTTTCTGTATAGGGAATTCTACTTTTCCCTGTTTTATATGCTGCGAATAAAATAAAGGAATTGCTCCTTCTTCTTCCTCATCTCGAAGTATTTCACGATTACGGAAATCTACGGTCAATCCAGTTTTCATTTTTACACCTATGGCTGGAAGCGTCTTATCAAACTTATGCAGCTTCTTTAATACTTCCACTTCATTTTCATCTGTTACAAGATAAACATAATAGTCTGATCCTGCTACAACCAGATCATACGGAACCGTCAATGATGTCAACTCTCCAAAATCACTATTGGATTTCGATGATGTAATCGTAACTGTTTCTGGCTTTTCACTTGTCTTTTTTACTTTAATAATAATTGTTTCCTGTAACACACTTTCTTTGTCGAAAACCTTATTTCTGCTGACAAAAAGGTGAATATGTTCCAATTTCCCTTCTGTCAGAAAATATTCCCGGAAACGTTTAAAATACGCCCCTGATGTCCATGACCTCGGAATGATGTAAACCAGCTCTCCACTTTCACATAAATTAAATAATCCCATAGACGCAAAAATGAAATATAAATTCGGTGCACCATAACATACCTCTGGCATCGCTGTTGCTTCTGGCGCATCTTTCGGAATTTTCATATACGGCGGATTTCCAATCACAAAATCATATTTCTTAGGCTCTGCATTTCCTCCCAACATATGATTAAAATCCAAATACTGGCTCAAAATATAATTATCTTCAACGATATTAACTGTAAGTTTTTTTCTTGTCTCTTCTTTACAATATTCCAGATTATGTTTCAACAATGGCAATACATTTTCATCGTTCTCATAGCAGGTAAGCTCAATCTCCTGAATAGAATCTATTGTTTCCATTCGCTCAATAAAAGCACATGATAATATACCTGAACCAGCCCCTGCATCAAGCACACTTACTCTGCCTGTTTTCTCATCCAACTTATATAATCCCGCCATAAAACGGGCAGTTTCCATACTGGTAAAGAACTGTCCGTATTTTTTACGTTCTTTTTTCGGCATACTCTCTATATATTCGTTTGTAAGTTCTACAATTTTTTCTAGCATATTCCACCTACCTGCAAGCCTTCTATTTCTTGCTATTATACTATAGCCCAGAACCTTTTTCAACGTTCTTCCAAACTTATGTTCTATTCTTTTATTTCCGCTGTATTATAATCATTATCATCTATATCTATAACATCGTCGTTACTCTCACCTTTGACAGAAAAATCTCCTGTCATAAACCATTTATAAGCACGATCTGCGATAACCTTCGTTTCCACTAAGTCCAGTCCGCCACCTACAATAGCACCTACTCCTGGTAACATCTTTCCAAGATTTACAATACCTTTTGAACCAAATTTTGTAATAAATCTGAATCCAACTTTCTGATTAATCTTTGTCAGGACCTTTCCTGGTATCTTTTTTATAACATTATTTGCAAATTTTACGCCAAATTTGATTCCTGCCTGTTTTAATAAACTATTCACTGCCACTCCTGCAAGACAAGCATATACAAAGGTTTGTGTCTGATCACTATTCAAATCATAATCAGCCATATATGCTGTACATGCTATCATCCGCATTTGTACATAAATTACACTTCCAATATTCGCTGGTATCGCAACTGGCATTGTTATAAAGCCACCAAGTCCTGTTACAACTCCAGATGTTGTACATTTAGCAATTTGATTCTTCAGCATATCCCTACAAGCTTTTTCCTTTGTCTCGTGCTTTGACAAATAATCATTTGCCATATCTTCAACACCAGGACTGACCATCGGTATTCCATTTAAACATTTTTCATAACAAGAGTCTAATAATTTCATAATGTCTTCTTGCGTCATTTTTTTCTTTTCCATATTCCTCATAATTCCAATCTTCACATTCTTTATAAGCTCAAGAATTATATCCAACACAGACATAGTTCTATTCAAATTTTATCATAATTGAGAGAATTGCTCCATCCTATTTTCACAAACATGCTCCGACTACAGTTAAAAAAGGTGGTAACTATAACCACCTTTTCCATTTATCTATATACTATTTTATTCAATACAATCTCCTCCACACAAGCCCGGATATTATTCATTCTCCCAACCCATGCCATCTGATCCTGCATCTTCAATTCTTCCGTCACGCCTTGCTTTTCTTTCATCTGCTCCACTAATCTGTCCATCATCTGATTACATTCCTTGTCAATCTGATGCAGATGCTCATTTAACTTCCCGGCAAGTACCAACTCCAGATATAATCCTTTCCGATGCTCCTGCAAATATATCTTTCTCAACATTCCATACTTTCCAATCGGATACTCTGTCTCTTCCGGGAGGTACAGGTCTGGATAATACAGACCGTCCTCTCCTAAAGTATAACTGATTCCATTTTCTCCCATAATGTGTTTCTCCATGATTGTCCTCCTATCTTGCTCCCCGGTCTTTATTCTGACTATGGGTATGCTGTTTATTTTTCTGTTCATTCTGTATTTCTTGTTTCTTTTCTGCCAGCTTCGCCCTAATACCATGCGCTACTGGCTCTTTTCCTGTTTCTTTCTTCCATTTTTCTATTGCAGTTCGATACTGACTATACTCAGTTTGAGAAGCCTTAAAATCCTTTAAAAATTCCTGTACACTTCTATATCCGATTTTCTGCACAATCCTTGGAAGATAATCTTTCATATCTCTAATCTGGCTTTTCAGTTCATCAATTTCTTTCTGCAATTCTTTTTTCTTTCTTCCTTTAAACCATCCCGTGACTTCTGACAGTTCTTTCTTCTTTGCAGAAAGCTGTTTTTGTTTCTGTTGAATTGCACCGTTTTGATCTTCCAGTTCTTTATTCACTTTAAATAGTTTCGGATACTTTGATGCAAGCCTCGTCATTTTAGGTTGTTCCGGTTCTGCCTTTTCTTCTTTTGTTGTCTTGACTGCTGCCGTGCTATTTTCAGCAACATGCTCTGGGTGTTCTGCTTCCGTTTGCTCTGTCTGTTTTGGCACTTCCCTGGGTTTCTTAAAAAGCACACTTGCTATCAAAAACTCCAATGCCTCAACAGCCACTGTTACAACTCTGGAAAATTATCGTGGTCTGTTTCCACGCCGGGCAATTGATTCCCTGATTGGCTCCGTGATTTCTTTCCGCTTCACTTCCATTATCTTCGATTCCGGCACTCCACTAATCAATGCCATATCAACAGCTCTGTTCCATTCCCGGCGTTTTTGATTATCCGCTTCTATTTCCTGTGCCTTCGGATTATTTTTTCCGATTTTCTTTGTTGCAAGATAAACACTGCCACGCTCAAATACCTGTAGTTTCTGTTTCTCGTCCTGCACATAAATATTGATTAAATCTGTATAAGAATGCTTTACCTCATCCAGAAATGAATTGCACTTGAAGCGTTCATCTTTCGCAGTAAACAGCTTCTTCTCATAGACTTCTCCTTTCTTCACAATACTGCAGCCTTCTCGGATCTCGCCATCTTCTCCTAATATCTCTTTCTTGGTTCGGACATGTTTTCCATTTTCATCATAAAACATATTTCTGCTGGCAATCTTAATGATTGGTTCATCCAGTAGTTTCCGTTCTGCAAATATCAAATGAATGTGATAATTGGTCTTTCTTTTATTGTGGTGCAAAGCAGCAATACACTCTGTTCCATAATTCTGTTTAAAATGATTTGTAAAAAGCTGTAGCAATCTATCCGGCTGATATTCTGTAAAACTCTCTGGCAAAGCAATGATCAGTTCTCTTGCCTCAATACATTTTCCTTCTGTTCCACTTTTTGCAAATTCTTCCTGATTACATTTTGCAAGTTCCCGCCAGAATTTCCGTTCTGTGGTTTCATAAACTGCATAGAGGTTTTCCTGTTTTGCATGACTGGATATATAAGTGATCCTGCCTTTTACATTGCTTAGTTTTGTCATTTGAATAAATGAATTTCTTCCGATAGGCACTCCCTCCTCGTCTTCGGCAAAATAAATTCTGCCATATCATTTGTGAGTGGATGCATCGGCATCCGTTTACGAACTATCCGCCTGTCGGCAGAACAGCTCCCGGCAGGGCGAAATATCCTGAGTACAAATCTTTAATTTGTGCGATGGGTGTATTTCGCTCTCAAACGCCGAGGGCTTTGTGAGATGCTTCTTACATCTACCACAACTTGGCTTTCGCTTTTCATTTTGGGCGTATCCGCCCTCTTTTTCTGCCCGTATCCGGGCTTATTTTTTCACTAACAACAAACCGACTATTACTCTTCCTGTCTGCTTTATTCCGGTATCCTTGCCCGTACATACTCCAGATCTCCACAATATGGTGTTCCAACCAAATACCATTCTCTCGCCAGATTCATTTCCATTCGTGTCTTTACCCACTGATCATCAACTAGAACTTCCAGACATTCTCCGCAATGAAATCCCGTATCAATCCATAAGTCTGATGATAATAAGCCATATCTCTTGTTATAACTGTTGTAACCTAATCTTCCTTCTCTCATTTGATTATTCTCCCTTCATTTATCGTTCCTGCAAGGACGCCCTGAATCAGGGCTCCCTTTTGAAAATCTCCTTACTTCGCCAGCCAACTCCCGACTGCACCTTACCGGCTTTCTCCTTGTTTGCTATCTACAGGTGCGTGCCACGCTCCTGTTATTAGGTAATCAGGCAAAATCTTTACCAACGAAAGTTCTCATGCATTCCACACTTATCCAAATACTCTTGTCTTGCCTTTTCCCGTTCTTCCTCGGTTGATGCTGTTTTGAATGTTGTATATAACTGACGTTTTACCATACTGTCTAATTTTTCCATCAATGCTTTTTCTATCTCCGGCAAATATTCCTCATTCCTGGCAAGATGATACTGGAACAATGCCAATAATAAATCTTTTGCTATCTGCACCTGTGATTTTCTTTCCATGTTTCTCCTTTCCATGACGGTCGTGACGATAGTGACGATATTTTCACTACCGACACGCTATATAAAATACCGTCACAACCGTCATATATCGTCACGCTTGTTTTCCGACAAAGGTTAATCTAATTTTTCTTCCGTCGTGTCCCCGCTCTGTTTTATACTGGATTCCATATTCCAGAATCAATCGTTCCAGGCTGACATTTAATTTTCGTGATAATGCGTTCGGCTGCATTTCCACCTGCAATACTTCCACAAGCTCTGTTGCTGTTCCTGCCCACTCTGGCGTAATCTCTGTTACAAGTTCTTTGATTTTTTCAAGCAAGGGATCTTCCGGTTCTTTCCAGAGTTCTGTTTCTGTCTTAGTTAACTCCCAGACACATCTTTCCCGATTAAAATTCAGCCACAGTTTCTGATCCTGCTGGTCACGCCCTGCCACTTCCAGAACTGCCTTATTATCTGTCCGTTTTTCTTTCTGCATGACGAATGCTCCATCCGCAGCTCCAAGCAATCCATTCGTGCCAGAAATCATATCAAAACTATCGGAAGATTCCATTTTCCTTGTATGATGCACAACCAGAAAACAGATACCATATTTATCACTGAATGCTTTCAGCTTCGTTACAATCTCATAATCACTGGCATAACTGAATTTATCTCCACCAACCTCACGCACTTTCTGAAGAGTATCAATGATAATCAGTCTTGCGTCTTTATGCTCCGTCACAAATGTTACAAGCTGCCTTTCCAGTCCGTCATTGAGCGATTTTGATTTTGTAGCGAAATAAAAATTCTCACTGCCTTCCATTCCAAACATCTGTGATAACCGCTTTTGCAACCTTGCATAATCATCTTCCAATGCCAGATACAGAACCGTTCCCTGTCTGACTGAAAAGCCCCACAAAGGAAGTCCTTTACTGATGTGATACCCGATCTGTGCCATAAAGAATGATTTTCCAATTTTCGGCGAACCAACAAACAGGTAAGTTCCGTTATACAGAAGTCCATCTATAATCGGCAGTTTTGGTGGATATGCGGTGTCGTATAATTCCATCATAGAAACTGTTTCCAGATCATCTGGATTCTTTTTATTTGCTGATTTTGCTGTATTTTCCGCATTATTTGTGGCTTGCAGATTGCCCTTACCGGGCAAATCTGCTATACTTTGGTTGGTTAATTTATTACTTGATGGCTGTTCCACATCTGCGCCAACAGATGCAATCGGAGCAGTCATTTTTTCTTTTGCTGTCATTCATTTTCCCCTTTCAATCCATACAATGTCTCTGCGACCAATCTCAGGGTACTCAGCAACTCTTCGTTTTCCTCACTGCATTTTTCCAGACGCTTCAATTCCTCATAAATCTCTGCCATCTGATTTCGCAATGCTTTATACACTCTTGGATTTCCTTGTACCACAATTTCTCGATCAGTTAATCGTTTTGTGATATAGTCCTGCTTGCTAAGTCCTGACAATCGGACACATGCATCAATTTGCTCTGCCTCTTCCGGGGATACCCGGAATGCTACGATTTTGTTTCTCCATCTTCCTTTACTGTCCAGATTTTTCTCCATTTAATTTTTCCATCCTTTCAATATCCAACTGTTCTGCCATCTGTGTCTGCTCACTTGGAAACAGATGCGCATATCGGTAAGTGATATCAATGCTCTCATGTCCCATTCGGTCTGCAATTGCCAATACCGTAAATCCCATATTGATCAATAACGATACATGGGAATGTCTCAAATCATGCACACGGATTCGCTTCACCCCAGACACTTTTGATCCTCTGTTCATTTCATGATGCAGATAAGATTTGGAAATTGTGAAAATCCGTTCGTCCTCTTTCGGCTCATACAGCATTTTCAGGTAATCCTGCATCTCATCACACAAAAACTGCGGCATCTTAATGGTTCGATTACTTTTTAACGTCTTTGGTGGTGTAATCACATCTTCCCGGTGCAGTCTCTGATAGGACTTATTAATCCGTAGTGTATGCGTTTCAAAATTGAAATCTGCCGGTGTAAGTGCTAATAACTCGCCCATGCGAAGCCCACACCAGTAAAGTATTTCAAATGCATAATAGGAAACAGGCTTGTCCATCATGGCATCTGCAAATTTCAGATATTCTTTTTTTGTCCAGAACAGCATTTCCCGGTGTTCCTCTTTTCCCATATTTCCAGCTTTCTGTGCTGGATTAGATGGGAGATGGTAAAAATTAACTGCATGGTTGAAAATAGCACTTAACTGACTGTGAATTTTCTGCAGATAAGAGGCGGAATACGGCTTTCCATTTGGCTGCCGGATCGCAAGCAATTCATTCTGCCATGCAATAATGTCCCTTGGCTCAATTTCTCCTATTTTACGCTTTCCGAAATAAGGAAGAATTTTAGTTCTGGCAATATTTGTCTTCGTTCCCCAGGTATTATCACGAATTCGATTTTGCATATCCTCCACATAAATCTCATAAAAGCTTTCGAAAGTCATATCCAATTTGGCTTCTTTCTTCAGCAATAGCTCTCGTTCCCACATCTGCGCTTCTCGTTTTGTAGGAAATCCTCTTTTGGATGACTGGTGCGTTTCTCCTGTCCAGTCGGTATAACGATAGACTACTCGCCACTTTCCAGTGGCATTATCTTTATGAATACTCATACAAATTCTCCTCTCTCTTACATTTCGCTATAACATACTTTTTTGCGGAAATAATTGGTGTTCACTCTGCCAGCTACCGTAAGATAACCCAGCTTCTGCAATTCTTCATTTAGCTGTTTGACAATCTTATAAGCATAAGACTTGGAAACACCCAGTTCCGCTGCAACTTCTTCTACTGTCATAAAAGTTCTGTTCGTCACATCGCATCTCCCCTTTCTATCTTAACGTAATTTGTTTAAGTCGTTACATTTGCATGATACTAAACATTTTAATTTAAGTCAAGCAATTTTATGAGGATATTAAATTTTTTTGTTTAAGTTCTTCTTGCTATCCCAAATTGCTCATGCTATACTGGACCTAAACAGAATTGTTTTGTTTTCTATCACAATTAATTATGGCAACACGAATGACCACTATAAGGAGGCAAACAAAAATGGCAATCGGACAACGTATCAAATTTTTTCGCAACCGCAAGGGCATGACGCAAAAGCAACTCGGAGAACAACTGGGATTCATGGGAAAAACCTCAGATGTCCGCATGGCTCAGTATGAATCTGAAGCCAGAGTTCCTAAAATTGATCTTGTAAAACAAATGTCTCAAATCTTCGATGTCAATACTCATGCTTTAACAGTTCCGGATATTGATACTCATATAGGTCTGATGCATACACTGTTTGCACTGGAAGATATATATGGTCTAAAGGTAAAAAATATAGATGGACAACCTCATCTCTGCCTTGACTCTTCCATATCTGCTCCCGGCTCATCTGTCGATGAAATGCTTCGTGCATGGATGGAACAAGCTGACAAACTGGAAAACGGTGAAATCAGCAAGGAAGAATATGATAAATGGAGATATAAGTACCCGGAACTGGATACTTACCAGAAACGTGCCAAGGTACCATCTCAGGAACTGAGTGATTACCTTGTACAGGAATTGTCTAAAAAGAAATAGAAATTAGAGAAAAGAAAAACCTTACCGATATTCAGTTTTTTACTTCTGAAAATCAGTAAGGTTTCTTTATATACGTTATGAAATAAAATTTTTATTCGCCGAATAACCACAAAATGTTGCCATTTTGTTGCCAGATACTAAGCAAATTTGTTTGCAACCCGCATAAATACTGACTTTATCAAATTGTGTGGATTATTCAAACTCGCAAATAAAATCTTATCACTATACTTTTTAGTATTGGTATTATGGTTCTATTTGGTTTTATATGTGTTCAACTGTCCTAAATCTATAGGCTGTACTGAACGGTGTTATCAAATTGTTATCATGATTGTGTTATCAATCATTTTTTCCTTAAAACGTTTGAAACAGTTGCTTGCGATACATCTAACATTGCAGCAATCTGTTCTTGAGTAATTTTATTTTTCGTTAAATCTTTAATAACTGCATTTCGTTGTGCAATCGAATTTATTTCTGGTATTTTTAAGACCTGCCCAATCTCCACTCCAGTAGCAGTTACTGTCTTTATTAACGTAGTTCCATTATCAAGCACAGCTCTTGCAATTTTAGATCCATTCTTTTTATTTGTTTTAAAAGCTAAAGAAACAACATTCGAAGCTGTCTGACCAAATTTCTGTAAATCAGAAGTTTTAAAAACTGTCATCAAATTCAAAGACATATTGCACCTCCAAATTATTATTTTAATATAAATATAATATCAAAATAATAATTTGTCAATATTTTTTATATAGCCAAATAATAAATCATCGTTCTTCTACATAATTTACAATTTTATCATACAAGCCTGCCTGTATATCATCTGTATTTTTTTTATCGCACAAAAAATCTTTTAATACATTATATCTAATCATTCTATTTGTGTGCTTATTCAATCCCTCTGATGAAGCCAACTTATATTTTTTTAACATATCATAGATATTCTTCTCTTCATCTGATAGTTTTCCATCCATATCCATATCATTGTCAAAAACCGAATATAATTTTACGAAATTTTTTAATTTTTCTACATGCACATCTGTAACATTCTCATCTTCTCTTTGTAAATAAAAAATAACAGAAAAAACTGTATAAAGCTGTGCTTTTCTTTTTACAAATTTTAGAATTTCATCATCCTCAATGAATTTTCTCAATTCAATAATTGCATCGCAAATATGCTGTTTATCATTTTCAGCATCTGTATAACCGGTTTGTAAGTCTTCGTATGCCTGATTTAAGGGTTTTTGATCCGTTTGATCAATAATGCCCTGACGATATAACAGAATTAATGTTCCACAAAATTCTACATCTTTCATTCTTTTTATATCAGTATTATTAAACAAATGCTTTTCTTCCCAAATTTCATTTTCCGATAAATCTCTCGCCAGTGCAGCAAAGTCACCGGAAATACTATTACGCTTTTCTTGATCATTTAAATTGAAGTCTGTTAAATTTAGCCTTCTAAACACCTGTACAATTTCCTCTTTAGTTGATTCCTGACTTATTTCAATAATCATTAACCTATAATTCCAAAATGCTGTTTTAACCTCTGGATCTAAATCTTTAAAAAATTTATTACCATATTTTTCCTTAATTTCTTCATCTAATAAATACTGTGATTTTAATTTGTAGTCATTATCTATAAAAGAAGAAATAGCCTTAATTCTTTGTTGTCCATCTACAATATGTGTCACCGACTCTCCTGTTTCTGGATCTGTCTCTGCTTTCCAAAAAAATACTTCTGGAATTACCAACTTAAGCAGAATAGTTTCTATTAGTCTTATCTTGTCTTTCTCTCCCCATACCGATCTTCTCTGATATGATTCATCTACAATTAAACTTCCGCTTGAGAACATTGTATTAATTTCTTTTATACTTTTATGATTGTCAGAAAAAGAAAACATTTTAACCCTCCAAATTTTTTTTCGTCTTTTCAATTCCTATAATTTGATACTCTTCCAAATCCTCCCACGATCTATAAATCCTATATGTAATTGGATGCACAATCATTAGTTCATCTTGTAACAATTTGTTAATAGGAGCTACAACAGAAAGCCATTCTGTTCTAATTGGTGGTATTTCCATTAGAACTTTATCATTAATATATCCACGGAATATGGAAGCTGTTAATTGTTGGTAAAATCTTTTGTATTGTATCTTTTCCGTTTGTCTCATTTTGTTCCAATAATATTGGTATAAACTTTCTGAAATAATGGCAATGTCTATATCTGAAGACTTTTGTGTATCATCTCCATCATGGAATGGTGTTAAAATTTTATTGGGTGATAGACTAAAACCTGTTTTAGCACTTCCTACAAGTTGCAAACTATGAAAGCTAATGTGAAAATGCTCGGAAACGATTTCCTTAAATCTATCTAATACATCTATCACTTCATCGCCAGGCACCTCTAAGTAATCCGAGAAGTACCAATATTTTGATTTCACAATATATTTAATATAGAAATCACGTGTATCTAATGATAACAAATCCGCTTTTATCATTTCCGCATCTATCATTTTTATTCCCACCTTAATCCATATGTTCTTCAATCCATCCCTGCAATTCCATGGCAATTCCATTTGCCAATAAATATGGGACTCCATTTCCAACCATTTTAAACTTTGCTGATAAAGACAGCGTTGGTAATACTTCAAACCAAACTGGCAATGATTGTATTGACAATGCTTCTGCTATGCTTATCCTTCTTGGTTGATATGGGTGTAAATGTACTTCATTATTGCCATATGCTGCAGTTGGAGAATATCTCCATCTATGTAATCGCTTAAATGATTTTTTAGAAGTATCTCCCTCGGCTATACTAACAAATTTATTATTTGCAACCGTGTTAAAATAATCCCTTGAATTCGCATGGTTTTCTACATTATTCTGCCTAAACCAATATTCTACTGTCAATTCTGGAATTATATCTTGTGGCTCATTTCTCACGATTCCAATTTGAAATGGCTCAACGGTTGGCCAATTGCACATCTTTATCCGATCCATCTCATATGTTTTGTTAGTTCCAATTGTGTATCTGAGATTCTTTCCGAATCTTCTCCGGTTAAATCCCACTAATATTAATCTGTCTCTGAACTGTGGTACCCCGTATTCCAAAGCATTTTCTATTGAATCAAATAATGAATATCCAGCTCGATACAGCCTCTTTTTCATCTGTTCATAAAATATTTTATGCTTTTTTGTCTGATATAAACCTTTTACGTTTTCTAGCACAAAAAAATCCGGTTGACGTTTAACAATTAGTTTCACATACTTTTCTGTTAATTTACCATTTTCCCCTGTACTTCCCGCATTTTTACCCGCAGTTGAAAAATCTGGACATGGAGGGCCACCAATAAACCCTATAATCCTATCTTTATTTCTTACATCATAATCTGGAAAACGTTGATTCCAAACCCTATCATCCAAGAATTCTTCTATACTGCCTTCATAATATCCATATTGGGGACGGTGTGGTCTATTTCTTCTAGCATACTGATATGCTTGTATAAAACTATGGTTATATTCATTAACAAACGCTATATCAAACCCAGCTTCCTCGAATCCCAAATCCATAAATCCAAGTCCAGAGAAGAAAGAAAAAACCTCAATCGCCATTTCAATCTCCTGAATTAAATTCTACCAGCTTTTCCCAGTCAATACTTCCATCTTCTCTGCAGAAGCTATTGGAAAATTCTCTAACCAGTCTATTGGCTGCTCTGTTATAACTTTCTTTATAATCAGCCACATATTTCTCAGGCATAGTTCCCATGTATCCGATAATCTTTATGTAAAAGTCCTCGTCTCCCGTTAATTCTGCCCAGAATCGTTTTCCTGCCAATTCCTGATACATTTTTGGCTTTCCTCTTCCAGATTCCTTCTTTTTCCCATAACAATATCCAATATACGCTTCGTACCTTGCTTTTGCTTGCTGTGCCAATTTAGAAGCAGCTGTAAAATTCTGCTCCTGCCTTTTTTTACTATCCGCATTGAATACAGATGGCCCACTTTTAACAGCTATCGCAGAGATTGTATTTGTCTCATTATTCTGAATCATAATATCAATACCTTCTGCCAGAGCCTTATTTCCGCCACTTGCAGCAATTGCAATCGGCTCAAAAAAGCAATTGCCAAAAATGGTTTCTTCACTGGAACTTACAAAGGCTGTAAGTACTGAATCCACAATTTCAGTTGCACTCTGCATGGCTTTTGCACGATATAAATACGGATTTTTGCGTTTCATTACCTTTTGAATATTTAATCCATCAATCTTTTCAATTAACGTTCCGTAAAATGTTTCCAATGCAGATGCGATTGCCTGAACCACCGCCTGTTCATCATATGAATTATTTAACGGCATATAAACTTCCTCCCAATTCTATTGCATTTCTAATCTTATTATGTACATTTGTGCCTCTAAAACGTTTTGTTTGAACAACAGCAGTATTATTAGCTACAGAAAGTACAGTTTTCCCAATGGCCTCAGCTAATCCTACCGGAACTGCATTCCCAATTTGGCGGTATTTTGCAGCTGTTGTTCCAGTAAATACCCAATCATCTGGAAATTGCTGAATCCTTGCATATTCTTTTACACTTAACGGTCTATTCTGTGTCGGATGACACATCATAGTCGCCTTCTGAACCGGAGAAGTAACTACTGTTGGCGAAGGCTGATCATACGATAATCTTCTATAAAATCCGACTTTTCCTCCCCCTGATTTATATGCGCCACCCATTGCAATTGGAATAATATCCTCTGGCAAATCTCTCCAGTTTCCACCTTCCGGAACCATTGTCAAGAATTTCAATCTTTCTTCACTTAATGTTGCACATTCTCCATGATCAAATTCCAAATCTTTTATCACGCTTCTAACAGTTTGCCATTGATATTTCTTATCCTGGTGCATCTGAAAATGTGTTGGGATTGGTAAAAATACATCTTCATCATCACGGCTTCCAATCAATACAAATCTCTCTCTAAACTGCGGAACACCATAATTTACGGCATCAAGCACACCATATACTGTTTTATATCCTAATTTGTCAAATTCAGATAAAATTACATCAAGCACTGTACCCAACTTTTGTTCAGGGTCACTTTCATCTCTTTCAGATAAAGGTACATATTTTAATGGTGATGACATAATCCCTTTTACATTTTCCATTACAAAAAATCGAGGACGTATGTAATCTATCATACGGATAAAATCCATAAATAAACTTCCTCTTGGATCATTTATCCCTAATCTTTTTCCTGCAGTTGAAAAAGGCTGGCATGGCGGTCCCCCACAAATCAAAAATGGTTCTCCCACTGCTAAGCCTGTCATATCTAACAGTTGTTGTGGCTGTATTTCTCTAATATCTCCACCCAAAACCTTATGTCCATTAGCTTTCATAGTTTTCACGCATGCTGCATCAAAATCTTGTCCAATCACTACATTTAAACCTGCTTTTCCAAGTCCAATATCTAATCCCATTGCCCCGGAAAACAGCGAAATAACATCTCTATTAGCAGCATATCTACTATAATCATTCTGTTTTATATTTTTATGCATTAAACTTTCTCTCCGTTTTTTAATACGAACTGTCTTTCAAAAGAACTGTTTACCGCATCTGCTATATCTTCTAGCTCAGCTATGGTAAAACTCTCTCTTTTCATTTTCCCATTAAAATTCTGTGGTGTTGTCCCTATTCGTCGTGCAAGCTCAGCTACACTGATATCCGACCTCACACATAACACCTTGATTTGTTCAGAAATCGTCATTTCGGGTACCTCGTCATTTAATCAACTCTTACTTTACTAGTATAAAGCATAACATTTATATCGTCAATCAAATAATTCATACTATACGGTCATTGGTTCTTGTATCTTTTTACTTAAATTGTTAAAATACTTTATACAAAAGGCGGTGAAAATAGCTATGTCTCGTGACCCCGAAATCGTGTCTAAAAATATGCGAAAAATCCACAGCAAAGATACCTCTATCGAAATCCAACTAAGGAAAGCTCTGTGGCACAAAGGATACCGATACCGTAAAAACTATAAAGCTTTACCCGGCTCTCCTGATATTGTTCTTACTAAATACAAAATTGCTATTTTTTGTGACAGCGAATTTTTTCATGGAAAGGACTGGGAGATTTTGAAACTACGCCTTGAAAAAGGTAAAAATCCAGATTACTGGATCAAAAAAATAGAACATAATCGTTCCCGGGATTTTGAAACCGACAAAAAACTTTTATTTCTCGGCTATACAGTTATACATTTCTGGGGACAAGACATCAAAAAGCATACTGATGAGTGTATCCAGGCCATTGAAGAGGCTATATGGGATACTACCTTTTCCAATGACACTATTGAACTTACAGACGAATAATAAAAAATTTGTGGCCGTATTTTTTTCGCCAATACAGCCACAAACTTTTTATACATATATTATCTCTGTAAGCACAATTTCTTCTGCGCAAACCTTAATATTGTTCATCAGTCTAACCCACCTCATCTGATCCTGCCTCTTCAAGTTTTCATTCACGCTCTGTTTTTCTGCCATCTGTTTCATTAACACTTCTACCTGCTCTGTTACTTCCTGGTCAATCTGATTCAGATGTGCTGTCAGCTTGCCAGATAATAACAAGTTTTGATACCGTATTGGTCTATGCTCTTTCAAAAACTGTTTCCGTAACATTCCATATTTTCCATATGTCGGTTCTTCTTCATTCAATACCAGATCCGGCAAATAATAATCTCCACACAGAGTATAGCTTAATCCGTTCTTTTCATCATAAATGTGTTTTTCCATGATTTTATCTCTCCATTTCTCTATTTTTTGATTTATTTTTCTTACGCTGCTGATTTTCCATCTCACTCTTTTTTATTCCCCAGGCTAATCTTTCATGAATACTTCCCTTCGGCATTTGTTCCATCCGCTGCTTTTCTTCCAGAGCTTTCTCGTTGCGAATATCCTGCTGTACTGCCGCATCTACCGTCTCTATTCCCAGAACACGCACAACACGATCATACCTATCAGAAACGCCTTGCATTATATTCTTTTCTTCTGATAATTTATGATTTTCTTTACGCATATCATCCAACTCCTTCTGAATACCGTTATATTTTTGTTTCAGCTTTTGATATTTACTCTTCCAATTTTCCACCTCTTTTGTAAGTTCTTTAACCTGTGCAGCCATTGCCCCAACCTTATTTTTTATCTGAAGAAACAGCGGTTTGATTTTTTTGTCCCGGTAGGTCGCTGCCCGTTCCAACGTGCCAGCTTCCGGTAACAACATTTTAACTGTTCCATATTCTTTTATTTCCTTACTCACATTATCCATAATCGGCTGTAACTGTTCCCTGCGTTCTTCCAGGCTTTTTAATTGTTTTTCTGCTGTTTCTGCACGCTTTTCTGCTGCTTTTTTATCTCTAAGCGCCTGTTCTTTACTTTCCTTCAAAAGCTGTATGTCTTCTCTGGATTCTACGATTTGTAAAGCCAATCCTTCGTTCTCTGCTGTCAAGTATTCTTTTTCCTGTTCTAGCGCCTGTACTTCCTTTTTCCGTTCTTTCTTTTTGAAATTGTAAACGTCCAAATGTTCCTCATGAGTACCTTTCTGTTCCCATTCAATTCCATGTTGCTTTGCAAGCTCAGCCAGAACTTCTTTTTCATGATTTATCCACTGATTCGTCTCCGTATCGTGCTTATTTCCACCTTGAAATCCCAGACTTTTTAATGCCTGTTTTAGTGAAACCCTGGTGTCCATTCCTTTTCCTTTCCAGCCAGTTACATAAGGAATGAAATCGATATGCAAATGTGGAGTAGCTTCATCCTGATGCAGATAGCAACTAAATACCCGAAGTGTCGGATTTCGTTTCTGGAAATCTTTCACATACTCATTCAGTACCTTTACAGCCAAATCTCCCTCATCTGTTCCAACAGACATATCTTCTCGGTTTCCAATCTGGAAAATCACTTCATGGAACAGCTTTTCCTGTTTCCCTTGACGAATCTTTTCATAATAATTTGTAATCTGCCGATCTTTTCTTTTCCCGACATTATACCGTTCTACAGCTTCATCAAACAGCTCTTTATAGACTTCTTTCAGATTCTCATTCCGGTAACAAATATTTAATTGCACTCTGTCTGGATCAACATTTTCTGCTATAAAATCTCGTCTGTTATGAGCCAGAGACCCTGTCCCGATCATACCACTGATTGTTCGTTTCATCGTCATATTCCTCACCCCGCTTTCTAAAACCAGTGCCAGACATGGCACATAAATTTGTATCTTTGCCAGCTATAGTATAAAAAGAAATATTCGCCGGATACGGCGGTTTTGTTACTTTTGTCAAAAGTAACGCAAAAGCACTTTCGACATCCGTTCCGTCCATCAAAAGTACCCTTGCGCCCTGCCGGGGGCTATTCCTCCCGTTGGTCGGTTCACTCCTGCGTTACTTGTATGGCTGACTTATCCCGGTATCCTTGCCCGGATATATTCCAGATCACCACAATACGGTGTTCCTACAAGATACCATTCTCTTGCAGGATTCATTTCCATCCTGGTCTGAACCCATTCATCATCAAGCAACACTTCCAGACATTCTCCACAGTGAAATCCCGTATCAATCCATAAATCTGATGATAATAATCCATATCTTTTGTTATAACTGTTGTATCCTAATCTTCCTTCTTTCATTGTGACATTCTCCCTTCCACTTATCGTTTTCCATAAGGACGCCCTGTTTCAGGGCCCCCTTTACAATTTTTCAGTTCCAAACAAATTGCCAATATATTCATAACGTTCCGTCTGCGCCTTATCAGACCTCTCCTTGTCTGCTATCTACAGGTGCGTGACACGCTCCTGTAATAAGGCAATCAGAGAAAATCTTTACCATCGAAAGTTCTCTGGTATTCCCCGCCTGTCCAGATATTCCTGCCGGGATTTTTCCCGTTCTTCCTCTGTCGGTGCAGTTTTATATTTGCTGTATAATTCTCGGTTGACCATTGTATCCAACTTTCTTTCCAATCCCTGCCGAATTATTTCTTCGCTTTCATAGTTTTCCATCAAAAAATATTGCAAAAGTTGAAAGAACAACTCGTATGGGATCTGCACATTTCTGTTTTTCATCCTATCTCCTTTCAAGGTGGCAAGATGCCCTTTTCTTAAGATATGGTCACCTTGCCATCTTCCTTTTCTATTCAGGCAGCACCCAGTACCACTGATTTCCCCGTTTTATCGAATCTACTTCCAGTTCTGACTTCGCATTTCTCAGCGTTTTTCCTTTGATTCCACGCTTCGCAGCTTCTTCTAATATTTTCTTCTGTGACATACCACCATCTGCCAGTATCTCAAGCAGAAATTCTTTCGCTTTCCGGCTTTTCTGTCCCTTGCCATCTCCATTAAGCAACTCGTCTGCACTGATATCATATTCTCCAATCCACTCAAATCCATTATCCTTATCTAATCGAAAAGCAATAGATTTTCCTTCCGGTGCTAAAGAACTTTTCGTATGGCACACCACCCTCGTTTCTGGTTCTTCCTTGATTCTGCCAACAATCAGGACACTTCTTGCTGCTGCTTGAAAGTCAATGGATCCAAGTCCACGGTAGGAAGATTTTCCGTTACTGTTTTTGTTCATATGTCCGATTAAGATAATCGCACAGTGATATTTTTCTGCCAGCACTGCAATGTGCTTCATCAGCGGACGAATCTCATTTGCACGGTGCATATCAACTTCAGCTCCCAAGAATCCCTGAATTGGATCAAGCACAACCATTCTTGCTTTTGTCTGTATAATTGCCTCCTCCAGCCGGATATCTGCCATTGTCAATGGCTGGTCTGTATCATCAATAACCAGCACCTTGGAGCAGTCTGCACCTGCAGCAAGCAATCTGGGTTTTATGGTATCTCCCAAACCATCCTCTGCTGTCTGGTAAATCACATTTACAGGTACTTCGGCATTTTCTTTATCATCAGTTAATGAAACTGTCGGAAGAATTGCTTCTCCTCTGGTCAGTTTTGCAATGATCTGAAGTACCATTGTAGTCTTTCCTTCTCCCGGATCTCCTTGGATAATTGTTACTTTCCCATATGGGATAAATGGATAGAGCAGCCATTCAATCTGTTCAACTTCTACCTTATCCATGTTGATAAGCTTCAATTTCGGCTCCATTCTTTTCTGTACTGTTTTCTTTGCTTCTGTTACTTTGTTTTCCATCAGTTCCTCCATATTTTCCCGTTGAAAGAAAGAATGGATTTTGATAGAATACTCATAGAAACATTTTGGAAGAGTATTCTACCAAATCCCTGCCTTTAGGTGTTTGCCGACACTTAAAGGCATTTTTATTCATCTTTCATTCCATCCATCGTTACTGTAATCAACTGAATTACTTCCAGTAAATCTTCTGACACATTTTCTCCTTTTTTCATACTCTTCAATTCATTCAGTACCTTTGCAAGTTCATTTTTCAATGCCTTATACACTCTCGGATTCCCGGTTACTACAACCTCTTTTTCCTGTAATCTCCGGACAATATACTCTTGTTTCGTCAATCCTGATAAGCGGACTGCTGTTTCCAGAAGTTCATCTTCCTCTGGTGACATTCGAAACGCTACAACCTTATTTCTCCAACGTCCCTGTTGATCCAGACATTTAGCTGACATTTGCAAGTCCTCCTCCCATTTCATTCGGTTCTTCCTTCATATTTTCCGCATCTAATTGCTCTGCCATATCCAACTGTACCGATGGAAACAGGTGTGCATAACGGTAAGTGATCTTTTCTGCTGAATGACCAACTCTTTTTCCAATTGCCAGAGCTGTATATCCCATATTGATCAGTAAAGATACATGACTGTGCCTAAGATCATGAACACGGATTTTCTTGACACCGCATGCTTTGCATCCCCTTTCCATCTCATGGTTCAGGTAATATTTTGTCACAGGAAAAATACGGTCATCAGGTTTCAAACTGTAATATAATTTCAGGCAATCCTGCATTTCATCACATAGAAACTGTGGCATCACAACTGTCCTGATACTGTTTTTCGTTTTCGGTGTCGTGATTACATCTTTTCCCTGTAACCGCTGATAGGACTTATTGATTCGCAGCGTTTTCTTTTTAAAATTAAAATCCGCCGGAGTCAAAGCCAGAAGTTCTCCCGAACGTATTCCGCACCAGTAGAGTAGCTGAAACGCATAGTATGAAAGAGGCTTATCCATCATTTCTTCTGCAAAAAGTTTATATTCTTCTTTTGTCCAGAACAGCATTTCCTTTCCTTCCTCTGTTCCTAATGCTCCAGCTTTTCTCGCTGGGTTAGTACTGAGGTCATAATATTTCACTGCATGATTAAAAATGGTACTTAACTGTCCATGTATCGTTTTCAGATACGTCGGAGACAAATATTTCCCAGTCTTTGTTTTTAGTTTTCTCATCTGGTTATGCCAGTCCATCACATCTTTTGCTGTGATTTCCGACACTTTCCGCTGTCCCAGATAAGGCAGAATCTTTTTCTGGATAATATTTTCTTTGGTAAGCCAGGTGCTCTGTTTCAGAGATGGTCTTACATCCTCTTCATACAAAGCACAGAAACTTTCCATTGTCATATCCAGACTTGCTTTTTTCTGCAGTTTAAACTGTAATTCCCAGTCCGCTGCCTCTTTTCTTGTAGCAAATCCTCTTTTACATTTTTGCTTTCTTGCACCTGTCCAGTCCTGATAGCGGATCATTACATACCAGGTGCCATTGTTGTTCTTGTAAATTGCCATTCCTAATTCCTCCCATCATTTGATCTGGTTCCGTAGAACTGTTCGTAAAAATATTTGCGGTCAACTTTTCCAGCGATTGTCTGACATCCCATTGCCTGTAATTCTCTGTTGAGTCGCTTCATCAGCTTATAAGCGTAGGATTCTGACACTTCGAGGACTTCCATGACCTCTTTTACATTCATAAACATTTTACTCATTGTAAATCCCTCCTTTATTTGTCACTATACATTTCTGTATAGTTCGTATGATACTATACTTTTTTGTATTGGTCAAGCGTTTTCAGCGTAAATTTCTATACTTTTTTGTATGGTTTTTTCTTGTCTGTACTATACAGATATGCTATACTCAACCTATCAAGAAAAAGACAGGAGATGTAAAACTATGGCAATAGGAGAAAGAATCCACCATTTTCGACTTCTGCGTGGATTCACGCAGAAATATTTAGGGCAACAACTCGGATTCAGCGAATCACAGGCTGATGTCCGTATTGCACAGTATGAAAAAGGTGCCCGCAGTCCAAAAGAAAACTATCTGAATGCACTGGCTGATATTTTTGATGTCTCTCCGCATGCACTGGCTGTCCCAGATATCGACAGCTATGTAGGACTTATGCATACCTTATTTACATTAGAAGACCTTTACGGACTTCATATTGGTGAGATTGACGGAGAACTCTGCCTCCGGCTGGACAAATCCAAAGGAACCACCTACCTTTCTATGTTTGATATGTTCCATGCATGGCAGGAGCAGGCAGAAAAGCTGAAATCCGGAGAAATCACTCAGGAAGAATATGATCAGTGGCGTTACAACTATCCAAAAAACGCAAAATAAAAGCCGACGAAAAAAGGCCTTACCAAATTGATTTCACTCAATTCAGTAAGACCTTTTTTGTCGGTTTCACACATATTACTCGATAACCACAGGATACCTGATAAATAATGCCAAAATATCCAGTGTTATCATTTTGTTATCAAATAGAACTTTATCTGCCCGGAAACGCCCTGTTTATAAGGCTTTCCAGAAATTTTTAATTATTCAAACTCAATCGTTCCCGGTGGTTTTCCCGTCAGATCATACACTACGCGATTCACATGATTTACTTCATTGACAATTCTGCTTGTTACCTTATGCAGTACTTCCCATGGGATCTCTGCTGACTCTGCTGTCATAAAGTCAATCGTATTGACTGCGCGAAGTGCAACTGCGTAATCATAGGTTCTTTCATCCCCCATAACTCCAACGCTTCTCATGTTTGTCAATGCAGCAAAATACTGTCCGACTGTCTTGTTCATGCCTGCTGCGTCCATCTCTTCACGGTAAATAGCATCTGCATCCTGAACGATTTTTACTTTTTCTTCTGTTACTTCTCCGATAATACGGATTCCAAGTCCCGGTCCCGGGAACGGCTGTCTGAACACCAGACGCTCCGGAAGTCCGAGCTCCAGACCTGCTTTTCTTACTTCATCCTTGAACAAATCACGAAGCGGCTCAATAATTTCTTTGAAATCTACGTAATCCGGGAGTCCTCCTACGTTATGGTGAGACTTAATCACTGCGGATTCACCGCCGAGACCACTTTCTACTACGTCCGGATAAATGGTTCCCTGTACCAGGAAATCAACCGTTCCAATCTTTTTCGCTTCTTCCTCGAATACACGGATGAATTCTTCTCCGATGATTTTTCTCTTCTGCTCCGGCTCTGTCACTCCTGCAAGTTTTTCATAAAATCTCTGCTGTGCGTTCACCCGGATAAAGTTCAGGTCATAGTCACCTTCCGGTCCGAAGATTGCTTCTACCTCATCTCCCTCGTTTTTACGAAGAAGTCCATGGTCTACGAATACACAGGTAAGCTGGTTTCCGATTGCCTTGGAAAGCATAACTGCTGCCACGGAAGAATCCACACCGCCGGAAAGTGCACACAATACTTTTCCGTCGCCTACTTTTGCACGAATCTCTTTGATTGAGTTTTCTACAAACTCATCCATCTTCCAGTCGCCGGCACATCCGCACACATTTCTCACGAAATTGCTGAGCATCTCTTTTCCCTGTACTGTATGAAGTACTTCCGGATGGAACTGGATCGCATACAGCTGTTTTTCTGCATTCTCTGCGGCTGCTACCGGACAGTCTGCCGTATGTGCTGTAATCTCAAATCCCGGTGCGATCTGCGCAATATAATCAAAATGACTCATCCAGCAGATTGTAGATGCTGACACGCCTTCAAATACTTTTGAAGAGGCTTTATCGATCAACACCTCAGTTTTTCCATATTCTCTGACATCTGCACGTTTTACTTCACCACCAAGTACATGCATCATCAGCTGGGCTCCATAACACAGTCCCAATACCGGGATTCCAAGTTCAAACAATTCTTTTGTATAGGTCGGGGAGTCTGCCTCATAGCAACTGTTCGGACCACCTGTCAGAATGATTCCTTTTGGATTCATATCCTTGATCTTCTGAAGGTCTGTTTTGTAAGAATAAATCTCACAATATACATTGCATTCTCGAACGCGTCTTGCAACCAGCTGATTGTACTGCCCGCCAAAATCGAGTACGATTACTAATTCGTTTTTCACAAATGTTTCCTCCTAATGTTTATCCTAGTATTTTTATTATAATGTAGCACTTCTGAATTTACAAGTTTCTTTTCTTGTAGTTTCACCAGTTTTACTTCCAAATACTCTAATTCTAATCTGTCTGATCAAAGGATATAGCTGTCTGCATTGATCACTTTCGCAAAGAGCAGATCCTGAATTCCGATATTTTTACCAGGCAGCTCTTCTCCATCAGCTTCTCCAATTTGTGCTACATTTTGCGAAATGGCTGCAATCACACTTTTCTGTTCTTCATTACACAATACCTGTGCGCAGTTTTGAATCCTGAGGTAATTTAATATCAACTCCGGCGTTACATCTTGTGCAATCTTTACAGTAGCTATATTTCTTACAAGAACTTGATCTGAAGAATTTTCAAGCAATATTTTATCTATGCTAATATTAGGCTTATTTTCAATGATTCTGCCCTCCCATTCAAATTCAAGTCTCTGATAGTCCACATTTAACTTTTTAAATGACGCTTCTTGATTTTTCATCAAAACTACCGTTTCCTTTACCATGAGTTTTGAAATCCAATCATCTAATGTATCTAATTTGACATCTTCCGGTACTTTTAGATTTCCGTACACATAGATGCTGTCTCCCTCTTTCTTCAGTAATTCTTCATTTAAAACTGCATCTCCATAATGAAGTGCCATTCCTGCAGGGATGACTACAAAATTCACTTTTTCATCAAATAGCTCAATACACGATTCCACCATTTCTTCCGGAATGATCAACTGTTCTGTAACAAACCGGACATTTTTTTCGACTAGCTTTTGCAGATCTACCGATTTATCCTGAATAATTACTTTGTCTTTTACATAATATTTGTTGCCTTCTTTTGCTCTCAAAGGGAAATATTTATCTACAATGAATGTGTCATTTAATATCATACAGTCATCCGGATAGATCGAAACGGAATTACTTGCGGATAATTTTGTCAGATAACCCGAAATACTTTCCGCGCATCGAACAGAACCGTTCACATGAATTTTCTCATATTTCTCTAAAATTTCTTTTGTACCTGAATGTATATTGAGGGCTCCATTTACGATTAACAATGTATGTTCCTGAACAACCATAGAATCTGTTATTTCATACGATCCATTGATTACTTTTAACTCTGTCTCAACATCATCTGCAATTTCTATTGTATAATCTTGATTTATCGTGACAGGAAGACGATTTAAAATACTTTTACTGGAAGTACTGACGATAACAATATCTGCATTGATTATCATGTTTTTATAGTTGTTGTAATCTTCTTCTTTCATTTTTCTGGCATCACAGATATCACAATTTAATACATAGTTTTTCTTATCAAACATATTTGTTCCCTCCTAAAATTCTTTTTAAATGTTGACGTGCAGAAGAAAGTTTGGATCGGACCGTTCCTGGTGAAAGCAAAAGGATATCTCCAATTTGTTTGGAATTATACCCTTCCAGGTAACGTAACGAAAAAATTACTCCTTCCAGATCCGGTAAAGTTTCCAGCAGCTTCTCCCATTCTAATCGAACCAGTTCTTCAGAATCTATTTGTAGCTGCGAAAACTCATCCGAGATGATTTCCTTCTTGCCATGTCTGAGCCGATCTACATATAAATTTTTAACAGTTCGATATAACCATGAGCGACTTTGCTGTTCTTTCAGTGTGGATAAGGTATCCTCATGAAGCATTGCGCGCAAGAAAGCTTCATGCACCAGTTCCTCCGCGGTATACAGGTTTCCTGTCATACTATGGCACCAATTGATCAATTCCTCATAATATTTCTTATACAGTTCCTCTATCATACCTTGCGATCCTTTCTTTTGCCTTTCACTTATAAGACGGATAACCGGACAAAAGTGTTGAAAAATATTTCTCTATCCTCATTTCCTCTATTTTCTATTTCTTTGTATACTGAAAAGGCCAATGCACTTTCGTACATCGGCCTTTGGAATTCTCTCCCTTAGGTTTGCTTAGTTTGGGGAATTTGGAGTCAGATTTTCATCTAACATCATATTTAGGAGGGCTGCCGTTAGGCAGCGTAACGGGAGATTTCCTTTTTCAGTTCTTCGCAATGATCACCGTAAACCTGCAGTGATATCACGTTGTTCAGCCCGAGATTCATGATTCCTAAAATAGATTTTGCATCTACCACAAATCTTCCTCTCTTCATATCCATATCATATGGATACTTTGCCACTGTATTTACAAAATTTAGAATTTCCTCGGGGTTTTTAAAGCTAACTAACATTTCACTCATCATGAATACTCCTCTTCTATCTATACTGATGTCTTCCTATGATGCCTTCCATGTTTTACCCTTACGAGGTTATCACATTCTTTCAAAAGAAACAGGGTGAAATATCTTAAAAAGGGAGATTTTTTTAATGAACCGATTTCCTGAAGTCATTTGGAAGCATCCCAACTTCCTCTTTAAATACCTTACTCATATATTTCGGATCTGAATATCCGGCAAGCTCCGCAATCTGATTCAGTTTCAAATGTGTATTTAAAAGCAGTTCCTTTACCTTCTCTATCCTGTATTTGCGGATCGTCTCGGTAAAAGTACTTCCGGTTTCTTTTTTAAACTGTGCGCTTAAATATTCTTCCGATACATAAAGCTTATTCGCAATCTCCTCCAGCGTAATCCCCTGATCATAATATTTGCGGATCAGCTTTTTCGCCTGTTTTACCAGAACACTTGTCTCCCCTCCTTCCTCTTCCGTCTCAAACTCAAACAAACCGAAAAAGGCTTTCAATGCAGCTTCCAGCTGGTTCCAGCTCACTGCTACTGTAATTTCCTGCAGGATATTCTGCACTTCCAGATCCAGTTCAACCGAAGCTTTTGCCTTATAGATTCCGAATACAGCTAAGCTCAAATGAATGATCGCCTGTTTGATATCTGCCGGTGTATGAAACTCTTCCTGATAGCAGTTCGCCAGTTTCCAGAAACATTTTTTTAATTCCTCTTTGTTCTCCTGTAAAACCGCCTGTTTTGCCTTTTCTTCCAATTCCACAGGATATTTTAACGGTACCGGATGCTGCTGCTCGATCAACTCGTTGGTGATCAGTGTTCCTTTCGGAAACATCAGATTCCATTCTCTCTGTACACGGATTTCCTGCAATGCAGACGGCATATCCAACAGCCGTTCTACCGTTTTCCAGAAGCAGACCACCGGAGTTTCCAGCTGACTGCAAACCATTGGGACAACGGACTTTTCAAATCGCTCTTTCTGGGACGCTCCGTCTTTCACCTGATAAATCACCATCGTCAACAGCTGCCAGCTGTCGGATTCCAAAATGCAGGACTTATAATGTATAGCGTGATCCCCCACCGTTTCCAAAATCTGCCTGGTCAACGACTTCTGTTTTCTGTAACTGTCCCCTAGCCACACACCAAAAAGTTCTGCCGGTTCTTCCAGAGAAACACCGTATTTTTGCTGCATTGTTTTATTTAATTGTGAATTCTGGCGCACCTGACCATGCATACAGGCCAACATAATATTTTCCACGGAAAAAATCTGCTCTGTCCCCTGATCCTCTGAGATTTCTCTCTCTGCCTGTTTTAAGGCACTTTTCAATTCCGGAATCTTAATCGGCTTCAGCAGATAGCTGTCTGCTTTGAGTTCAATCGCCTTTTGGGCATACTGAAATTCCGAATATGCCGAAAGGATAATGGCTTTACATTTTATATTTTCCTCCCGCAATTTCTTCATCATGGCAATCCCATCCATTTTGGGCATCCGAATATCCATAATGACCAGATCCGGATTCAGTTCACGAATCAGCTGATAGCCGGCTTCCCCATCCGCCGCTTTTCCTACCAGCTCATATTCCGGATTGATCTTGCTTAGAAGCTTTGCCATTCCTTCACGAATCGGCGCTTCATCCTCAACCACTACAATACGCATGTAGTTTCCTCCTCTATCGGTATAAATAAGTGTACTTTTGTATAGTTTCCAGCTTCACTTTCAAAATATAATGCTGCCTGTCTCCCGTAATACAATTTCAGGCGCTTTCTTACATTTGCAATTCCAAGATGTCCTTCCATCTCGCACTCTTCCTGATTAAATTTGGCTACCATGTCCGGATCCATTCCCTGTCCATTGTCCTGAATCAGAATATGCAGCTGTTCTCCGCTTTTCTTCATGCGGATATTCAAAGCACACTCTTCCTGATCTGCAAACGCATATTTGATCGTATTTTCCACAAACGGCTGTAAAAGCAATTTGTGGATTCTGCATTCCTTCACATCTTCCGGCATATGAATCTTTACATCCAGACGCTTTCCGAATTTTGCACTCTGCAGCATAATATATTGCTTCAGCCAGGCAATTTCTTCGCTGATACTCGCCGTTCCTCCTGCATTTTTCACTGTATAACGCAGAATGTCCGCAAGTGCGCCAACCATTCCACTGATCTCATACTGCTCATTTTCGATTGCTTTCCAGTTGATCGTATCCAGCGTATTATAGAGAAAATGAGGATCGATCTGCGCCTCCAGTGCTGACAATTCTGCATTCTTCTGATCCAGAACCGCCTGTTTTACTTTTGCGAGCAACATCTCCAGATGTGCAACCATCTCATTAAATCCTGAACTGATCTGTTGTATCTCCATAGGCAGATGCGGGTTCACTCTCACCTGCTGATCAAACTCACCCTGTTCTACACAACTCATTACGCCGGTAATTGATTCTACCGCCTGAATGTATGGTCTGCTGAAAAAATGAAGCAATATGAACATGATCACGATCGTCATGCTGATAATGATAAACAGATAAATCCATTGACTGACGGACATTTTCCAGTAATACGCAAGTGGCTGCTCATTGCAGATTGCAAATCCGCTGATTTCATGATCTGCTGTCGTATACTGATAATTTTCGGGATTCTGTATCTCACTGAGCTTCTTCCCGATCTTATTTGGATCAGGCGCGCTCACAATCACATCGTCGCTCAGCAGATATTCTCTGGAACCAATATCCGATGCAATTGCTCCGCGAATTCTCTCCTCATTGACACTTAATACGACCGTTCCCTGAAAATTCTCGATAATACGATAGTCCGTAATATTTCTTGCAATATAAAACATGTAATGATTCTTGTCAGCAATCTTCACTGGCTTTCCATCTCCGAAATAAACAGCTCCCCGTTCTATTTTCGGAATCTCAACCTTATCTGCCCACGTCTCATTTCCAGAAAATGACGAGAGACTCTCATAATATATGATCTCTCCCGTCTTTAACTGTATCGTGATCCCTTCCACTCCGGTAAACTGATTGCAAATATGACTCAGTTTTTTCCTGAGACTGGTGCTGTTACTCTCACGATCCCCCCGGCTCTCGTTCAATGCTCTCACAATTTCCAGAACATCTTCATCCGTGCTGAAATCATATAAAATTGTCTCGTACTTATCCAGAACCATCTCCAGATTTTTCTCTGCCGTATCCAGATTACTCTTTATTCGGTCTGATAGATTTTCTTTTAACCGCTTCTGTATATTGATTTGCGAGATAATTGCAAAGATCAAAACCGGAATCAATGCTGTCAAAAGAAAATTTGTCATTAATCTGCGTTTCAGGGTGCCTCGTATTTGCCCGTTTTTTCCTTGTCTCAATTAGCTTCTCCTGTATCTTACTTTCTATTCTCAGCATACCTGCTGACTTTCTTCCTTATTATAGCACACATTCCTATGTCAGCTCTTGTTCTTTTCATGCTGGTGTAAATATTTTTCTTTTGTAGCCAGTCCACCGCGTATGTGACGCTCTGATTTATTCATATCCAACACTTTTCGCGCCTTTGCCGCCAGTACCGGCCGAACCTGAAGTAATCTTTCTGTCACATCCTTATGTACCGTACTCTTACTAATTCCAAACTGCTTCGCTGTCTGCCTCACTGTCGCATTATTTTCTATTATATAAGTTGCGATCTCAACGGCCCTCTTCTCAATATAATCTTTCACAAATATTCCCCTGCAAACATCTTTTTATAATGTATGCCGCTAAAATAAAGATTATGTTAGAACGGTATAAACAATGGCGTTCCCCCTCTCTTTGATTGATTCTTGCACTTTTTAATTTTCTATGCTATTCTGTAGCTACAGTTTGAAACGCTCCCGAATACAAAGGCTACTTTGTACCCGGGAGCGTTTTTTGTTAAAATTAAAATCTAATTTGGGGAGGCTATATGAACAAAAATATTTTAAAAGATTTTTCCAAATATGTTTCTTTCAATATTTGGGGGCAGATTGCTTATTCCTGTTATACACTGGCGGATACTTTCTTTGTATCTGCCGACCTCGGAACAAATGGTCTTACTGCTCTGAATCTTGCATTTCCTGTATTTTGTATGGGGCTATCGGGAAATAGATAGTTCCAAAAAGGGATTTATCTTCAAATCTATGAACGCTATTACGATCCGGAGCGTAAAGGCGGCGCACACCGTTCTTATAAACCGATTGGCTATGTCCACGAACTTCAGGCAAACGGCATGGAGGATCCGATTGCTGTTTTCGGTGAGGAGGTGCAAAAACTCAATCAGGAATATAAAAAGAAAAAGCAGGCCGAAAAAGAACGGAAGATATCAGAAGAATCTCCGGAAAAACTCCTTGGCTACTTTCCTTTAAAGAATCTCAACGATTCTCTGGGATGTAAAAAATATATTGATCTTATGCAGACAGCAACACATTTCCGGTTCAATATTTTTGATATGATGTCAGATCTTATTTATGCAAGAGTGGTGCATCCCTGTTCAAAGCTGAAAACGTATTGGGCGGTGATTCCTAAACTGTTTGGGAAACATGCTTTCTCCCTCGACCAGATTTATTCCGGACTTGAATACATTGGTTCTGAATACGAAGAGGTGATTGAGATTTTCAACCATCAAGTGGCTTTGAAATATCCATTTGATACTTCTCACTCCTATTTCGACTGCACGAACTTCTATTTCGAGATTGATAAAGAAGATCATTTCAGATTAAAAGGACCTTCAAAAGAGAATAAAAAGGAACCGATTGTTGGTATGGGACTTCTTCTTGATGCAAACCAGATCCCAATCGGCATGAAGATGTATCCGGGAAACGAAAGCGAAAAACCTGTAATACGGGAAATCATAGATGAATTAAAGCAACGAAGCCACATATCCGGCAGGACGATCCAGGTAGCAGATAAAGGGCTGAACTGCTTCAACAACATCCTTCATGCCCTGAAAGCAGGGGATGGATATATTTTCTCAAAATCTGTAAAAACACTTCCCGAAACAGAAAAAACATGGGTACTTCTTGAAAATGATTATGTGGATGTTAAAAATAAAAAAGGCGAAGTCCTTTACCGTATCAAAGAGTGTGTGGATGATTTTTCTTATTCTTATACAGATAACACCGGGCACCGGAAAACGCTGAAGCTTACAGAAAAGCGTATTGTGACCTTTCACCCGAAGCTTGCGGAAAAGCAAATATATGAAATTAACCGACAGGTGGAAAAAGCAAAAAAACTCAGGGCGTGTGAAGCAAAGAAATCGGAATATGGAGACAGTTCCAAGTATGTCACCTTTATTTCTACTGACAAGAAAGGGACAAAAACAGCTGGAAAAGTTAAGGTCGAAATAAATGAAAAGGCAATAGAAAACGCAAAGAAACTGGCCGGATATAACATGATTATAACTTCTGAGATCCATATGAGCGCTTCTGAAATCTATGCTTCCTACCATAACCTCTGGCGGATCGAGGAATCCTTCCGTATCATGAAATCTCAGCTTGATGCCAGACCGGCTTATATGCAAAAACAGGAAACCATCACAGGGCATTTCCTCATCTGCTATCTTGCTGTATTATTGACAAGGCTTTTACAGATACATGTATTAAAAGACGCATATGGAACGGAAGAGATTTTTGATTTTATACATGATTTTAGAGTTGCCAAAATTTCTGACCGAAAATATATAAATCTAACCAGAAGTTCCCCTTTCATCAGGGAGTTATCTTCCAGGACAGGATTGCCGCTTACCTCTTATTTCCTTGGAAACGAAGACATAAATAAAATGCTAAGCCATAGGTTTTAATCCGTGGCTTAGCACTATTTTTTTAACTCAACTCCGAAAGACAGGTACTATACACTCCCCGTAAAATCTATGTGTTTTTTGTTGATAACTCCTGTGAATTTGTTAGTAACCTTTTCACCTTTTTCACATTTCGTTTTCATGTTTCAGAAGTCTTACCTCGCCTGTAATTCCAGAGAAACTGGACGGTTTCACTTCCTGACCTATATATTTTGCATATGGATTTGGGTATTTTGCCGTCTCTCGTTCCAACGTAGTTGCAACTTCGATTGCAATTTCATTTTCTCCATCCTTTACATTTGAACTCAATTCATAACGATAGGTTGGTACGATCTGAATCCCCAGACTTTTTCCATTCAGGAATACTTCTACCCCTTCATATGCATCGCTGATTTCCAGAATATATGTAGCTGCTGCCTCTCCCACAAATCGATTTTCATAACGTACAAATCCGGAAAATTCCGGTTCTTCTTCGTGCAGTCGATCTGGAATTGTCACTTCTTTTTTCGCTTTGAAGTGTGGATACTCAATACTTCTGCAAATACTTCGCTGCCAGGTTCCTAAAAATTGAATTTCAGCACCCGTTCTGGTAAGCGGTGTCTTCTTCTCTTTTAAAGCTACTTCTGCCTTTTCTCTTTGCTCAAATACAAGCAAACAACTTTTCAACGGTTCTAATGCAAGTGAAACCCTAGTTATTCCATCCGCCTCGTCCCATACTGCCTCTGCATCCTGAATGGTATTTTCCCATGCATCGTACATATAGCATCCTCTGGACTCCGGCAATTCTACCGTTCCCTCATATATACCACTACCTTCATTGACAAACATATATACTGCACTTCCATCCGTATGTTCATAATGATAATAGCGGATTCTGTTATTTTCCGGCGTAATAGAAATCTCACTGATTCCCGCTTTTTCCAACATTTCTGCCAGCTCAGAAAGAGAAACTACTTCTCCCTCTACTCCTTCCGGCAAGCCATCTACAAAATACACCGGAAAATGCGCCGCTTGGAGTTGTTTCAATGCAGCTTTCATATGAGGTGTTATAAATTGTAATTTTGGCACTATCAATACGCGGTAGTTTTGTGTATTCACCCGGAAACTTCCTTCCGCACGTTCTGCATCATATGTAATTTCCATATCATACGCATTTTCAGGCAAAAACACATCCTGGGGAATATAATCATAATCGATTTGATGATCATATAACTGATGCCCTACTACATCGGAAGCCATTGCATCGCCCATCCATTCACTTTCTCCATGATACAATACCGCTGCAGGTGCAATATGCACCCCTCCGTTGAGCAGTTCCAGCACCCGATTGCCGTATGCCATCAAAGCACCAAAATGACGGTACTGGGGATGATTTCCATGAGCATAAAAATGCGGTGGACAATCCGGATCCGGATATTCCTTTGCCGAAAAAGCGTGTGGTACAAAATGATTGATTCCACGTACCATAAAATGATCTAATAAATATTTTTCCAGTCGAACTCCCTCGCCCCATCCGTATGCTCCGAAGATTTCACACATGGAGTTTCCTTTTTTCAGCGGTTCAATCGCCGCTGCTGAGGAACCTAATTTCCCTAATCCATAATGATAAAAAGAACCGTTTCTACTGTGGAATGGAGGCATATTAAGATCTAAGTCCTCTTGTCCGGGCATCACCTGTCCGCCAATATCATCGATTCCTGCCATATCCTGCCCGGCCAGACCACGGAAGTAATGTCCCAGAGAAGACCCGGTCTTAGATGCATGGTTATTATCCTCAATCAAATGTCCGATATATTCCACGCCATGTGCTCTGCACCACTCACCGATCGGCCATGAGAAATCTTTTTCCACCAGCCTGGACACATGATCCATATACGCATATCGCACTGCTGCCGTCTCTGCCTTGTCTGCCTGCTGCTCCCAAAGCAGCGCCAGTCGTCCGGCAAAATCTTCACCCAGTTCTTCCCGCAATTCCATCTCCAGTTCCCGGCTCCAAGGATAATCCATTTCCTCTGAACACCCCAGACCATTATTATGATCATACAAATGTCCATTTCCAAGTTCCGGTTCATCGGAAAAGAATCCTGCGATTGTTTTTCCAAATTCTGCTTGATAATGTTCCCAGTGAGGCTCATACACTGCCTGGATCTGCACCTTGCAAGATTCTCGATCCATCATATTAATATAATCCCGATGGGGACCTCTGTTTCGAGTAAGCTGCAGTACATAAATCTTCCATTCCCCTTCCGGAACTCCCCATATCAGACCATTTTCAGAAATCTCAGACTCCAAATTCATCCGATACTCTTTTTTGAGAAATCCGCTTTCTCCGTCTTGGCGAATTGCATAAATCCCAAGCAGTCTGTCATCATCAAATTGCTTTGTAGCGCCATCCGCAGAATTATGGGTCATCATCTGCTCCACCATATTCGGCTCAAAAGGACGGGCATTCTTGATATCTTCAGCAGAAATCACGATTTGTTCTCCCTGCTGCCCCCGGTATTGTCTGCATGTAATACTCTGGCGATACAGCTCCAACGGCTGATCTTTCATCGCCCCATTTGCATACCCGGTCGGAAAATGGCTGTCATCCAGGATCCAGACCTTCATTCCATATCGTTTTGCCTCTTCCAAAATAATATCCATGTCATGCCACCACTGTTCTCCGCAAAAATCCGGATGCGGTCTGCTCTCTACACAGACCGCTCCGATATTTGCCTTATGGATGGCTTTCATATATTCGCGGAGAACCGCTTCCGTTTCCCCATGCTGCCAGAAAAACGGGAAAATATAATTTCCTCCCTCTCCTTTTTGCAATGCTTTTATTTTCTCACTCATCTTACGCCTTCACTACTCCTTTTTGATTCCCTGTAGGATGCGGTTTACCTGCTTGATACTTTCAGCATCCGCTCCCCCTTGTTTCAAAAGACTTTCTACTGTAATTCTGCCCATCATTCTTTGTAATGCCGGATTATCTTTGACTGCTTCCGCCACATCTCCCCGACTCTGAGCGCCCTGCTCCATCAACTGATTGATGACCGCTCCTGCCTTGGGATGTTCTCGAATTTCACCTAACTTATCAAATACAGAATAGCAGCTCTCATCATAAGTACTTGCATCAAACCAGTTAGACACCGGTTTTTCCTGCCACATACGATATGCAGGATTCTCTTCTTCTACCTTCCGAATCTGCATCTGATCAGACACATCCCCGCTCTTCACCTCTATCGTATGTTCTCCCCGAATTGCAACCGAAAAGTTAAAGACCGTTTTCCCTGTCTTTGTCTCTACTTCATTTCCATCCACAAACAACGTCACTTCCGACTGATTGGAATATACTTTTACCTCTGTTACATCTTCTGCACGCTCTACATACCTTTTTCCACACAGATGCACAAATGCCTCTTTCTGATTCCAAGCTGCCTTATATAAATAAAACGCATCCTTTTTCAAACGCCGGTCAATGGTCACCAATCCCTTTTGGTTTTCCCCATGCTTTCCGCCTTCATCTCTTCCATCTGCGGCAAAATCAAACAAGTTCCATACATGAGTTGCCCACAGCCATGGGCGCTCTTCGATCATTTTCAACATATGCTCATGATAAACTGCCTGATAGCTCTCTGTATAATCCCCCTTCTCCGGCTCAGAGGACTGATACTGGGGGTTGGCATCTGCACCATACTCTGAAAATCCAATGACACGATCCGGGTATTTCTCATGATATTCGTCAAAAAACTCATCATTCTGTTCCAAATCTCCAAGATACCATCCGAAATACAGATTGTAACTATTGATATCTGGAATTTCCAAAATCGGACTGTCGATTTCCAGCATAAATACATTTGCCATAGTGGTAGGACGTGTAGCATCCAGCCGATGACAAAGGTCGTTTAGCATCCGGTGGTTCTGCAGCAAATCCTCATCCACTGCACTTGCGGCTGTGATTTCATTAGACAGCCCCCAGCAGCAGATACTTGGATGATTATAATTCTGTACGATCAATTCCTCCATCTGAGACAACGTATTAGCACGCGCACTGCTCATGTGCATCGTAATATACGGAATTTCCGCCCATACAACCAGACCATTTTCATCACACAAGTCATAAAATTCCTGTGCATGCTGATAGTGTGCAAGACGAAGGGTTGTTGCCCCCAGCTCTCGGATAATCTCCATATCCCGCTGATGAGCTTCCAGTGTCAGGGCGTTTCCAACACCTTTCAAATCCTGATGTCTGCTCACGCCCCGCAGCGGATAACTGCGACCATTTAAGAGAAATCCTTTCTGCGGATCCATCTCAAACTTTCTGCATCCAAACCTCGTACTCACTCGGTCTCCGCTTGCAAGACATGCCACTGCCGAATACAGATAAGGGTCTTCTAATCCATCCCAAAGACGTACCTGTTCAATCTCAAATACCGCCTTTGCATAATTCTCTGACACTTCAGCGGTCTTTGTCTGCCCCGCTGCGGTAATCGTAACCTCTGTCGGATTTCCGGAGGTCCATACTTCTACAGTAACTGTCGCCTTTTTCGTTTCCAAATCCACTTCTGGTGTTACTTTGATTCCCGGTGTTCCGCAATAGTCCAGCGCAAAATGTTCCTTCGGCACTACAAGAAGATTGACATTCCTATATAGCCCTCCATAAAAGGTAAAATCAGCCTTCTGCGGATAGCAGATGGTATTATCCCCATTATCTACCGCAACTGCAAGTACATTTTTATCTGCTAAATGTTCTGTCAGATTGACACGAAATGTCGAATATCCACCTTCGTGATGAAACAATTTTTTCCCATTCAAATATACATCACTGATCATGGCTGCGCCAAGAAATTCCAGATAGACTTCTTCCTCTTCCTTCTTCTCTATCTCAGCAAGTTCCTTGATATACCAGCAAGTTCCACGATAATAATCATTTCCGCCATCCTGTCCATCTTCGGCATTCCATGTATGCGGGAGCGAAATCCGCTCCCCTTCTGTCTGCATAGCTTTCGCTGCATCTTCTGCCTGTTTTACAAATCTCCAGTTGTCATTGATTGTCAGTTTCATTTATTTCACTACCTACTTTCTTTCCTAGACCTTTTTTACAACACCATGGGTAATTCCATTTTCATTATAAGAATCCACCCGCACAAAATACTCCTTCCCCTTCACCAGTGCTCCGATTCGTTTTTCCACCTGATGTTTTACTGCCTTTTGTACAGATTCCGGATTTCGATAAATCTGATAACTATGGTACAATCTTTCTTCCTCATGTCCCCATAAAATGTTATATCCAATGGCATCAGCGGTTTCTTCTATTGACACAAGAAGATCTAACTCATCTTCACTTTTCACTGCGTTATATTTTGGCGGAACAGGCTTGTCTCCGGCTCCCTTTCCAAATACACGTAGACCAGATATGCAAGGATCCACATGATATGGAATCTCCACAATCGTCAAACGTAAATAACGAACCTGCATCCCTTCTTCCCTTATGACCAAATCATGGGGCAAGTCTGTATCTGCTTTTGACTTATCCTCAATCATAAAGTACTCCGCTCCATCCAAAGAACCTTCCAATTTCCAACGTGTCACAAGGTCCCGCTCTTCAATATAACGTGGCTGAGTTTCACTGCCCTGTATTTTTCCCGGTGAATCAATCGGAAGTGCATCATCTGCAAAATTAATCTGAATAGCACGTACATCCATCACGGTTTCCAAATCTGTCTCCAGCCACTGTCCGCTCTCAGAATCTGCTGCTCTCCACCATGTTTTTGCATTTTCGTCAAATGCCTTCTCTGGTTCTTTTCCTTTTACAAATGAAGAGGCCTTTGCCGGTTTCGCATAATTCAGCAGAAACCATTCCGGCTCTTTCCAGGGATCCATCCTTCCATCCTCAACTGCAATAGGCCAATCCCCGTAATTCTGATTACAGAATAATTCTCCATCTGAATCAAAGCCAGCCGGCCACAGACCAACCCGTCGTTCAAATTGATGATTCACACTAATTCTCATCGTTGCGGTATGCCAGAGATTCTGCTGTAAATCCCACATCGTAGACCCATGTCCGGCTCCCGGCATAAAACCGCCCGGATGATAGGAATACGGATTGTTCTTCGCCGGTGTAAACGGTCCCAAAGGGTGGTCCGCCACATACACTCCATCTGCATAACAATTGTACTCTGTTCCCGGACATGCATACTGCAGATAATATCTGCCTTTGTATTTATCCATCCAAGGACCTTCAATAAAAGGACGTCTTGTAAACATTCCTTTAATTGCAGGAATATACGCCTTTGGAACCTGCTCAATCGGAACCTTGCTTTGTTTCACATATGCCTGAAACATAGCCTCAACCTCTTCATCGCTACGCGGAAATTCACAATGATCCACTCCCATCCGCTCATATCCACGAGTATATCCATCTCCGAAAAGTAGTTCCTTCCATTCTGTTTTCGGTTTCATCGATTCCGGCTCTAATTCTACACCCCAGACAGGTGTCTGGTTCGAGCATCCCCAATAAAAATACACCTTTCCATCGTCATCAAAGAACAAATTCGGATCCCAGAAGTCGAAAGTTCCCGGAATCTCTTCATATGGTCCTTCTATAATATCTTTGGTTCGATAATAATTGCACACCTCGCCTCTTTTCGATGCACAAAAATATACATAGTCTCCGCACACACGTGCATCCGGCGCATAATCATAAAGCGGCAGATTCACCGGAAGTCTATGCGACTCCCAGTGAACCAAATCTTCTGATACCCATACCGATAAATTCATAGAGGCAAAGAGATAGTATTTCCCATGAAATAAAATCATAGAGGGATCTGCCGCCTCGCGGTCGATCTGCAATTTTCCATTGGACCTTGGATCCATATTAAACTGATACCGATACGGAACATTTATTGGATTACAATAATACTTTTTCAAATTCTATGCCTCCTTCAGCGCCTCTTTTTTCGCTGCAATTCGTTTCTGAACTTCTACCATTTCTGCCTTGTTCAATTTACAGAATTTCATAGCTGCCAGTGTACACACCCATCCGATAATCGGAAGTCCGAAAGTCAAGAACATAGTCAGCCAGAAAATCGCCGGTGTACTTGCATCTCCCGGCTGCGGAACAGTTGTTTTATAACCAACAAGCGCAACTGCTCCTGCTGCAATCGCCGCACCACAAGAAGAAATCAATTTATCAAGGAAACTATACGTTCCTGTTACCACTGCCGGCACATAACGTCCGCTTCTATCCAGCTCATAGTCGATTAAGTCTGACATAAATGCTGTGTTTGCTGTTGTAATACACATATTTGCTCCATTTTTACAAAGCGTAAATACCACGTAAATGATGGTCACCGCACCCATTTTTGCGATATCCTTCGGATTGATAATCACAAAGAATCCACACATAATCACTGAAATCGCAATACAGATTTTCGTCCATGTAACAATTGTCTCCATGTTTCCATACTTTCCTGCATACTTTGCGCCTCCGATTGCAAACAAAATAGACGGCAGCATTCCAATCACAGTCAGAATCGTAGAAATCCCCATATTTCCAATAATAATTCCATTTAACAATGTCACAATGACCGCCTGAGATGCTGTTACCTGTGCAATTTTATCAGATGCCGCAGAAATAATATAACACTGAAGCGGACGATTGCCTTTCAGCACTTCTATCATATCTTTGACTTTTAACGGCTCTCTTTCCTTTGTCAAGCCTCTGAAATTTTCCGGTTTGTCATATTCGCTGACTCCAATACATACCAACACAATTCCAATTGCTGCCAACAGTAGACACACCTTGCATGCTGCACTTAAAAACTCTTGGTTATATGTACCACCAAATTTCGGTAGCATTACGACATTCAACACAATTGTCAATACCATCGGAACCATATAATTCAATGCTGTCACCCACACCCCGAGCGTTGGACGCTGCCTCGGATCGTTAGTCATCAGCGGTGGAATCGTCTGAGCTGTCATATTCACAATTGTATAACCAATCACATAGATAACATAAAACAATACAAACGCCACTGTTCCAAGACCTTTTCCTGCTGCCCAGTCATACATACACAACAGAGCAACTGCTTCAATTGCAAATCCGGCAACCAACAAAATCCGGATTTTTCCATATTTTGTATTTACCTTATCATATAAAAATGCTAACATCGGATCTGTCACACCGTCCAAAATACGAGTTCCTGTCAGAATCACCCCGATTACAGCCGTTCCGATTCCAAATCCGATACTTGCCGCATAACTTGCCATTCCAATCAATGAATATACTGTCATTCCAACAAATGCATTACATGCATATAAAATGATCTGCCATAATTTCGCACGACGATACTGTACGCCATCGATTTCGCTTGCGCTCAATTTTTTACCCATAACTCAAACTTTCCTTTTATTTTTCATCTTTTTTTCTTCTGTACTCACTTGGTGAGATTCCCACTTCTTTTTGAAAACACGAATAAAAATAACTTCTGTTTCCGAATGCAAGGCTGTCACTGATAGATTGAATACTTGCTGTACTCCCTGTCAGCATCGTTTTTGCCCGCTCTATTTTTTCGTGAAGTACATATTCATTCACACTGACTCCCGTTTCTTTTTTAAATTTACGAGAAAAATAATATTCGGTATATCCGGATTGTTCTGCCAGTTTCTTCACAGAAATAACTTCTGACAAATGTCCTTTGATATACTCACAACTATTACGAATACAATCAGATACATTTGGATTTTCTCTGCTTTCACGCACTCTTCCCACATAATCTTCCAATAATTTCTGACAAACCTTTGTCGTATCGGTCATAGATTTGCATTCCTCAATCTTCTGCGCATAATAATCATTCAGATTATATGCGATTTCCGGTGAAAGTCCGCCCCGCATACTTGCTCTGGAGCAAATAGTCAAAAGCACCAGTGTATTATTCTTATGAAGTCTCAACGTATCTCCGTAATCCACTTTCATCCCGGCGCTCATCATTGAGGAAACCTTTAGCATCTCCTTGTACTGTGGACTTCCCTCTTCCAGCATTCTGCAGAGATTCTGCTCCGCCTCCCAGATACCGGAATGTTTCTCAGAACCTCCCAATTGTATCTCCTGTTCCATTTCCGGAAGAATATTTAGAATTTCAATCTCGCGTGCTTCGATTCGATTTTCGTTCATCGCATATTCAAACATCACCGCATACTGCGTCAATATATTCCCCGGAACAATCGGAATTTCTTCAAATACGCGAAACAATCGGGAACGGAGCGCCACAGAAAGATTATAGGAATCCAGTTTTTTTCGAAGAATCAGCATGCTATCTCGCCCGCTGTAAATCGGACCGATATAATAAACCTGTTCTATCTGCTCTTCTTTGTGTTCAAATCCTGCAATCCAAAGCAAGTTGTTTCCTGCCTCCAACACTACCGGATACAACTTTCCCTGTTCCTGGCGCTCTCTTAGAATTTTTTCCATTCCTACATACGCAAAAAATTCTCCTGAAAACAAATCATTCTTCCATGTTGTCTCCATCAAATGATACTCTGCATCGTATTTCCAATAACATAGTTCGTAATTACAGTTGAGCAGTTCCAGAAAAAACTGCATCCGTTCCCTCTTCTCCATCTTGTTCCCTTTCTTATTCTCAGATTGTGTTCATCTTCCGATATGGAAATAATATCTGATAGTCTGCATCTCCCATCCCCCGCACCGTTGCTCCGCAAAGTACTTCCGGATGTTCCGAAAGGGAGAGCATGATTACTTGACAAAATGTGGATTTTAACGAAAACCTGTCGCCCTCTAGCGTCTCGAACCAGACATCATTTTCACAATTCTGCACATCTTTCATTAAGGATTGTAAATCTGCATCTTCCGAATAAATAAATTCAAACTCTTCTTTTCTCATATATTTTCCTTTATCTAACGTTGATTTCCCAAGTAATAAAAACTATCCTTCGGCACTCGTTTCTGTGTTGTTCGATCAACCCCAATCAAACCAAAGGTCATAGAATACCCTTTCTGCCATTCAAAATTATCCAGTAGACTCCAGTAACAATAGCCTTTTACCGGTATTCCGTCTGCGATACAGTTTTGTACTCCTTCAAGTGCCTTTTTCAAAAATGTAATCCGCCGGCTGTCATCCGCTACTGCAATTCCATTTTCAGTTACAATCAAGTCTTGATGAAATTCTTTTGCCACTTTTCGAATCACATGTTCCAGTGCCTCCGGATAAAATTCATAATTCATCTGTGTCAATTCTGCATCTGCAGGATTCCCCATTCTTCCCTCTTTTCCAAAACGAGAACGCGTATAATTCTGTACTCCTAGAAAATCATCTTCTTGAATATATGGAAGATAATGTAAAAACTCATCCTCCCATTCTTTCTCTGCAAATGATTCACCGCCTATTTCTACAACCTGCACATCATGAAGGGATAATGTAAGACCAACCTTCATATCCGGATACAGTTCTTTGATTACTGATTTCGCCGCCTGATGCGCCTTCATAATCAATAGGTCGCCCTTTCGAGTTCGCATAGAAGTAAAGTTTTCCACTTTCTCTACACCAAACACCTTTTTGTTTTCCTCAGCCTGCGCCTGCTGCCCTTCTAGCATCTTTTGGAAATTCATTCCCATCTGCACATTTCCGTCTTTGTCTCCTGATGCCTCCATCTGAGACATCATTATTTTCTTATAACGCTCTGCAATTCCTGCAATCTGCAACCCGATATTTGCCTCATTAATCGTACACACATACTGAAGTTCTTCCCCAAGATGTTCCATAACATAGCGGACGTACTTCGCGAAGTCTTCTACAACGCTTTCCGCTTCCCAACCACCTTTTGTAATAATCCAGACTGGACTTGAAAAATGATGCAGTGTCACGATTGGCACAATCCCATATTCCTTACAGCAACGAATCACACTGCGGTAGTGTTTGATTTCCTTTTCCTCAAACACCCCTTCTCTAGGTTCAATTCTTGCCCACTCCAATGAAAAACGATACACATTCAATCTTGCCTCTGCCATCAATCTAATATCCTCTTCATATCGATTATAATGGTCTACTGCATCTAATGATGGTTCCACATAAGCAGTGTGCTCCATCTGCTCCATTGCCCAGCAATCACTATTCGTGTTATTCCCTTCCACCTGATGCGCAGCAGTTGCCGCACCGAGCAAAAAGGATGTTTCAAATTTCTTCATATTGAGCCTCCTTGTCTCACTCTTATTTATCTGCATCATACAAAATAAATGCAAATGCTGCGTTCATATTTTCGTTTTTATGTATCCATATTCGTTACATTCTAATATATGTCTAATTTTAAAACATTTTCCCGAAAATACGAACTCCTTTTTGATCATTATTCGGTAAAATATTTCCTATATAAAACAAGATAAAATAAATTAAAAAATAAGAATGGAGTATTACAATGATATACAAAGCAGTACAACAAATCATGCTGGGCACTGTATGCAAAACAGAGCTGCAGACAAAAGAAACCTTAACCACAATCAAAGCTGCCGGATATGACGGAATCGAACTCAACGGCTTTATGATTCGTCCAACCCCGTTTCTGGTCCGTATGCTGACCAAATTCTCCGGTATGCCGGTTGGTAAAGGCGGCAATTATAACTGGAAAGAGCTCATCCGGCAAAGCCAGTTAAATGTTGTTTCCATCCACGAGGACTTGGGAACCATCCAGCGGGATCCGGATTTTGTCATCCAAGAAACCAAAGACTTCCGGACAGATACTATCGTTATTACAGGAATGTATCGTTTTGATTATTCTGACCGAAAAGCCGTCTCTAAGTTGGCACAAGACTTAAACAACGCGGGCGAACAATTAAAACAAGCCGGAGTCCAACTTCTGTACCACAACCACAACTGTGAATTTCGGAAAATTGATTCTCAGACGACCGCTTATGACCTTTTGATACAAGAAACCAATCCAGATGTCGTAGGATTTGAATTTGATTCTTATTGGCCCACTGAATCCGGTGTATCCGCACTCCAAATAATGAAACAACTTGGAAATCGAATGAAACTCTACCACATCAACGACCGCGGAACCCGGCTGACAGGACCTTCCATAACACCGATTTTAAAATCAGACAGCATAGAACTGGGCTGTGGAAATATGAACCTGACTGCCCTCATTGAACAAGCGGTTCAGGCAGATGTTTCTGCGATTATTTTGGAAAGTCATAAGAACTGGATAGAAAAATCTCCAATAAAATCACTCCAAAAAAGTGCGGAATTTCTAGACGCCCACCTTGGATGACTACCTGTGACTCCAAATTTCGATGCAGACCTCTGCGTATTCTGCACAAAAAAAAATTGATCGACAAATCCATTGAACAGCTCTTAGAGGCTAAATCATTTTTACAAGAAAAGCAAAACAAGCTAGAACTCGGTATGTCCGCATACCATGGCAAAATCGAACTCGTCGAACTACCAGAGCGTCCGATTCTGCTCTCATCTCCAATCAAAGGAATCTATGACGAAGAGGATTTTGCAACAGCAACTGAATTTTCTCTGCATTTAAAGAAAATATTTGGACTCTATGATAATTAGGGCAGCCGTATTTCTCTTCAAAATCTTTATGAAGAAAACTATCAGCGCTATGATTCCTTTTTCGCCTACGGAAAGGATCCCTCTGCTCCCTATGACGCTATCCTTCCTGCCGGAACTTATCTGCGCGCATTTAGTTTTGGAAACTGGGATAAGCTTGAAGATATCTATAAGTCCATCCTTAGGTATGCAGATACACACCGGCTCACACTGTCCGGCTATGCTTACGAAGAAGGATTAAATGAAATGTCCATTCAAGGCGGGGATGACTATATCACCATGATTACAATCAAGATTTTAGAATCACAAAACAAAAAAAGTCCCCGAGCAGGAGTGATTTGAACTTTTCATTTCCCATTCGGGGGCTTTTTCCACTTTCATGTGTATTCACATTTCTCTTTATTTTTATCTATCGGTTCTTTTCTTTCTCCATACTAAGTATAGAATAAATTAAATCTCTACTATATATTTTGAGGATAATGTATGGTAAAATAGTGTTATCTAAGAAAGGATGAACACTATGAGAAAAACATATCTTCCTCTGTCAGATGAAGACAGAGATTACCTTAAAGCATTATCCAAAAAGAGAACCATTCAGGCACAAGTTGTGGACCGTGCCAGAATCCTTTTATATAAAGCCAATGGAATGACATTCCAGCAAATTGCTGATAAACTTGCCATTAGTACTGCAACGGTACGCCTTTGTATTTCGAAGTTTCAGAAAGGCGGTTTAGATGCTGCACTGTTTGATGTTCAGCGTCCTGGACGTCCATCGGAAATCACTGATGATGCAAAAGCATGGATGATTCATATTGCGTGTCAGAGACCGACAGATGTAGGACGGATTTTGCGGACATTCAAAATAAAAAAGAATGTGGAGGTAACAG
>ERZ836829.443-NODE-443-length-51706-cov-5.595206_pt1 | contig 51706 bp, 36 predicted proteins | sample MGYA00519574_ERZ836829 | MGnify/ENA primary metagenome ERZ836829 (study PRJEB31850, sample SAMEA3708808) | human gut metagenome | biome: human gut; feature: human-associated habitat; material: faeces | place: China | collected 2014 ...
TTTTGCTGAGAAAGTAGTACACGACGTATGAAATCCCATCAGCATAAATCCTGAACACAGTGGCTATATTTCAGTCTATAGGGTTGGATGATGCTGCCAGAATCTAAGGAATCCCACGGTTTTAACCGTGGGAGTATGTCAAGAACGTTATTGTAAGATGGCAATAGAAAAATGAGTAACGATTCAAAGTTTTACAGAGATATGTAGGTCTTTGTGAACGTAGTTGAATTGTCATAAAAACGGAGGAAAAACAATGGTAATCAGAGAATACAGCAAGGTTGAACTGGTATTTAGCTCTAGTGAGAGCGAAGCAGTCAAGATTGCACTTGTGAATCTGCGGCGCGATTTAATTCGTACACTTGACTGCAGCGTGACAGCAGGAGGAATTATCCGTATTATTGTCGGAACAGTGGGCAATCTGCCAGAGTTAGATGAAAAGGCAGATATTTCAAAACTTCAGGCAGAGAATGGCACGTACCGCAAAGAAGCTTTTTTGATTCAGGAAAAGGAAGGAGAGCTCTTAATTGCAGGAACAGACCGCCGCGGTACAATTTATGGCATATATGATTTCTGTGAATGGCTTGGCGTATCACCATGGTATTTCTTTGCCGATGTGCCTGTGCGCCGTAGAAGTGAAGTCGTAATTGAAAATGGTTATTGCAAGGTAGATTATCCGTCTGTTGAGTACAGAGGAATTTTTATCAACGACGAGGAAGAGTTAGAGCACTGGGTATGGCGCTATATGGGTGAAACGACCATCGGCGTAAAGACATATGAAAAGATCTTTGAACTGCTGCTTCGCTTAAAGCTCAATTATATCTGGCCGGCAATGCATGTCAATTCCTTTAATCTAAAACAGGAAAACGGTGCGCTTGCAAACCGCATGGGAATAGTTGTCGGAACGTCTCACTGTGATATGCTGATGAGAAGCAATAATCGTGAGTGGAAGCCGTGGCTTGCCAAGAAGGGTTACACCGATGTGGAATATGATTTTTCTATTCCAGGCAGAAACCGTGAAATCTTAAAGGAGTATTGGCGCGAGAGCGTAGAACAAAACCGTGATTTTGAAGTCAGCTATACAGTTGGTATGAGAGGGATTCATGATTCTGGTTTTGAGACAAAATCACTTGAAGGTCTGATAGGAGAAGAACTCTTAAAAGCTAAAATTGAGCTGCTTGAATCTGTTATGGCAGCACAACAGGAGATTCTTTCTGAAACATTAGACAACGAGCCTATGAAGACTTTTGTGCCATACAAAGAAGTGCTTGAGCTTTATGACAATGGCTTAAAGGTGCCGGAAGATCTGACACTGATTTGGACAAATGACAACTATGGTTATGTGCGCCGCTATCCGGGCGAGAAGGAAAAGGCAAGAAAGAGCGGAAATGGTATTTATTATCATAATTCTTACTGGGCACCGCCGGGAGCTTCCTATCTGTTTATCTGCTCAATTCCAATGTCTCACACTAGAAATGAGCTGTTAAAGGCATACAAAGAAGGCATTCAGAAGGTGTGGGTTACAAATTTCGGCGCAATTAAGCCACTAGAGCAGCAGCTTTCCTTCTACGCAAAGCTTGCATGGGAGGCAGATGGAGATGCCAATCGCGATCTTGAAACCTTTGACGAAACTATTTTTTTGACAAGATGGTTAGACAGCATGTTTACGGGACAGCCAGGAAAAGCTGCAGCACCGCTCCTATTAGAATTTGATCAGCTCACAAATGCAAGAAAGCTTGAGCATATGGATGATGACTGCTTTTCACAGACAGCATTTGGAGATGAAGCAGCCGCACGCATGCATCGTTATGAATATATTTGCAGAGAGCTGGAGAAGATTTATGAGAACTTGCCAGAGCAGGAGAAGGATGCTTTTTTCCAGATGATATTGATGAAGGTGCAGGCAGCTTATTTTACAAATGGCATGTATTATTATGCAGATCGCAGCCGTCTTTGCATAAGACAGGGCAAAAACAGTGATGCAAAGCGTTATACCGATAAGAGCCATGCATTTGATCTGGCGCGCAGAAAGCTTCTCTACTACTACAATCACGTTATGAGTAATGGAAAGTGGAATGGCATATTAACACCAGAGGATTTCCCACCGCCGCGCACAGCTATGTATCCATCATGCCGTGTGCCATTACATGCAGCAGCAGATAAGTTGATTGTCACCTGCTGGAATAACCAAAGTGAGCTTACCTTCACAGACAGCACACACGGTAACGCGAAATGGATTGAACTTGCAAATGCAGGAGACGGCGCACTGTCATATAAGATTGAAAAGCCAGAGTGGCTTGAGATTGTCGGTGCACTTCCAACAGAAGGAACACTTACAAAAGAAACTCGCTTCGTTTTTAGCGTAATACCACAGACTAAATCCTCAGAAGCATTTCACTCTGAAAATGCATCTAATGATGCAAAGTCATCACTTGTTCGCCACGGTGAAATCGTAGTATTTAGCGGTACACAAAAGGTTTGTACAATTCCAGTAACCGATGAGACCGATGATGTAAAGGCTCGTGTACAAAAGGATGCAGAAGATGCGAAGCTGACTAAGGCAGTAGCTTTGCATGTTGCGATTGAAGACAGTGGCAGATGTGTTATTGAGGCAGAAAATGGTACAGCAGTATCAAGCTTGGATGCAGACGGCTGGAAGCTAATTTCTAATCTAGGCCGTTCACAGGGAAGTCTTTTGGAGGCAGAGATACCTGGTGCACAGTGGTCTTGCCCGTTCTATCTGACACAAGGTGGTGATTTTGTATTAGAGCTTCATCGTTTCCCAACGCTTTGCTCTGTGGGACGTATTCGTATTGGCATATCTGTAGACAATGGTGAAATGAATGTGTTTGAGTCGCAGTCAACAGATGAGCACCGTGCGAATTGGAAACATAACATACTAAACAATGTGGATAAGCTGACAGGCTGTTTTACTGGACTGGCAGCAGGACTTCACAGCCTCACCTTCACAGCAATTGATCCATATGTTTCATTCACACGCGCCGTTTTATACGATGAAAAGAGCGAGGCAGGAAAACAGCTGTCTTGTCAGCTTACAAGTCTGACAAAACTTGTGGATGGAGCTTATAAAAGAAGCAATCTTGGAATTGTCCTGTCAAATCCAGAATGCGAAATGCTTCCTAAAAATATTGATCTTGATGCATATTGTGAGCACTGGTACGGCAATGTAACACCAGAGCCGCGCCCTGTTTTATATCTTCCGCTTGCAGCAGGAAAAGATTCGCTAGAAGATGATGATATAATAATTCGTCCAGAAGAAAACAGCGATACGATTACGCCGCAGCAGATCTTGGCAAAAGCAGCAAGCACAGTCACAGAGGCAAATGGCATTATCGAAATTGACGCAGCATCTGCAATGGCACAAACTGCATTTGCATCTACAAATGACAGCGCAGACGGTACTTCTTGGAATTATTGTGACAGTCCGGCATATAACGAAAGTGGTCTTGCTATGTATATCGAAAAGGAAGGCTTATCATGGAGTGAACAAGAAGCGCCAAGCCTTCACTATATAGTTAAGGCACAGGGCGGGCATTATCGTATATTGGTACATACATGGCAGTGGGGAGATGACTGTTCACACTATACTGTAGGAGTCGATGGCGTCATTGTACCAGAAAAAGAACTGTATGGCGGACACCCGCTATGGAAATATGCCTCCGAGCATGTATGGAAGTGGGCACCAGTTTGGGAGTGCGAACTAGAGAAAGGTCAGCACGAAATAAGTGTGCATAGCTTAACTTCACGCCTTCGCATTGATCAGATACGATTAGAGAGGGTATAATAAAAAGGCCTGCCTGCCCATCACTGAGCAAGCAGGTCTGCTAATGTAATACTGTCAAGATAGTCATTTACGATTTCACCTAGTTTCATCCACATACCAATTGTGCGGCATTCAGATGCCTTAGGGCAGGAGGTTGAGCCAGATTCAATACAGCCGACAGGTTCAAGACTTGTTTCTGTAAGGCGCAGGATTCTTCCGATTGTGTATTCACCGGGAGACATAGTCAGACGATAGCCGCCGCCCTTGCCGCGCATGCCCTCAAGAAGATGTTCTTGGACAAGAATTTTTAAAATGCTTTCCAGATATTTTTCAGAAATTCCCTGTCTGGCAGCAATTGATTTTAATGGAATATATGGTTCATTTGGATGCTCTGCGATATCAATCATAACACGCAGGGCATAACGTCCTCTGGTAGATACAATCATAAGTCACCTCAAAAATTGGATTCGCTGTGTCACAGCAGATAAACCTATTATACTACAAGGTAAAAAGGAAATCAAATAAAATGTATCTCTTTTAGAACAGAAAAGTGAGAAAAACCTCTGTACAAATAAGAAAAAATCTTCTACAATGAAATTGTGGCAGCGAGCATAGAGCCGCTGACCAGAGTCTGCGGCGCCGCCGTGGCGGACTTTTGTATAAGCGGCGCAGAGAGGAAATTGAAAAATGAAAAAGACAGGTAAGACAGCAGCATTAGCATTGACCATGAGTATGGCAGTGACAGCAATGCCGTTTGGCGTATCGGCAGAGGAGACAGATAAGACAGTTGTGCGCATTAATATGGAGTCTGAGCCAGATAACTTGGATCCATGGCTTTCAGCAGCAAGCGACACAGAGGCCGTATTTCACAATGTATTTGAGGGACTTGTACTGTTTGATGAGACAGGAGCATTGATTCCGGGATTAGCCGAGAGCTGGGATATTTCCGATGACGGATTGACCTATACCTTTCATTTAAGAGACGACGTAACCTTCCACAATGGAAAGGCATTTTCGGCTGAGGACGTCGTATATACCTATGAATCTCTTTCCGGTTTAGGCGGAGAGGAGGCTCTTTCTTCTAAATTTAAAAATCTGACTTCAGTAGAAGCCGTTGATGATTACACAGTTACAATGACACTCGCTGAGGCTGATGCTGCATTTTTACAGTATACAAGAGTAGCAGTACTTCCAAAAGGATATGAGGATCAGTCAAGCGCACCGGTAGGAACCGGCCCATTTGTGTTTGAAAAATATGTTCCGGGACAGATGGTTGTTCTGGAGAAAAATGAAGATTATTATGATGAATCCAGAATGCCAAAGATCGATGAGGCACAGATTTATATCATGGGTGATGACAGCGCTGTTTTGACAGCTCTGCAGTCAGGACAGCTTGATGCAGGAATTGTTTATGCAGACAGTGCTGATTATTTAACAGGTGACTTTACTGTAAACAGCTCTCCGCAGAACATGGTTCAGCTGTTTGCACTAAATAACTCAGCCACGCCATTTGATGATGTGCGCGTACGTCAGGCATTTGAGTATGCAGTTAATAAGGATCAGATTATTGACGGTGTATTTGCCGGATATGCTACAGAGCTTTATAGTAACTTCAGCCCGGTAATGTCTTATTTTTATAATGATGAGCTTGAAGATGTCTACACATATGATGTAGATAAGGCAAAGAAATTGATGGCAGAAGCAGGATATGAGGATGGCTTTGATATTACAATCACAGTTCCGTCTAATTATCAGAAGCATATTGATACTGCTCAGGTAATCGCACAGCAGTTAAAGCAGATCAATGTCAACGCAACTATTGAACCAGTTGAGTGGGGTCAGTGGTTAGAGCAGGTATACACAAATGCAGATTATCAGACAACAGTTGTTGGTTTGACAGGAAAGCTTGATCCAAACGATATTTTAGGTCGTTATGTAAGCGATTATGCAAAGAATTTCATGAAATATAATAATCCGGATTACGATAAACTGATCGAAGAAGCAAAGACAGCTTCTGATGAGGAGCGCGTTGAGTTATTTAAGGAGTGTCAGAAGATGCTGACAGATGACGCTGCTGCTGTATGGATCTGTGATCCGAATGCCATTGCTGTTACAAGAAGCGATTTAAAGGGCTACACTTTCTACCCGGTAAGCTTCATTGATTTAAGCAAGCTTTACTACGAGGAATAAATTTATATAAGAAAGGCAGCCCGGCGAAAGTTTTTTCGGCGGGCTGTTTTGGAGTCAGACATATGAATTATTATATACAAAAAGCAGCGGGCCTTTTGGTAACGCTGCTGCTAGTGTCTTTTATTACATTCAGTGTTTTTCAGATTTTGCCGGGAAATCCTGCCTATATCATTCTTGGAGTAGATGCAGATCCAATGCAGATTGAGGCACTGAATAAGAGCATGGGATTAGATAAGCCTGCACTTGTGCGTTATGTAGATTGGATTGCAGGACTGTTTCGAGGCGATCTTGGAGTTTCATATCGTTACCAGCAGCCGGTTGCACAGCTTATATCAGATGCGCTTGAAGTAACTGGAAGTCTTGCGATAATAACACTTATTCTGACATTGATAATTGGTGTTTTGGCTGGTGTGTGGCTGGCAGACCACTCAGATAAGTGGTATAGTCTTCCGCTTTCCATGCTCTCACAGGTCAGCATTTCCATACCGTCTTTCTGTATGGCAATCTTTTTAATCAGCATTTTTACAGTTGGTTTAAAATGGCTTCCATCTATTGGTTTTGTATCATTTTCAGAAAGCCCGTCAGGATGGCTTAAAAGCCTTATATTGCCGTCATGCTCATTAGCGCTTGGTACAAGTGCAATAGTGATTCGTTATGTTAAGGTGTCAGTTAACGGGCAAAGAAAGCAAGATTATGTGCGTACTGCATACAGTAAAGGTTTAGGAAAAAATAAGGTGATGTACCGTCATGTGCTTAGAAATTCCCTGATTCCGGTAATTACCATTTTTGGTATGACAGCAGCAGATATCTTAGGCGGAAGCATCATCGTCGAAAATGTTTTTTCCATGCCGGGAATCGGAAGACTGATATCTGTCTCAATTTCAAGCAGAGATTTGCCGCTGTTGCAGGGACTGACATTTTATTTGGCACTTATTGTTGTGGTATGCAATTTTATTGTTGATTTGATCTATTCGATTGTCGATCCAAGGATTCGCTTGAAGTAAGAGATGCTTACTCATGTTTTTTTGCGAGTCAAGAGGATTTCTGACCTTTTGACTTTTGTGTCATAAAAATAGAGTACGGCAAACTGTAACAGAAAAGGAATAAGAGTAACGATATGAAACGATATTTAAAAAATAAAAGCTTTCTTACAGGAGCAATTCTGGCGTTTATTATGCTTGGGATGCTTGTTGTCAGCTTATTTTGGCTGCCATACGATCCAGAAGAAATGTATCTTGCACCAAAGCTGTCGCTTCCTAGCATATCACATCTTATGGGAACAGATCAGTTTGGTCGAGATGTGCTGAGCCGCATAATGAAGGGTATACAGGTATCATTTGGCATTGGTGTTGTCGTTGTAGTAGCAGGCGGACTTGTGGGAACACTTCTTGGCGCCTGTTCTGGATATTTTGGCGGATATGTCGATGAAGTGATTATGAAAATTGTGGACGCACAGATGGCATTTCCTGGGATTTTGCTCGCGTTAATGCTGATGTGTATATTTGGACGAGGTCTAAGCAATACAATTCTGGCATTGTCAATTATGTCCATTCCGCGATTTGTACGTATGGCGCGAAGCGGATTTTTAAAGCTTCGTGAAGCTGATTTTGTAAAAGCAGAGCGTGTCAGGGGAGCATCTGCACCGAGAATCATGTTTTTGCATATATTGCCAAATCTATTCTCAGAGCTGACAGCAACTGCATCATTAACATTTGCGTCAGCTGTCATGTCAGAGGCAGGCTTAAGCTACTTAGGACTTGGTGTAGCACCGCCAAAGCCAAGTCTTGGACTGATGCTTTCAGATGCCCAGCAGACGCTTCTTATGGCACCATGGAACATTGCCATGCCAGCGATTGTTATTACATTGCTTGTCATGAGTTTTAATTTGATTGGAGATGGAATCCAGGAGGTGACAGTGAACTGATGGAATTTCGTGCAGAACAGTTTTCAATTGAGTTTGAACATGAAAAAAAGTGGTATCCTGCAGTAACAGATTTAAATATGCATATTGATGCCGGTGAGATGGTTGCATTAATTGGTGAGTCTGGCTGTGGAAAGTCAATTACAGCTCTGTCGATGATGGGCCTTCAGCCAAAGGATACGCGCCTTGGCGGTCATCTGTGTTTGGATGGTGAATCAGGTTCTGTGGATTTAACAGGGCTTACACAAAAAGAGTGGATGAAGCTTCGCGGAAGCGAGATTTCAATGATTTTTCAGGAGCCGATGACGGCACTCAATCCACTGATTAAAGTTGGAAAACAGGTATGCGAATGTCTTTTAACTCACCAAAAGGGCATAAGTAAAAAAGAGGCAAAGAGCCTTGTCTTAGAACAGCTAAAAAGCGTTGGTCTTCCAGATGTGGAAGATCTGTATGACTGCTATCCTCACCAGTTATCAGGTGGACAGCGCCAGCGAGTTATGATTGCCATGGCATTTATAAATAATCCGGCTCTTTTAATTGCCGATGAGCCAACAACTGCGCTTGATGTTACGATTCAGACGCAGATTATGGATTTGATGCGCCAGATGAATAAAAAGACTAATACAGCTATTCTTCTGATTTCACACGAGCTTGGCGTTGTAAGCAGACTGTGCAGTCGCGTTTACATTATGTACGCAGGTCGCATTGTGGAGAGTGGACCGGTTGATCAGATCTTATCGGATCCACTTCATCCGTATACAAAAGGTCTTGTAGAGGCGATTCCTGATATTACAAAGCGCGGAAAGCCATTAAAGGCTATACCAGGCAGTGTGCCGGGATTATATGCAAGAAGTAATACTGGCTGTGGCTTTGCAGAAAGGTGTGAGTACTGTACAAATAAGTGTCAAAAAGAAGTGCCTTTGCTAGTACAGGATGGTGGACGCGCTGTAGCATGTTGGAATAAAAATTTTGACTCAGGAAGGGGCAATACTCATGACTGAACAAATAAAACAAAGACAGCCATTGATTGAGCTAAAAGATGTGACAAAAACATATCATGACGGCAAGAGAAAGGACGTTTTTGCCGTATCAAATTTTAATCTGACACTTTACGAGGGAGAGACACTTGGTCTTGTCGGGGAGTCTGGCTGCGGAAAATCAACTGTTGGAAATATGCTGGTTCATCTTTTGACACCAGATGAAGGTTCTATTTTATTTCGTGGACAAGACATTACTTCAATGAATGAGAGGCAGTTTCATCCGCTTCGAAAAGAGATTCAGATGGTTTTTCAGGATCCATACTCGTCGCTTAATCCGAGAAAGAAAATTGGCTGGCTTTTAGAAGAACCGCTTAAGATTCATAGAAAAAACATGAAAAAAGAAGAACGAAAGGCAAAGGTAGAGGAAATATTAAGAGAAGTTGGCCTAGATGCCGAATATGCAAATCGCTATCCAAAGGAATTGTCTGGTGGTCAAAGACAGCGCGTCAGCATTGCCCTTGCATTTTTGATGAATCCGGCATTTCTTGTCGCAGATGAGCCAGTGTCAGCGCTTGATGTCTCTGTTCAGGCGCAGATTTTGAATTTGATGCGTGAGCTTCAAGAAAAATATCAGCTGACCTCTCTTTTTATCTCACATGATTTAGGCGTGGTATCGTATCTGTCAGACCGAATTGGCGTGATGTATTTAGGTCATTTGGTTGAGCTTGGCACAACCGAGGAAATTCTAAAGAATCCTGCACATCCGTACACAAAGGCACTGTTTGATGTCAATGCAGGTGTGCTTTTTGGTGAGATTCCAAGCCCATCCGATCCACCGTCAGGATGCCCATTTCATACTAGATGTGTGTACTGCACAGAAAGATGCAAAGCAGAAATGCCGCAGGTGCAGACACTTTCAGGGGAAGGTGAAAATGTGCACATTGCGGCATGTCACAGGATTGGGGTCAGTTCATGAAAACTAAGTTTATCCGTGCCTGACCTCAAAGGGTAAACGAAGTAACGGAGCAATTCGTAGGTATTCAGAGTTTTAATTTGTTCGAATCGCTTTCTGTTTCCATTTTCCAGATGCGTATCGAATTAGGCAGACGATCGAGACAGTCAGCCAAGTAAGTCCCGTTGTCATCCAGATGCCCCAGAAGCCAATCTTTGGAATTTTTGTCAGAACAGAGGCATATACCAGACGGCAGAAAACCTCAGCTAGACCATTGATCATCGCAAATCCAGCATCGCCACATCCATTTAAAATGCCCCTTGGAATGTAGATCATACCAAGAAAGAAATAGCATACACTGGTGATTTTCAAAGCAGAAGCACCAAGATTAATGACGTCGGTTTCTTTAACAAAGAGACCGGCGATATTTTTTCCAAAAATAAAGGTAACTGGAATCATAATTGCGCTAAACGCAGCAATAATGCCAATTGATTTTTTGAATCCAAGCTTTACTCGCTCAGTATCCCCAGCACCAATGTTTTGACCAGCATAGGTGGTAAGAGCAGTGCCGATTGAGTTATAAGGCTGGTTGATCAATTGCTCAATTCGGTTTGTGATTGTGTAGGCAGAGACAACCGTAGAACCAAAGCTGTTGACAATCGACTGCAAGAATACGCAAGAGACAGCGATCATGCTGCTTTGCAAGGCAATAGGAACACCGAGTCGGTAAGAGTTTTTGATGATCAAAAAATCAGGCTTTAGCTGCTTCTTTGTCAGATGGAAATAAGATATTTTCTTGAATGCATAGAAGAGACTTACGACGGCTGATAGTGCCTGAGAGAGGATCGTTGCAAATGCAACACCAAATACGCCCCAGCCAAAGCTAATGACAAACAAGAGATCCAAAAGCACATTGCAAATGCTTGATAGGATCAGAAAGTACAGAGGTGTCTTTGAATCACCAAGTGCTCGAAGGATTGAGGAGACACCGTTATATAGAGAAATTGCAACGATTCCTAGGCAGGTCGTTCTCATATAGGTGATCGAGTCGTTAATGATGTCATCTGGTGTCTTCAAAAGCCTTAAAACAGCCGGCGCAATCAAGTAGCACAAAATGCTGACAACAAGCGCCGACGAGATTAGTACATAGAACGAGTTTGCAATCGTCTCACTGACCTTATCAAATCGCTTCGCACCGTAAAATTGCGAGACAATGACACCAATTCCAATGCCAAGACCAGATGAAAGTGAGAAGAACAACCAGTTTAGTGAGCCGCAAGCACCGACAGCGCCAAGCGCATTGGCACCTACAAAATTTCCTACGACAATCGAGTCCACCATGTTATAGAATTGCTGGAAAATATTGCCGATGATCAGTGGGACAGAGAAGGTCAGAATCAGTCTGACCGGGCTGCCCTTTGTCATGTCGGCAGTATTTGATGAAGGTTTCATATGCCCTCCCTCCCTAATGTATAGTCTGCCTTTTTTTTTAACATGGTAAAAGCTCATTGTAAATGGATTATTTTTGCTTAAATTCAGCTTAAAAGATAGATATTATTGTCTAGTTCCGTACAGATGGCCTGAAAACTCTCCAAACAGTGTTTCTTCTTGTTTGCGAAGGAAAATAGTAACATCAGATTCACCAAATACAGCCTGAATATGGATAGAGCCGACAGAGGTATCAAGCAGGTGAACGCGGATATAAAGCATGTTTTCGCTAAGCCATTCTGCGCTTGCTGCGTAATGCATAGAAACAGGCACAGGCTCATCGGCACGGTTTCCCATATGAGTAGTCATATTAAGCGTACCTTCTTTTAAAACACCAAAGCCAAATTCAAAAGTCACTGTGGAATCTGTATTGGACGGTGAAACATGGCACTTTAATGCCACTTTCCCCATCGCAGATGGCGTCAGTGGATCACTCATCTTAAATGAAATCTCATCCCAAATTGTTTCATTTATGATGTTTTTATCAAGTGCCTCTGCAGCGTCAGAAGCCTTTTTGATTACATACGTCCCTTCAAAACTTGACATAATTGGCCTGAAATTTGTCAAAAAACTTGTGTTTATGTCATTGACATTTTCAAATTTGTTGTTCCACGTCTCAGAAACAGCTTTATTATGGTTAAGCGGACGCATTGCAAGCTTACTCATAAATTGCTCAAAAGCAAGCCTTTCTTCGTCAGATGGTGTCCATGGTGCCTTTTTCTTTTCAAGCTCTGGCAAGATATGGCGAAAGATTGCATCATAGATGACCTGGTTGCCGCCCTGATAGCCTTGCGTGTCAGCAGTTGTCACGATTGCCGTGTTATATTCTGGCAAAAGAATAGCAAGCTGACCGCCCATTCCGTAGCAAACAATTGAGCCATGCTCGCCAATCCAAAACTGTAATCCATAGCCCTGGCTTTCAGATGGAACGGGACCTGTGACACATGTTGCTGTCTGAAATGAGGTCGATTCTTTAATATAATCAGCTGAAATATACTGTTTTCCATTCAACTTTCCATTATTTAAGATCAAAAGTGCAAAGAGCATAAAATCGCGTGAGGTTGCCATCAGACCTGAACCGCCCATACTAACGCCAAAACCATCTGTAAGACAATAGGCCTCTTTTGAAAAACCAATTTCGTTTAAAACTTTGTTTCGAAGGTAGTCAAGCATTTTCATGCCTGTCAGTTTTTCTACAAGAGCGCACAGTGTATGTGAGGAAGATGTATCATAGTGAAATACAGTTCCAGGCTTATGTGTAGGAGCTACGGTAAAAAAGCTTTTAACCCAGTCTGTTTTTGAGCTGAATTTATCGTAAGTAGTTGAAGCATGGCAGGAGCGCATGGAGAGCATGTCACGGATTGTGGTGGCAAGAAGCCATGGATGTGCCTCGGAAGCGTTCGGGACGTATTCTGGGAAAAATTTTACAATAGAATCGTCAAGAGACAGGCGGCCTTCCTCCTGTAAAAGTCCAATTGCGATGCTTGTAAAGCTTTTTGTGACAGAAAACATCCGATGAAGGTCATTTTTCTTTACTGGCGCATAGTAGCCTTCTGCAACAAGACAGTCATCTTTGCATAATAGAAAGCTGTGCATAGAAACTTCTCGTATATCGATTTCGCGTAAGGCGTCAATGATGCAGGAGGCAGATATGCCTGCTGCTTCAGGAAATGTGGTGCTTGTAATTGTATTCATAAATAACAAAAATCCTCCTTCTTTTTGTTCAGTATAACGAATTAATGAGAAAGTGTCAATTTAAGAACACAGAAAAAACAAAGAAAAGAATCAAAAGTGACGGAAACTTATTAGGGAATAAAACGTTTATTAGTAAAAATTCAAAAACTACTTGTAATTTTATCGTTTGCGTAGTAAAATGATAAACAAAGATGTTGTGATACACAACAGATGTATATCTGAAGGAGGATTTCTAAATGGAGAAGAGAAAATTGATGGCACTGGCATCAAGTGCTGCAATGGTAATGGCTTCTATGGGCATTGCACCAGCTGTTATGGCAGATGAGGTAGAAAAGCCGGAGAAGATCACAGTAATGTTTGACGGTACCGTTTTCACACAGGAGAACGGACAGGCAGAGTTCGAGGCAAGATGGGAAGAGCTTACCGGTATTGACCTGCAGATTATTCAGCCAGACCATTCACAGTACTATGATGTATTAGGTCAGACCATCGCAGGCGGTGATTGGCCGGATGTTGTTCTGTTAGGTTCTACCTACTACGCTAGCTACGCAGCAGAGGGCGTTCTTTGGGATATGACAGAAGCATATGACAACTCCGAGCTCAAGGAGCGTATTACCGACCAGAGCGTTATCGATGGTTTAAAGATTGATGGTTCTCTATACGGAATTTCTCCTGCAAGAGGAAACGGCTGCATCACTTATGTAAAGAAGGCATGGTTAGATAACTGTGGCTTAGAGGTTCCGACTACTTATGATGAGTATCTGGCAATGCTTGAGGCATTTACCACTGGCGATCCGGATGGAAATGGTGTTGACGGCGATACATATGGTGTATCTTCTGCAGGTCTTATTGGAACTGAAGCTCCATATACAAACTATCTGCCGGAGTTCTATCAGGATGCTTACCCGAGCTTCTACAAGAATGATGAAGGCGTATGGGTAGATGGCTTTACAGAGGATTCCATGAAGGATGCTTTAGAGAGATTAAAGAGTGCATACGAGGCTGGCTACATTGATAAGGAGTCTCTGACTAATGCAACATCTGACTGCCGTACCAAGTTCTATGAGGATAAGTTTGGTGTATTCACATACTGGGCAGGAACATGGGCAACCAACTTAAAGACAAATCTTGAGGCAAATGGTCTTGACAGTGAGCTTGTAGCAATCCCGCCGATTGAGGAGCTTGGCGCTTATACAGAGCGTGTTGCACCGGCTTGGTGTATTACTGAGGCTTGCTCAAATCCAGAAGGTGTATATAAGTACTTTATCGAGACTATGTTAGATGGCGGCGATATGCAGTTCTTATGGACATATGGTGTAGAGGGCGTTCATTGGTCAACAGCAGCAGAGGAAGTTTGCGGCGTTACATACGAGGAAGGTCAGTTCCATATGTTAGAGAACAGAGAGAAAGAGGGAACTGTTTATACAAAGAACCACATCGACCCGATGCTTGCAGTTGCTCCGCTTGAGAACGATCCAAAGGCAGATGCAGTAGCAGAAGAGGCAAAGGTTTCTGCAGAGACTTTCCAGGAGCACAGCAAGATGGCTCAGCTGGTTGTTTCCACTGATGAGATGGCAGAGTATAACGGTGATCTGACCACACTTAAGAATGAAGTAATCGCTAAGGTTGTTACTCAGGGCATGAGCGTTGAGGATGGTATGGCATACTTTGATCAGCAGGGTGGAAATAACTGGTCTCAGAAGATTGTTGATTCTCTGAACAACTAATCAGTCCCAAACCTGACTTGTATGCACTAAGTTAAAAGCGTATGCAGGACAATTGATTTGTATGACAGACGGATAGCTGCTGGGAGGCATATCAATAAATTTGACTCTCAGCAGTTTTTTTCGTCTTTCAGATAGATGGAAGAAGCGCACATACAGTGAGATTTCTGACATCATTTTTGATGCAGGAAAAATCCGAAGCATCTAAGTTTACAAATATAATAAAAAAGGAGAAAACGATGGCAAAAAAGAACACTATAACGCTCCCAGACGGGACTGTTGTATCACACAAGAAGCCACTCAAAGAGCAGATGTATAAGTACAGATGGTTCTATTTGATGTTCCTTCCTGTATTTATCTTTGTAGTAGTATTCTACTATCTGCCAATGTTCGGTATTGTTTATTCATTCACCGAGTACAAGCTGATTAAAGATCCTGTATGGACGGGATTCAAAAACTTTGAGACTTTGTTTTCAAAGCCAATGTTCTGGCGTGCATTTAAAAATACGCTGTTTTTAAGTATCTCTAAGCTGCTTTTGAATACATTTGCGGCAGTAGTTGTTTCACTGTTATTAAACGAGATTATAAACGTTCATTTTAAGAAGGTTGCACAGACAATTATTTATCTGCCGCATTTCTTATCTTGGGTTGTTACAGCATCTGTTTTTGGTTTGATTCTTTCTCCATCAAGTCAGGGTCTTGTAAACTCATTCCTTGCTTCAATCGGTGTGGTTGAAAAAGGAAGCGAGATTTATTTCCTTGGAAGCTTAAAGTGGTGGACACCGGCATTCTTTGTTATTAACGTATGGAAGGATACAGGATGGCAGACCATTATCATCATGGCAACACTTGTTGGTATCAGCCAGGAAATTTATGAGGCTGCTGGTATTGATGGTGCAGGACGCTGGAAGAAGATGTGGTACATCACCATGCCGGCACTGGCAAACACGATCATCACTGTTATCATCCTGAACTTGGCAAAGGTTCTTAACTTGTTCGAGTCTGTATTCGTATTACAGAATGATGCTGTTATGGAAAAGGCAGAGGTTATTCAGACATACGTTTACAACCAGACCTTCAACAGCGGCGGTATCCCGAATTACGGTTATACTACAGCGGTAGGTTTATTCAAGTCACTTGTCGGCTGCGTACTCGTACTGATCTGTAACTATATCAGTAAGAAGGTTCGTAACGGACGCGGTATTGTTTAAGGAGGTGGAGAACAAATGAAAGATCATCCAAAGATTAGACTTTTTAATGTAATTAATGGAATCATTTTTATTCTGATCTCCATTATCATGTTGATTCCGATTTATAAGGTATTAGTCGATTCCTTCGACTTAAGTTCTGCTTATGGTATGAGATTGTGGCCGAAGCAGTTTGGTCTGGCTGGATATGAGAGTGTACTGTCAAATCCGACTCTGTATCGTCCACTTCTGATCTCCGTTGGAACAACACTGGCAGGTACCTTCCTTGGTCTGGCACTTTCTACACTTGGTGCATATGTTTTAATTCAGTGGGATATGCCGGGAAGAACATTCTTTGCAAACTTCCTGCTGTTTACCATGATCTTCAACGGTGGTATGATCCCGACTTACTTGGTTATGAAAAACTTGGGTTTAACAAATAACCTGCTCGGCGTTGTACTTCTTCCAGCAATCAATATTTATAACCTTGTTTTGATGAGAAACTTCTTCGAGGGTATTCCGCAGAGCTTGTTTGAGGCAGCAACACTTGATGGATGTACGCCAATGGCAACATTTATCAAGGTTGTACTTCCGCTTTCCAAGGCAGCACTTGCTTCCATCGGTCTGATGTTTGCAGTTGCTTACTGGAATGATTACACCAACTACAAGCTGTACATTACTGATTCTACTCTCTATAACTTCCAGATGAAGTTAAGAAGTATCATGATGGGTAGTGATCTTCCGCAGGCAAACGGCGGTGCAACTGAGAATACCGTAAAGAGTGCGGCAATTATCATTGCAATTTTACCATTCATGATTCTGTATCCGTTCCTGCAGAAATACTTCGTAAAGGGTGTTAATGTAGGTGCTGTAAAGGGTTAAAAACAAATAAAAGGTGCGCTGTTGTCTTCGGATAACAGCGCCGTTTTTGATTAAAAGAGGGTTTGAAGAATAGAACTTAGGAAGGGCTGGCTGTTATGGCAAAGGCAAAAGTAACCGAAAAAAATATTAAGCTGATCCTGCAGGGCAGTATTGGAAAGGCAATTCTCGCACTGGCAGTACCTGTTGTGATCAATAGTTTTTTACAGACTATGTATAATCTGACCGATACTTATTGGCTCGGACAGCTTGGAACAAATGAATTAGCAGCAATTAATCTTGTTTCGCCGCTACAGCAAATTGTGGTAAACTTTGGATCGGGACTTACGGTGGCAGGTGCTGTTTTGATTGCACAGCTTATCGGAGCATTAAAAAAAGAAGAGGCAGCCTCCATGGCAAGTCAGATCTTTGTCTGCGCAATGATATTTTCCATCATCTGCGCCGGAGTTATTGCAATTTTTACCCCTACTGTGGTAAACTGGCTTGGAGCAGATGAGCCGACAGCAAAAGTTGCAAATGTGTATCTTAGGATTGTTATTTTAGACATGCCGTTTTTATACATGGTTAATATTTTTGCAGCGATTAGGCAGGCGCAGGGTGATACAGTATCACCTATGTTTTTAAATCTGACAGGAATTTTACTTAATGTTATACTTGACCCACTTTTAATGATTGTGATACACTGGGGAGCAGCAGGAGCAGCGCTTGCGACAGTTATTGCTAAGGCAGTTCCAGCAATGATTTCACTTGTCATCTTAAAGAGAGATACAACAGGTGTAAGGATTCGCTTAAAGGGCTTTCGCTTTGAAAAAAGCAAAATGAAGAGTATTCTCACAGTTGGTCTTCCGACTGCAATCGGCGGAAGTACAATGCAGCTTGGCTTTCTTTTAATGAGCAGAAATGTCTATGTGTATGGTACTGGAGCAATGGCAGCATACGGAATTGGCAACAAGGTAAATGGTCTTATCACGCTGCCATCAAATGGTATTGGCTCAGCAGTTGCGACAATTGTTGGTCAAAACATTGGAGCTAATCAGATTGACCGCGCTGAAAAAGGCTATAAGATCGCAAGACGTGTGAGTGTTATTTTTTTGTTTGTTGGAGGACTGATTCTATCGCGTCCATTTTTATCAGAGGCGATAGTAGGGTTGTTTTCAACAGATGAAGAAGTAATAGCTATGGCTGCAGATTTTCTTAGCATCATGGCGTTATGGTGCTTTACAAATGGTGTTTATAATTCCACAAGCGGTCTCTTTCAGGGAAGCGGTCATACGGAAGTTACGATGGCAGTTGATGCAACGAGGCTGTGGGTATTTCGATTCGCAACACTTTATGTATGCGAGCATTGGCTTCATATGGGAGTTCGAAGCATCTGGTATAGCGTCGTTGTCAGCAATGCACTGTCATCTGTGATTTTGTATGTGGTATACCGCACGGGGCTTTGGAAGAAAAAGCGCGTGTAATTGTATTATCATAATCTTACGGAAAGGAAGAATCATAGGATGAGCTACAGACTTGCCATATTTGATTTAGATGGAACAATTCTTGATACATTGGAGGATTTAAAGGAGAGCACAAATGCGGCGCTTGCTGCAAATGGATATCCGGCGCGGACACTTGATGAGGTGCGCTGTTTTGTTGGAAATGGAATTGGAAAGCTTATTGAGCGAGCTGTGCCTAAGGGAACATCAAAGGAAGCGACAGAAAAGACGCTGGAGAGCTTTAAGGTTCACTATGGTATACACTGCGCAGACCACACAAAGCCTTATGATGGGATTCTAAAGCTGTTAGAGGATCTACGTAAATGCGGCATACAGACGGCAGTTGTTTCAAATAAGGCAGACTTTGCCGTGCAGGAACTTTGCAGTCAGTACTTTCCGAAAGCATTTGATTTTGTCGTTGGAGAGCGAGAAGGCATCAGAAGAAAACCTTGCCCGGACAGCGTTTTTGAAGTTCTAAAGACATTGAAAAAGACAGCGGCAGAGGCAGTTTATATTGGAGATTCCGATGTAGATGTAGATACGGCAAAAGAAGCAGGTATGGATGGAATTTTTGTAAACTGGGGATTTCGAGGCAGAGAATTTTTGCTTGAGCATGGCGCAAAATGTGTAGTAGATACGCCAGAAGAACTTGGAGAGTTGCTCATGCATTGAAAGTTTTATTTCTGTAAAAAGAAAATAGAACTTGGCTGTGGTATTATTGAATTTTATTGTTGATAAAAATAGAAGCACGTTCCCGCTCTAATTCATCATGCAGCTGCCGCAAAGTCCACTTTCGATTAGTAGGCGTAAGAATTGCCTTTAAATCGATTTGGACTTTGCGGCTTTTTAATTCGAAAAGCATACGATTCAAGTGTTTTTCACTTAGGTCACAGAAAATAAGTATGCTGTCTGCAGGCAGTTTGTTTTCTGTAACTAAAGGAGAAATAGATGCAGAAAAAGTGCTATTAACAGAGCTAATCTTTCCATTAACGATGGAATCTAACATTTCATTGTACATAGAAGCATCGGCCTTAATCACTCGTATCTTCATATTAGAAGCGAGACGCTCAATTTCTCTTGTATTTTCAATTTGAAAGCAAATTAATTTTTCCATAAATATTGTAGAAGTCCTTTCCTAATTGATTGAATAAGCATTCAGAACCATATCATGATAGTTTCATGGCCTAACTTTGTGTACAGAGTAAGGCTTTTTTCTTTCAGTATACAAAAGTTTGTTTTATTTTACAAGCAACAATTTATGGGCAGGCAGTTTGTTTTTTCTCTTTTGGAATGATATATCTTTACGGTACAAAGAAAAGATGATACAATCAATATCGTCCCTGCATTAGAAAAATAATAGGCAGGGGTGATCCAGTATATCATGATTATTAGTGTTTTTCCCCGCGTAAGCGGGGGTGAGCTTACCGAATAAGGTAAAATTAAAAAGTATTGACAAAGTGGTAAAAAGGTGATATAAGGTAGATAGATACAAAAAAGAAATGTATAACATGAATATAAAACATACAAAATGTTACCAATCACAAAAGGGAGGTGTCCAAATGAAATCTGTAACTATATCTCAGGATTTATGTCATATCGTTGCAAAGGCAGGAAGAAATAATGAGCAGAAATGGCTTCCGTTGTGGATGCATGCACGTGATACTGCGGAAGTTATGAAGTACCTTATAAGAGAATGGCTTCCAGAGTCGGTTGCCAAATTGTTAGAAAAAGCTATAATTCAACAAAAAAAAGTGAGCAGAAATGATGTGGAGAAGTTGGGAGTTTTTCTTGGTTATATACATGATTTTGGAAAGGCGAACAGCTACTTCCAGTGTTTGATTACAAAAAATATTCCAGAGAGGTTAGTACAGATAAAAGAGGATGGAACATCTGTGTTAGCGTGGGAAAGCTACGAAAAAAAAGGATGCAATCACGCTTATGTTAGTGAAGCACTTCTTTGGGCATATGGATATCCAAAAGGAATTGCATCAATTGTGGGATCTCATCATGGAATGACACAGGACATCAGTAAAAAGAAGGTGAAAAGCTTTTTTTTAGGGATAAATTTTAAGGCAAATTTGTATGGCAACGATGAAAATAAGTGGAAACGGATTAGAGGCAATTTCTTAGAATGGGTATTGGAGAAATCAGGTTATGCAGAAGTTAATGATATCCCAAAGCTTACTGAAGTAGGGCAAATTTTGATGACAGGTCTTTTGATTATGTCAGACTGGATTTCCAGTAATGATACATATTTTCCATTGCTTTCAGTGTCGGAAGAGGGAGATGAGGGATACTATCCTCAGAGAATAGAAAAAGCAATAGGCAAGCTAAATCTTTTAAAGCCATGGAAGTCAACAACTTCTTGTATGGGTGAATCTGTATTTAAGGAATATTTTGGCTTTTTGCCAAGACCGGTACAAAAAGATTTTATTCAGACAATTCGAGAGTTGAGCAGTATAGACACACAAAAGCCAGGCATTTTTATCTTAGAAGCACCGATGGGAATGGGAAAAACAGAGGCTGCACTGGCAGGAGCACAACTGTTGGCAAATCGTACACTTGCAGGTGGAATTTTCTTTGGACTTCCGACACAAGCAACAGCAAATGGAATTGTTGAACGATTGATTCCGTGGGCAAGAAAACAAGCGCAGGATGAAACAGTAGGTCTTTCCATTCGTCTTGCTCACGCGATGGCAAACTTTGATCCACAATATCGAAAAATGTTAGAAGGTGACAGCCAATTTGATGATGAAGATGCAGAGGAAAACAGATTATATGCACAAACATGGTTTAGTGGAAAAAAGCAGGCATTATTAGCTGACTTTGTAGTAGGAACAGTAGATCAGATACTAATGTCTGCTTTAAGAAAGAAGCATGTAATGTTACGTCACCTTGGTATGGCTGGGAAAATTGTGATCATTGATGAATGTCATGCTTATGATGTATATACAAGTGAGTATTTAGACCGGACTTTAGCGTGGATTGGTGCATATGGACAACCAGTTATAATACTGTCGGCAACTTTACCAGCACATAGACGCAGAGAGATGATTGCAGCCTATCTAAATAAAGAGATAGAATCTTTACCAAAAGAAATTGAAACTACTAGGGGATATCCACTTTTGACATATTCTGCTGAAAATGAAGTTATGCAGAAAAAACTAAAGTTTGAAGATACGAAAACAATCGTTAGGATAGACAATCTGCAGGCAGACAACCTAATAATGTTTTTGAAAGAAGAACTTAAAGAGGGCGGATGTGCAGCAGTTTTGCTAAACACCGTGCGGCAGGTTCAGGAAACAGCGCATCTTCTTAGACAATGCTTTCCAGATGAGCAGATTTTAGAACTTCATTCTCGGTATATTTACCCGGATAGAAAAGAGAGGGAAGATGAACTGATTCGAAGGATGGGAAAAAAATCAACGGCAAAGGAACGAAATGGTTTTATTCTTGTTGCATCGCAAGCTGCTGAACAATCATTGGATTTTGATGCAGATATTCTAATTACTGAACTATGCCCGGCAGATTTTTTATTGCAGAGAATGGGACGTGAACATCGTCATAAAGAACACGATTCAATGCGTCCAAGCAATCTTTCTAAGCCGCGATGTATGATTTTACGAGATGGAGAGGAAGTTTACAGCAAAGGAAGCAAGGCAGTTTATGCAGAATATCTGCTAATGAGAACGCAGGCGGTACTCCCCAGACAAATTTGTATTCCAGACGATATTCCTACAATTGTTCAAAAAGTGTATGCAGAGGAAGATTTTTTCTTTCAAAATATTTCTGGGTATGGTCAGGCAAAGAAACGTTATGAAATGGAGCAAGGGAAGAAAAGGGCAAGAGCCGAAGGTTTTCTGTTACAAAAGCCAAAAACAGATGATTATGAGGAAGAATCTTCATTAGATCTGTTCTTGCAGGAGGCGACAAAAGTTAATGACAAGGTAGCAGAGGCTTCTGTTCGTGATGGTGGATCGTCATTAGAATTGCTGGTTCTTCAAAGTCGAAGTGGAAAAATTTCTTTCTTGCCATGGCAGGATGAGAAAGAAGTATTGGATGGAAATGAAGTCCCACCGCAGTCGGTTTGTATGAAAATTGCAAAACAACGTATTCGCTTGCCAAGATCACTTTGTCGTGAAGATAATATTTCTGGTGTAATAGAGGAATTGGAAAATTTATTTCAAAAGAATTTTATAGAATGGAAAAAATCATCGTGGATTAACGGAGAATTGATATTGCTTTTGGATGAAAATTTTTCAGCAACATTAGGAGGTGTGCAATTACGGTATTCAAAAGAAGATGGATTGATAGAGGAAAGTGTAGAACAGGAGGACACGAATGGCAGATAAAGAATTTAATTTATTAGACGAATCATGGATTCGGGTGATGACAAAAGAGCATAAAATTGTAGAATTGTCATTAATGGATTTGCTGATTCATAGTCAGGAATATGCAGATTTTGCAGGAGAATTGGAACAGCAGGATATTGCTGTTCTTAGACTGGGGTTGGCCACACTTCACACCATATTTTCACGTTATGATTTAGATGGAGCACCAAAAAAGCTTACAAATGCAGAAATGGCGCGAAAAAGATGGAGAAATTTATGGAATCGTGGTTCCTTTCCAGAATCTGTTATAAAACAGTACTTGGAGCAATATAGGGAACGTTTTTGGCTGTTTCATCCAGAAAAACCATTTTATCAGGTAAATGAGGCAAAAAAAGGAACTGAATATACCGCAGCAAAGCTAAATGGTGAGATTTCAGAAAGCAGCAATAAAATTCGAATGTTTGCAACAAGAGCTGGAGAAAAAAAGCAGCAATTGACATATGCGGAAGCTGCCAGATGGCTTCTTTTTATCAATGGATATGATGATATGTCAGCAAAGCCAAGAAAAAAAGGACTACCGTCACCAGGAGCTGGATGGATTGGAAGACTGGGGATTGTAGAAGCTGTCGGTCACAATCTGTTTGAAACACTTATGCTGAATTTGGTATTTGACCGGATGGGCGATAAGTGGAATGAGAATTGTCCAGTGTGGGAGCAGGAGCCAAAGGGAGAGGAACGAACTGAAATTGCATTGCCAGATAATCCGGCGGCATTGCTTACAATTCAGTCACGCCGTTTATTACTGATTAGAAAAGAAGATAAAGTAGTTGGCTATTATCTTCTTGGGGGTGATTTTTTCTCTAAGGTAAATGCGTTTGCTGAGACAATGACAGCATGGGCTCCAATGATGAATAAAGGTCAGATTGAAGCCTATCAGCCAAAACGTCATGACCCTCAGAAACAAATGTGGCGTGAGTTTGGAAATCTTTTCTGGGAAGATGAAAAAAGTAGTCAACGTCCGGGTGTTGTAAATTGGATTGCAAAACTCAGAAATCTGGATTATCTGGATGAAGAAGATCAGATTACATTTCGGAGTGTTGCCGTGCAGTATGGAGATAAGGACTTCTTTATCGCTGATACATTTAGTGATTCATTGACATTTCATTTGGATTTGTTAAAAGAAGACACTTGGCTTAATTGGGGTGAAAAAGTTCAGGAAGAAGTGCGAAAGTGTGAAGAACTGGCAGGATATATTGGAGATCTTTCGAAAAAAATAAATTTGTCAGTTGGATCTGAACAATCTGGAGATGAAGCAAAAGCAGAATTTTACAGACAGATTGATCTGCCATTTCGAGGATGGCTTGAGAAGTTAAAACCACAAAAAGTGCAAGAAAATGAGTATCAGTATGCGAAGCAGATTTGTGAGGAGTGGCATAAAACTGCGTTGTCTATTGCTATGAAGATAGCGGAGCGATTGATGAATAATTTAGGTCCTGCAGCCTTTGCGGGACGGAAGATAGAAGGGAAAGATAAAACATCTTGGTATTGCTGTGCACCTAAAGCGTATAATATTTTCTTATATTATATTCATGGTGTATATGAAAATAGAAACTAACTGAAGGAGGAGAAAGGATGGGTGAAACAGAAAAAAAGCCGAATGTGACAAGTTTGACAAAACAATTGTCAGGATTTGTTTCATGGAAAATTACATGGTTAAGTTCTGCGACGAGAGAAAGTCAAGTAAAAGCAACATTGGCGAATTTGCGAAGAGGTGTTGGAAAGGTGCCGGGAGAATTGCCTGAAATATGGGGTGTGTTATTTCAAAATTTCCCACAGGCATTGAGCGAGAAAGCGAGTGAGATCGAACCGTCAAAGGCAGAATGGGCATCATATTTGGCACTTACTTTATATGCGCTTCATCAGCAGGGAAACGATATTGAAAGAGAAAATATGCAGCGAGATGGAGTTGGTCTTGGAACGGCAGTTCGAAAACTGGTTCCAGAAGGAGAGGCAGAGGAAAATAGCAGTGTTTTTAGTCGTTTTAAGACGCTTGCGACATCTTCTGATATTAAGGAACTTGCACACCATTTAAGAGGAATAATACAGATGCTTGGTCAGAAGAAAATCGGATTGGATTATGGAAAATTGAGTGAGGATTTGTACCGATATCAGTTTGAAGAGAGTCGTGATGCTGTACGTCTTAAGTGGGGACGACAATATTTCGGTGGCATCAAAAAGGAAGACACTGAAGAATAGGACAGTTCCGTAAACTGAACGCAGAGAGGCATTCAATTACCTCAAGCGCATAATTACTAAAAAGGTGAATGCAGTAAAAATAAAAAAGCAGCTGACAAAGCTGGGAAAAGAGGATTTATTATGAGAAGAGAATCAATGTTTGTGGATATTCATGTACTTCAGACAGTTCCGCCAAGCTGTATCAATCGTGACGATACAGGAAGTCCAAAGACTGCAATATATGGAGGCGCAACTAGAGCAAGAGTGTCGTCACAGTCGTGGAAGCATGCTGTGCGTGAATATTTTCGTGAAACATTTCCGAGTGATCAGTCTGGTTATCGCACAAAGAAAATTCTTGATTTGTTGGAAAAAGAAATTGAAAAATTGGCACCTGCTCAGGATGCTGAAAAACTGGCAAGAGCAGCAATGGAAAGCGCAGGATTGAAACTTAAAAAGAAAAAAGGAGAAGATGAGGAAGGTCGCGATGTAGAGGCATTGTTTTTCATCAGTGAAGCACAGATCAAAGCATTAGCACAGCTTGCAGTTGCTGCTGAAAATGATAAGAAAGCGTATAAAACAGCACTTATGATGCAGCCATCTGTTGATATGGCATTATTTGGACGCATGGTGGCAAGTGATCCATCCCTGAATTTTGATGCTTGTTGTCAGGTAGCACATGCAATCTCTACTCATGCAGTTCACCCAGAGTACGATTATTTTACGGCAGTAGATGATTGTTCTCCAGAGGATAATGCAGGCGCAGGCCACATTGGAACGAAAGAGTTTGATTCAGCAACATTATATCGTTATGCAACTGTAAATGTAGAAGAATTGAAAAAGTTTCTGGAAAACGATACAGCGCGTGCAGTAAAAGAATTTACAGAAGCATTCATTTGCTCAATGCCGACAGGTGCGCAGAATGCGTATGCAAATCGTACCTGTCAAGATGCAATCTATGTGGCGATAAGAAATGATCAGCCTATTAATTTATGCGGTGCATTCGAAAAACCAATCCGGTCAAACACAGGTTATGTAGAGGCATCAAAACATGAATTATGTGAGTATGCGAAGGATGTTTACCAGGATTTTGCGGAAAAACCTCTAAATGAGATTTGTGTTGGTAAGGGAATGGAAATGCTGGCACAGAGAGTATCAAGAGACGATTTATTGGATCAACTTGAAAATATAGTTGCTGCGTACTGCAGCAAGGAGGCCTGATGAGTACGCTTTTACTCAGGTTTGCAGCACCGCTGCAGGCCTGGGGCACTGAGTCGAAGTATGATATTCGCAAAACAGATCGTGAACCATCAAAGAGCGGCATTGTAGGTTTTTTGGCAGCAGCGCTTGGAAGAAAACGTGATGAGTCAGTTGAAGATTTAAATGCACTTAGAGTTGGTGTACGAGCAGATCAGGAGGGGGAAATCATACAGGATTTTCATATGGTGCATAAAGATGAAAAGACTTCTTACCTGACAAGGAGATATTATCTTTCAGATGCAGTTTTTGTGGTAGGTGTGGAATCGGAAGATGATGCCGTGTTACAAAAGCTTGTGGATGCTGTTAAAAATCCAGTGTTTCCGCTTTTTTTAGGAAGGTGTTCTTGTCCGCCATGCGGCCCGATCGTGTTAGGTATACGGGAGTTTGATTTGGAAACGGCACTTGATAAAGAACCATGGCAGATTCCAGAGTGGCGAAGAAAAAGGGAAACAAGTGTGCCGTGTTTGCGAAAGGTGATTGAATCTGACAGCGGTGGTGTTGTGCGCAAAGATCGTGCAATTTCATTTAGTCCTTATCATAGAGAGTACGGTTATCGAGGTGTTAAGGAAAGTCTATGTTGTCCGCAGTTAACGGAAACTACACATGACCCAATGGCGGAACTTTGATAGGTACAACATTTAAGTTTTTTGAAACAAACGATAAAATGAAAGTAACGATTCAGAATTATGAGGATTCGTTTTTTCTATGAATGATTTTGAATCGTTACATCTGAAATAAAAAATTGAGGTGGTGTGAATGTATCTAACACGAATGGAATTAGATGTAAGGCGAAAAAAAACAATGGTGGCATTCGCAAACAGACGATTATTCCACGGTGCAGTTGAGTCTGCTTTTGAGGGTGAACGTAAAAGAAGATTATGGAGAATTGATCGTCTTGGAAATGTATGTTATCTTTTGATTGTAAGCGAAGATAAGCCTGATTTAACGTTGGCATTTGAGCAGTTTGGTCCATATCAAAAGGAAGCATACTGGGAAACAAAGCAGTATGATAAATTATTAAATTGTATTGAAAATGGAAGTATGTGGCAATTTAGATTGACTGCCAATCCAACAGTGAGTAGGTCAAAAAACAAAAACAAGGATGATTTTCAAAGTCAAAAACAGGACTCAGAAAAGATAAAAAGGGGAACAGTCTATGCACATAAGGTTGAAAGCTATCAAAGAGAATGGCTTCAAAAGAAAGCAGAAAAAAATGGCTTTTATGTAAAAAATGAAAATGTTTCAGTTGTACAGAGCCAATGGATGCAATTTACAAAAAAGGAAGCTGGAAACCGTATTTCTTTTATCAGCGTTACGTATGAAGGAATTTTGACAGTGACAGATAAGGAATTATTTGTAAAAGCATTAACAGAAGGCATTGGACGTGAAAAGGCATATGGTATGGGTATGCTTACAGTTATGAGGTTGTAGTTCTGGAAGAAAGGGGCTCGCTATTTTTTTCAAATATATGTATATGAAAAGATTTCTGAAACTGCGTTAAAATAAAAAGTTACTGTTCAAGTTAAAGGAAATATGCTAAGATAGAAAACAAGGATCACGTAAATGCAAGCTTTTTTTAGTGTATTCCCCGCGCAAGCGGGGATGATCCCACTACAATAGAGCAGTTCCAGAAGTTTTTGTAGTATTCCCCGCGCAAGCGGGGATGATCCCGGTCAACGCGGCAATTAAAGCGAAGTACCCACGTATTCCCCGCGCAAGCGGGGATGATCCTCATACTTAGTAGAAAACGAATTTTCAACAGCTGTATTCCCCGCGCAAGCGGGGATGATCCTAAACTGCATGTCAGCCTCTTCTCCTGGTTTTGGTATTCCCCGCGCAAGCGGGGATGATCCCCGGGCAGCAACAACACATAGACAATAGTTGTATTCCCCGCGCAAGCGGGGATGATCCTAGGATTCTGATTTGAAGCATCGGAAAGCAACTGTACTCCCCGAGCAAGCGGGGATGATCCTGGTGGGAAATTATTGCCTTTGTAATTATTTTTGTACTCCCCGCGCAAGCGGGGGTGATCCTTATGGTATCGCAAGTTTACCGACTGTTACTGTGTATTCCCCGCGTAAGCGGGGGTAATCCTAATTAAAATTTATTTTACCATCATTTTTGAAGTTGTCCCCATACAAGTGGGGATAACTTTTTTGTTACTAAGATAAAATGGTGGCGCCAAAAATGTTAATCCCCATGGCACACCGACAAAACAATCGGCGAACCGCCTTCGTAGAACATCCGGGTTGCAAAAAAAGAAAAACCACTTGACAAATACCCAGCAGGGGTATATAGTGAAGTTACTTCAATAAAGTACCCCTCGGGGGTATATAAAAACATCGGGAGGAATTTTATGTGCATGGAATATAATGAACAGCCTGTCTGTCCCCACTGTAAGCACACACAGCGTGATGAGGATCAAAAAAAGCTTCTTCAAAACCGCTTGCGGAGAATTGAAGGTCAGGTACGCGGTTTGCAGTCGATGCTAGATCAGGATGCTTACTGCAACGATATTTTAATTCAGTCAGCGGCAGTCAGTGCTGCGCTTAGCGCTTTTAACCGTGAGCTTTTGGAAAATCACATACGCCATTGTGTGGCAAGAGATATCCGTGAGGGTAAGGATGAGGTAATTGATGAGCTTATGGGGACGCTAAAAAAATTAATGAAGTAATGCCAGTTAAGTAAAACTTATCACTTATGGCGTTACAAAAGAAAGGGGCATGTTTATGGAACAATACAATGTGACAGGCATGAGCTGTGCTGCCTGCAGCAGCAGAGTTGAAAAAGCCGTCTCAAAGGTGCCAGGTGTAAGCACTTGTTCCGTCAGCCTATTGACAAACTCGATGGGCGTTGAGGGAAGCGCCAGTCCGGACAGTATTATTGCGGCGGTCGAGGCGGCTGGATATGGGGCATCGTTAAAGGGTGCTTCTGACATAAGAAATGCATCGGCAAATCATGCAGCAGAAGAAGATGCATTAAAGGATAAAGAAACACCAGTGTTAAAGAAACGCCTTATCGCGTCAATTGGTTTTCTGGCAGTTTTGATGTATTTTTCAATGGGGCATATGATGTGGGGATGGCCGCTTCCATCATGGTTTGAAGGAAACCATGTTGCGATGGGACTTTTGCAGATGATTTTAGCAGCAATCGTTATGGTCATTAATCAGAAGTTTTTTATCAGCGGCTTTAAGAGCTTGTGGCATCGTGCACCAAACATGGATACACTTGTTGCACTAGGATCAATGGCATCATTTGTATGGAGTGTCATCGCACTGTTTTTAATGACAGATGCGCAGCTTCATGGAGATATGGAAGGTGTAATGCGCTACATGGACGAGTTCTATTTTGAATCAGCTGCCATGATTCTTACACTGATCACAGTCGGAAAGATGCTTGAAGCGCGCTCAAAGGGAAAGACAACAGATGCCCTAAAGAGTCTGATGAAGCTTGCACCAAAGCAGGCTACACTGATCATCGACGGAAAAGAAAACGTTGTGCCGATTGAGCAGGTAAAAAAAGGTGATATTTTTGCAGTTCGTCCGGGAGAAAGCATTCCGGTGGATGGCATTGTCACTGAGGGAAATAGTGCTGTCAATGAGGCTGCATTGACAGGAGAAAGTATTCCTGTAGATAAGGCACCTGGCGATCTTGTATCAGCAGCGACTATCAACCAGTCAGGTTATCTTCGCTGTGAGGCATCACGTGTAGGTGATGATACGACGCTCTCTCAGATCATCAAGATGGTCAGCGATGCGGCAGCGACAAAGGCACCGATTGCAAAGGTGGCAGACAAGGTTTCTGGTGTATTTGTTCCGGTTGTTATCAGCATTTCACTTGTGACTCTTCTTGTCTGGCTGCTTCTTGGAAAGGACTTTGCATATGCGCTGGCAAGAGGCATTTCTGTATTAGTAATTAGCTGTCCATGTGCGCTTGGACTTGCGACTCCTGTTGCGATTATGGTTGGAAACGGACTCGGTGCAAAAAACGGCATCTTGTTCAAGACAGCAGTATCACTTGAGGAGACTGGAAAGGTTCAGATTGTTGCGCTTGATAAGACAGGAACCATTACAAATGGAACACCGAAGGTAACTGATATTGTTCCGGCAGATGACATTTCACAAGATGAGTTGCTTCGCCTTGCATTTGCATTAGAGGCAAAGAGTGAGCATCCGCTTGCAAAGGCAATTGTTGAGGAAGGAAAAAGTAAGGGACTGGATACTGTTTCATTGCAGGCAGAAAATTTTACTGCTCTTGTGGGAAATGGACTCGAGGGAACTGTAGAAGGTTCTCATCTGCTTGGCGGAAGTGTATCGTTTATATCTGGCAGAGTAACCATATCAAAGGCTGACAGACAAAGGGCCGCTTTGCTTGCTGAGAGTGGAAAGACACCTCTTTTATTCGCGAAGAATCAGAAGTTTTTAGGAATCATTGCTGTGGCTGATACAATCAAGGAGGATAGCCCGAAGGCCATCCGTGAGCTTCAAAATATGGGTATACGTGTTGTTATGCTGACTGGCGATAATGAGCGCACAGCCCGTGCGATTGGTGCACAGGCTGGTGTAGACGAGGTAATTGCAGGAGTTCTCCCAGAAGGAAAAGAGCAGGTGATTCGTGCTCTTAAAGAAAAGGGAAAGACAGCAATGGTAGGTGATGGCATAAACGATGCACCGGCACTAACACGCGCCGATATAGGAATTGCAATAGGAGCAGGTGCAGATGTAGCAATTGATGCAGCCGATGTTGTGCTGATGAAGAGTAACCTCACTGATGTGGCAGCAGCAGTTCGCTTAAGCCGCGCATCACTTCGCAATATTCACGAGAACCTCTTCTGGGCATTTATCTATAATATCATCGGAATCCCGCTTGCAGCAGGTTTGTATGCGCACTGGGGACTGCTATTAAATCCGATGTTTGGTGCAGCAGCAATGAGTCTTTCAAGCTTTTGCGTTGTATCAAATGCACTGCGGCTTAATTTCTGCCGCCTGCATGACGCAAGTCATGACAGAAAAAGAAAAAAATCTATAATTGAAGGCTGTCTGATCGAAAAGAAAGAAACACCAGATGAATTTTCCGGTGCAATAGATTGGCAGGGAAAGGAAGAAAAAACTATGACAAAGACAATGAAAATCGAAGGAATGATGTGTGGACACTGCGAGAATCGCGTAAAGAAGGCATTAGAGGCAGTGGCTGGTGTAGAGAGCGCAGTCGTAAGCCACGAGGCAGGTACAGCAGTTGTGACACTGAGCAGTGAGGTTGCAAATGATGTATTGAAGAAGGCTGTTGAAGACCAGGATTATACCGTTAAGGGAATCGAATAATATTAACGAACCTTGAGGCTAAGCGAGCCATAGGAAGGTGGTAAGTGGCACATCTTTGTGTGCCACTCACCGTCTCATGGCTCGCTCCTTGGTTTTTGCTAAATAGACTAAAAAAGCTCTGCTTTTGATGAGTTGATTTAATACATTTTATATATAAAAACCGCCTGATAAAAAAATAAATGTCACAAAACTGATAATTATTCGCACAAAACTGATAGCGATACTGACACTTTTTCTGTATAATGAGGATACATTAAAGAACTTGAGCAGCTCAATCAAAATGTACGGAGGTATGAATATGAAGAAAAAAATGTCATTTGTTATGGCCGGTATGATGGCGGTTTCATCAATGTCGCTTGGTTCAGTGGCAACTTTTGCAGAGGAGCCGTATACGGTAAAAATCGTCTGTGTTGGAGATGCAACAACAGAAGCGTGCGAAGAGGTATCCAAGGCGGTTTCTGAAATCACAATGGAAAAATACGGCGTAAACGTAGAATTGGTTCGCCTGAGCTATGGTTCCTTCCAGCAGGAAGTTAATTTGATGCTTGCATCTGGTGAGAAGCTTGACCTGTTCCCGAACTTCTCCTTTACCACAATGTCAGCTTCTGCAACTGGACAGATCATCCCGCTCGATGATCTTCTTGCAGAATATGGTCAGGATATCTTAGATATTGTTCCAGAGGAGGACTGGGGCGTAGAGACCTTCGGTGGGCAGATTTATGCAGTTCCGAACGGAAAGGAACATGCTGAGGGCTTTGGCTTTGTCTGCAGAACCGATATGTTAGAGGCACTTGACTATGATATCGATTCGATCAAGACAGATGAGGACGTAGAAGGTTTGTTAGCAGCAGTAAAAGAAAAGTATCCAGATGTTTACCCGTTGGTTTCGGATAACGGACAGATGAACTACTATATGGGTCATAAGGATGATTTGGGCGGAGACTTCGGTGTACTTGTTGACTGTATAGAGGAAAACTATACAGTTGAAAACTGGTATGAATCGGACGAATTTTATAAGCTTGCAGAGAGAAGATATAACTGGGCACAGGCAGGATACATTATGCCAGATGCAGAGACGAATACCCAGAATGCGTATGATCTGATCGGTGCAGGAAAAGCGTTTGGCTATTATGGCAATACAAAGCCAGGTATTGAGAGTGAGTGGGCAAGAAAGGCTGGAGTCGATATGACAATGATTGAGATTGCAAGCCCTTACAGAACGTCTTCAACTGGTATGAACTGCTGGTTTATTGCACATAACTCTGAGCAGCCTGACAAGGCGATGATGGTATTGAATGAGATGAGATGCAATCCCGAGGTTAGCGAGCTAGTAATCAATGGTATCGAGGGTGAGCATTATGTAAAGAAAGGTGATGTTTTGACATATCCAGAGGGCGTTGATGCTTCTAATACAACCTATTCCTCAGCAGGCTGGGTATGGCCGAATGAGTTTATCTCCACTCCGTGGGAGGCAGATGGTCCAGATATTTGGAAGGATACCGAAGAGTTCAACGACATTGCACTTATGTCTGTTGCATTTGGTTTTAACTGGAACAGTGAAGACGTCATGACAGAGATTACCGCATGTTCGAACGTAAAAGCAAAATATGAAAATGCACTCTTTTGCGGTGCACTTGATCCTGCTACTACAATTCCGAAGTTTGTTGAAGAACTGAAGGATGCGGGCGTTGATGATATTATAGCTGAAAAGCAGCGTCAGCTGGATGAATGGCGCAGTGAGCAGAACTGATATCGCTTAAGATGCTCTAAATAGTAGCTATTTACACAGACGATGTTGCCATTTATGCAGCATCGTCTGCTTATTTCAGGATTAAGAAAGGAAGTGCAAGCTATGGCGGGGGTGAAATATGTGAAAATAAAAAAAATGAAGAGATTTCTCCCAATCTATCTAATGATGATTCCAGGATTTCTTTATCTGATCATCAACAATTACATTCCAATGTTTGGCATTATTGTCGCCTTCAAAAATTATAATTATTCATTGGGAATTTTCGGGAGCAAATGGAACGGACTGAAAAATTTCAAATTTTTGTTTAAAACAAAGGATGCCTTTACAATTACAAGAAATACCCTCGTGTATAATGCTGTATTCATTATTCTTGGCAATTCTCTTGGAATTTTGATTGCCATTTTACTGAATGAAATTCGGAGTAAAATGGCGAAGAAAACCTATCAGACCATTATTCTTCTTCCGTTTCTACTTTCGATTGTGATTGTAAGCTATATTGTATACGGTATTTTTAGCACAGAATTCGGTATTGCCAATCATATGCTTACCTCCCTTGGAAAGGATCGGATATCTTGGTATTCAACTCCAAAATATTGGCCATTTATTTTGACATTTATTAACCTGTGGAAAAACATGGGATATAATACAGTTTTGTATTATGCTACATTGATTGGAATTGATGTCAGCTATTACGAGGCAGCCGTGGTGGATGGCGCCTCTAGATGGCAGAGAATCCGATACATCACGATCCCTTCTCTGATTCCGACCATCACGATTATGGTATTGATGGCAATTTCCAGAATCTTCTATTCTGATTTCGGCTTATTTTATCAGGTACCGTTAAACAGCGGACCGCTTATTGATGTGACTAATACCATTGATACATATGTATACCGAGGACTTCGTGAAAATAGTAATATTGGTATGTCTGCGGCAGCTGGTTTGTATCAGTCGGTTGTCGGATTTATTATGGTAATTGCAGCGAATACACTAGTCAAACGTATGGGCAATGGCAATGAATTGTTTTAAAGGAAGGGTGGAAATTTATGGTAGAAAAAAATAAAATGTTTCAGCTTTTTGCAAATTTGTACATGTGCATCCTCTGCGTTCTGTGTATTTTGCCGTTCATGCTTCTGTTTGCATCTTCTCTTACCAATGAGAGAACGCTGATTCAGGATGGATATCGGTTTTTTACAACGAAAATAGACTTTGCAGCATATAAATACATTTTTGTTGATACCGATTCGATTCTCAGAGGATATGGTGTTTCCGTACTGGTTACAGTAGTAGGAACAGTAACCAATTTGGTGATTACTACATTATTTGCGTATCCGCTCTCCATGAAGGAGCTGCCTGGAAGAAGATTTCTCTCTTTTTTCTTATTCTTTACGATGCTTTTTAATGGAGGACTGATTCCTACTTATATTATGTGGACGCAGTTCTTTAAAATCAAGAATACGATTTGGGCGCTCTTGATTCCGAATCTTTTGATGGGTGCATTTTATGTAATTATGTTGAGAACGTATTTTACAAGCAGTATTCCTGGAGAAACCATTGATGCAGCCCGTATAGACGGTGCATCAGAGGTCCGTATTTTAGGAAAAATTGTACTGCCGATGTCAAAGCCCATTCTCTCAACTCTTGCACTATTTGTCGGACTGAACTATTGGAATGACTGGGTAAATGGTATGTACTATATCAACGATGATAAGTATTACAGCATTCAGCTTCTGTTGAACAGAATGTTATTAGATACACAGTTTTTGATGTCCAATGCGAACAATAAGTATGGTAATATAGATACATCACAGCTACCCTCCACAGGTATTAAAATGGCGATTGCCGTTATGGGCGTATTGCCGGTGTTAATTATATATCCGTTTTTACAAAAATATTTGGTAAAGGGTATTACGATTGGCGCGGTAAAGGGCTAAGTAGCTTTTAAACGAGAAAGGAATGGGAAAAATATGATTTACGAAAAAATAAGCAGAGAACGTGTAAATGGATTTCTTCATGCAGTCGGAAGAACAATTCAAAACGGAAATAATGAGGAAATTTTGCTGACTGGCTGGGGGCTGGGAAACTGGCTGAACCCGGAAGGGTATATGTGGAAATCAGGTGAGGTCTCTTTTTCAAGGGGACGAGAAGCAGAAAAGAGTATTCGAGAGCTGGCAGGAGAGGAATACGCACAGAAATTCTGGAAACAGTTTCGCGCCAACTATATTACGAAAAAGGATATTGAAAAGATGGCAGAATTTGGCTATAATTCTGTTCGAATTCCGATTAATTGGCGACTGTTTATGGAAGAGAGACCTGGAGAAATCATTTGGAAGGATGAAGGATTTGTGCTTTTAGATAACTGTATTCAGTGGTGCAGGGAGTATAAACTCTATGCATGGATTGATCTTCATGCCGCACCAGGAGGACAGACAGGTTCTAACATCGATGATTCTGAGGATGATCTGCCGCGTCTGTTTATGAATGACGATTATTATAAGAAGGGGCTGGCACTTTGGAGAGAACTTGCAAATCGGTACAAGGATGAATGGATTGTAGGAGGTTATGACCTGCTCAATGAGCCGATTATGCCAAATGATGGGAATACCTTTGATCAGTATATTCCGAAACTAAAGCAATTCTATCATGATGCGATTCGTGAAATCAGAAAGGTTGATGCCAAACATATGGTTTCGCTGGAGGGACAACATTGGGCAACGACGGCAACGATTTTTGATGAACCTTATGATGAAAATATGGTATTGCATTTTCATCGGTATGCATGTCTCCCTGAACAGGAAAGCATACAGCATTTTTTGGACTGCTCGAATCGTCAGAATATCCCACTTTGGCTGGGAGAGACTGGAGAAAATAAGATTGATTGGTACTCGGCATACTATCCGATGATGCTGTCCTTTGGAATCGGGTACAATCTTTGGACATGGAAAAAGATGGAAAATCAAAATTCACCGTTTTCTGTCAGAAAGCCTGATGGATGGGAGCAGATTGTGTCATGGACGCCGGGAAGTGTCTGCCCGCCAAAGGAAGAGGTTTGGCGATGTCTGGATGAATACCTAGATAATATGAAGCTTGAAAATTGCGACATGAATGAGGAGGTCGTAAATTACGCATTCAGAAGACAGCCGTCATCGGTAAGAGCACAGGATTTTGAAATCTATGATTTCGAAGAGACGAAAAGGCCTTATAGTGGCCATTCGGATAATACGAGCTGTATTTACAGAAAAGAAATTCCGATTTCTTTAAAAGAAGTCAGCACTTCACAGGAGAAAGCCTTCGGTTTTGATTGCCTTTGGGACCGTTATGTGCTGCAGCTTCATCAGGATGAAACGGCTTCCTATCGTTTCTTAAATTTGGAAGAGGATGCAGTGCTTACGCTTTACGGTGTTATAAATCCAAGTGCAGTATTGGTATATCAGGATGGCAGACTGGTAAAGTTGTCTGTAAAGGAAGGAAGCGGTGAAAATGGGCAGACTACTGGCTACACACTGATCGGAAATCTAAAGTCTTCAGTAGAAAGTTGTATTGTTCTGAAGGCAGAAGATACGATAGAAGTCGAAAGGATAAGTGTAGGGTGAGCTTCCATATGAAAAAAAGAGATTTTTCTGCAAAGTCACTTTTTCTGCGCTACGAGTTGTTATTGTTTGCTTGTGTTTTTTTGCTGATTATAGGAATACTGGCATATACAAATTACAGCTATCAGAGGAACCTAGAGAATACGACAGGTACGACTGTTCGCTATTATATCAACAGCAAAGAAGAAATGATGTCCAACGTGGAGCATGTCCTTTTTAACATAGCGGCAAACGACTATTCCTTTCAGAATATTGCTTATACAACAGATCGAACGCAGGCTTACTTCAGTGCCTATCAGGTAAAGGAAAAACTGAGTACGTTGTTGGATAATACGGCAATTCTGGATGGTTTTGGGATTTACACCGAGAATAATTTTAACTTTTATTCCTGTATTTATCGCCCGGGAATTTCCTGGCAGGAACGCGAAGTAGTTAAGGAGTATATGACGCAAAAGCTTCATGAAGCGCCGGATGAACTTTTGGGGAAATGGTCGATGCTCAGACTGGAGAACGAGTGGTATATGGTTCAAACTCTGGGCTACCATGGCGTATATTGCTTTTGTATTATTCGGGCTGAATCCATGGTTGAGCAGGAAATCTCAGAGCGTGGAAAGCGATCATATATGCTTTTAGCAAAGGATGGCATCCTGCTGTCAAACGAAGAACTAGAGGAAATTTGCGGTCTTGACTTGAAAATGCCTCGGGAAGCTTATGTAACCGATAAAAAATATTATGTTCTCAGACAAGAGATGGAAAAAGCAGACTGCAGCGTCCTTTCTGTGTCAGAATACAATGGAATCATGGATTTAAAATCTGGACTTGTCCTGTTCGTGATTTTGTTTTGCATTTTCCTGGTTTTTTTGATTCTTCTCCAGAGATATCTGAACAAAAATATTGTCTATCCGACACGCGTCATAGTGGATACGATGAATGCGATTCAGAAGGGAGATTCACAGAAACGTATGCCTATGGTCGGAAACATTCGGGAGTATCGGGTGATTCAAGAGCGATTCAACAAAATGATTGATCAGGTGTCGGAATTAAGGAATATCGCACTGGAACGTTTGATTCAGATCAACCGGATTACGCTGCAGTATTATGAAAGGCAGATCAGGCCGCATTTCTTTCTGAATTGTCTGAAAAATATATTTGGAATGAGTACGACAGGGGATAAGGAAAAGATACAGGAATATATTTTGGTATTGTCGAATTATCTTCGGTTTGCATTTCAGAACCATCGCTCACTGATACCGCTGAAGGAAGAACTGCAAGGGGTAGATGATTATATCAGACTTCAACAGATGACGATGCAGAATCCGATTCAATATTATGAAGAAATTGAATCAGGGCTGGAGGAGTTTCAGATTCCACCCATTTCAATCTTGACATTTGTAGAAAATTCTGTCCGGTACCTGCATCCAGAGGAACGAATTCCGGAGATTCGGATTCATATTCGCAGGCTAACAACAGAGCAGGAATCCATGGTTAATATCTGTATCATGGATAACGGATCAGGATTTGATGCAGAAATGCTGGAAAAACTAAATGCATCTGAGGAAAAGCTATCGAATGATCATATCGGAATAAAAAACGTTCAACAGCGATTTCAGTTGATCTATGGAGAAAAGTGTACCTTCTCCTACACCAATCGAAATGGAGCATGTGTGGATTTGTATATTCCATATCAAAAAAGGCAGGCAGACTATCTTGAAGATCTGCAAAAAATGCGATAATCTGATATCAAGTATCATATCACAGAGGGGGAAATGGCTTATGAATGTTCTGGCAGTAGACGATCAGATCAATGTTTTAAATGGTCTTATGGTAGGTGTTCAATGGAAAAAGCTTGGAATTGATCAGGTTTATAAAGCAGGTAATGCGGCTGAGGCGAAGCGGATTCTTCGTGCTTGTACAGTGGATATTCTTATGTCTGATATCGAGATGCCGGGAGAAAGTGGGCTGCAGCTTTTAGAGTGGGTTCGTAACGAGCAGATGGATATCGCATGCATCTTTCTGACGGCACATGCGGATTTTACTTATGCAAAAACAGCTATGAGGTTGGACAGTGTGGATTATATCCTACAGCCAGCCTCATACACACAGATAGAGGAATCGATCCAAAGAGTAATTGATAAGATAAATGCCAGACGTATTCAAGATACCTACGCAAGTTATGGAAAGCGGATCATTCGGGATAATGAATCCTTTGAAAAGATGGTTGTGAATCAATGGCCGTTGGAGGAAAAGTTACCTTCTACTTGGGGTGAGAACGCCGAAGAAGATAACATTCAGAAGATTAAACAGGTAAAGCAATATATTCAGCAGAATTTGGATAGAGAGCTTCACAGAGAAGAAATTGCTGAACAGGTATTTCTGAATGCAAGCTATTTGTCACGTCTGTTCAGCAAATATACAGGAATGTCCTTAAAGGAGTACATTACTTTCGAAAAGATGAAGCTTGCACATACATTGATTACAACGACAAATCTTTCGATATCAATTATTGCGCTAAAGGTTGGGTATACGAATTTTTCCTATTTTTCTCAGCTGTATAAGCAACAGTACGGTGTAACGCCATCGGAGGAAAGGAAATAACTTGTGTGAGGACGATACCGTTAATGTCAACAGTGTCTGATAGTCGGAAAATACTGTTAACAGGCTGTGAACAAATATTTGAAAGAAGTCGAAATGCGTCGAATGAAAACAGTTGAAAAATAGGACATAATTTGATAAAATGCAAGTACAGTAGAATTTATGGTAACATGAAAATACAATAGTAAGCTGTGTGTACTCCTACGGATAACGAAAAATTGGAGGTGCTTGCCGATGGGAATGGCTGATACTGTTACAAAAGAATACATGAGAAGCAATAAAGTATTTGCTGATGCCTTTAATTATCTCATTTATGACGGAGAGCAGGTTGTCAAGCCAGCACTTTTGCAGGAACTTGACACAACGGAAATAGCGATCCCGTTTGCATTGGATGAAAAAGAAAATCCAGCTGAAGATGTTGTTCAGAAGTATCGAGACGTGTTGAAATCTGCTGTCATCATGCAGGATGCAGAAGCATCATATATTCTTCTGGGAGTTGAAAATCAAACAGAGATCCACTATGCAATGCCTGTGAGAAACATTATTTACGATGCGCTTCAGTATGGAAAGCAGGTTTCAGAGGTTGCGAAAAGACATAAGAGTAAAGGCGACAGAAAAGGACATAATAAAGGTGAATATCTTTCAGGATTCTATAAAGAAGATCGGATTCGCCCGGTAATCACGCTAGTAGTTCATTTCGGAGCAGATGAGTGGGATGGTCCGCTTTCTCTTTACGATATGATGGATTTGAAAAATGAAAGATTACTAGAATATGTTCAGGACTATCGAATTTTCCTGATTGATCCGTATAAGCTTACAAACGAAGACTTGGAAAAATTTTCGTCTAGTCTTGGAGATGTGCTGGGATATATTAAATACTCTAAAGATAAGAAAGCGTTGTCGAAGTTTTTAAATGATAGTCAAGTAATGATTATGGATAATGATGCCGCGCGAGTAATACGTGACGTTACAAACACACCAATCTATGTTCCAGAAGGAAAGGGGGAAATTGACATGTGTAAGGCAGTTAGAGATATGATCGACGAAAGCAAGCAAGAGGGCATTGCTGCTGGTAAAGCAGAAGGTAGAGCAGAAGGTATGGCTGCAGGTGAGCTAAATAAAGCAAAGAAAATGGCACTTAAAATGTATCAAAAGGGTGATAGCATTGAGGAAATCGCTGAAATGGCAGAGTTTTCCGTGGATCAGGTGAAAGAGTGGATTAATTCAGCTGTCTGAGTATACTAATCTATAATGTACCCTATAAAGTGGACATATGAAAAAGGTAGCGAATCCCTAAAAATAGACAGGGGTGAAAGGTATAGGAAAGCCAATGTCAGATTGAGAAGTATGTTAAGCAGTGAGATTAAATGGTTAGGGGCAGATGGAGAGGGCTGCCCCTAAAAAATAGGAAAAAGGTGGCACATTTTGTAAGTTATGCTTGGTGAACCAGTGGGGATAGGTAAAGTGGCTTTTTTATTGTCCACGTGGCTTTGAAAAAATCTAAAAGAACAGCAGGGATGGAAGTAAAATGAAAGGAAAAAGAGTGATTGCAGGCATTCTGCTTGTGGGAATTTTAGTTGGTACCCTGACAGGGTGTAAAAACACAGATGGAAGTAAAAAAGAAACACAAAAACCTGTCATCACGCTTGGAAGCGACAGTTATCCACCATACAATTATCTGAATGAAGATGGAATCCCGACAGGAATTGATGTAGAGTTGGCTACAGAAGCTTTCAAAAGAATGGGATATCAGGTGGAAGTGGTCCAGATTAACTGGGAGAAGAAAAAAGAACTGGTGGAGAGCGGCGAGATTGATTGTATCATGGGCTGTTTTTCCATGGAAGGACGTCTTGACGATTATCGCTGGGCAGGGCCGTACATAGCAAGCCGTCAGGTAGTAGCTGTAAATAAGAACAGCGACATCTATAGGCTGAGTGATCTTGAGGAAAAGAATCTTGCAGTACAGTCTACAACAAAACCAGAGGGCATTTTTCTAAACCGGACAGATGAGAGAATACCCAAACTTGGAAATCTGATCAGTCTTGGGCACAGGGAACTAATCTATACGTTTCTGGGAAAAGGATATGTAGATGCAGTTGCAGCACATGAGGAATCTATCGTCCAGTATATGAAGGATTATGACACAAGCTTTCGCATTCTGGAAGAACCGCTTATGATCGTCGGGATAGGTGTAGCTTTCGCAAAAGATGATGACAGAGGAATCTGTGAGCAGATGAATCAGACGCTGGAAGAGATGAGGCAGGATGGTACATCCCTGAAAATTATTGAAAAATATCTGGATGATCCAGATAAGTATCTGGAGGTGGATGATCTTGGGTATTAAGGGAAGGAAAAAAGAAAAACAAATCCAGATAATCGGTGGTCTGTTTGGAATCTTGGTGGCTGCAGCCTCTCTGTTTTATTTCTTCCATGCGGAGAAAGCACAAGCAGAGAAAAGAATGGTGGATATGGTAAACTATGTCAAAGTGCAGTGTTCAACCTACACTCATTTCAATGAATCTTCGGAATCAAAAAGTCTTCTTCGCGCGATTGAAAGTGCCAGACAGATGAGTACAAATATTAAAATTGAAACAGAAAATGGCGGTAAGCTAAGCTGTGATTTTCTAAAAGAAAATATTCAGACTCTCTGGGTGGATGGTATCATTGTACTAGATATAGAAGGAAAGACGGACTGTGAATACAGTATGGATGAGACTTTGACAACTGAGATTACGGAGTATCTGCAAAAAGACATTATCATGGATTTTACTGGATATGAAGAAAGATCTTATTCAGAGCGATTTGTCAGGGAAGATGGATCCTATATTGATATTGCAGCCTGCGCCAGAAAAGATGCACCGGGCATTGTTGCGATCTACTATTATACGTCTCCGGAATTTGTCAGAAACTATACGCTGACGATACAGAGCCTTTTAAATGGCTATAGTACCCGGAAGGACGGTACGATCATTGTGGCGGACAAGGGAAGCGTCATTGCCAGCAACGATGAGAGTCTGCTTGGACAGGATACCGCCGGCAACGAGATTGTGCAGGCAATGAAACAGAATACAGACAGCCGACACATATTTCATCTGAAGCATGAGGGAACCGGATGTTACGGGATCATGCTGAAGCAGCGGGATTATTACATTTATGCGTATCTTCCGGATACGGAGGTCTTCCATGACCTGCCGCTCAGTGTAACAGCGGTTGTTTTCTTTTATTTTCTGATATTCAGTGTCTTCTGGTTCTGGATATACAGAACCAATCAGGCACACCGCAAAAAGGAGCAGGAAAAGGAAGAAAAATATAAAGCAGAGCTTTTGAGGGCAGCAAAAAGGGCAGATGCAGCCAATGAGGCAAAAACCGAGTTTCTTCAGAGGATGAGCCATGATATCCGGACACCGATCAACGGAATCTGTGGCATGCTCGATGTGGCAGATCATTATGCAGACGATATGGACAAGCAGAGGGAATGCCGTACAAAGATCAAAGAGGCATCAAATCTGTTGCTGGAACTGGTAAACGAAGTCCTGGATATGAGCAAGCTGGAATCGGATGAAGTGATTCTGGAAGAAATCCCATTTCAGCTGGGCAGTATTTTTGAGGAACTCCTGGTTGTGATCGAGCAGATAGCCGCAAAACGGAATATCCGGATCGTGTGGGAGAAAAAAGAAGTGATACACTGGAATCTCATCGGAAGTCCGGGATATGTGAAGCGGATCCTGATGAATATCCTGACAAATGCGGTGAAATATAACAGAGAAAGCGGATGTATCTATATCAGCTGCATGGAAATCGCATCAGAACAGACAGGAATGGTGACCATGGAATTTATCTGCCGGGATACAGGGATCGGTATGACAGAAGCTTTTCAGAAACGTCTTTTTGAACCGTTTGCGCAGGAGCATGCCGGAAGCCGGACAAAATTTTCCGGAACCGGACTTGGAATGTCCATCACAAAAAAGCTGATCGAAAAAATGGGCGGAACGATTACGTTTGAAAGTGAGCTGGGAAAAGGCACGACCTTTGTGTTACGGATCCCGTTTAAAACAGATCCGGATGTGGAAAAGCGTGAAGAACAGAAGACTGCAACAGAAAGATCCATCAAAGGTCTGAAGATCCTTCTGGCAGAAGACAATGCGCTGAACATGGAAATTGCGGAATTTATGCTTCAGAATGAAGGGGCCTGTGTGTGTAAAGCATGGAATGGCCAGCAGGCGGCTGAGATATTCGAAAACAGCAGGCCGTACGAATTTGATGCCATTCTGGTGGATATCATGATGCCGGTTATGAATGGCTATGAAGCGGCAGAGCGGATCCGTTCTCTGGACAGAGAGGACGCAAAGGTGGTTCCGATCATCGCAATGACGGCAAACGCGTTTACAGAGGACAGGATCAGAGCAAAGGAAGCGGGAATGGATGAACACATTGCCAAACCGATTGATGTAAAATTGCTGGTAAAGGTGATCTGCAAATTAGTTGGAAATGATTTCAGGGGGAGCTGTAATGAAAAAGAAAAAGTGGAATAGAGTTTTAGCTGTATTTTGGGTGATGGCTGCAGTTATATCATTTTTGTCAGGCTGCAGTGGGAAGAGCGCGGAAAAAGAAGATGCGGAAACGATTACTGTGTATTTGTGGACCACAAAGCTGTATGACACCTATGCACCATACATTCAGGAGCAGCTTCCGGATATCAATATTGAATTTGTAGTGGGAAATAACGATTTGGATTTTTACAGATTTCTGAATGAAAACGGTGGATTGCCGGATATTATAACCTGCTGCCGGTTTTCGCTGCATGACGCCAGTCCGCTGAAGGACCGTCTGATGGACCTTTCCACCACCAATGAGGCCGGTGCTGTCTATAATACATACATCCACAGCTTTACGAATCAGGATGGCAGTGTAAACTGGCTTCCGGTGTGCGCAGATGTACATGGCTTTGTGGTGAACAGAGATCTGTTTGAGAAGTATAAGATTCCGCTGCCAACCGATTACGAAAGCTTTGTTTCTGCCTGTCAGGCATTTGACAAGGTGGGGATCCGAGGGTTTACCGCAGACTATTATTATGATTATACCTGTATGGAAACCTTGCAGGGCCTGTCTGCGGCAGAGCTTTCGACTGCAGCCGGACGCAGATGGCGTACCGCCTACAGTGATCCGGGTAACAGCACAAAAGAGGGTCTAGACAGTACCGTCTGGCCGAAGGCCTTTGAGCGGATGGAGCAATTTATCCGGGATACAGGGCTGAGCCGGGAGGATCTGGACAGGAATTATGATGATGTGGCTGAGCTGTACAAAAGCGGTAAGCTGGCCATGTATTTCGGCAGCTCTGCCGGAGTGAAAATCTTTCAGGATCAGGGCATTGATACAACATTTCTGCCATTTTTTGGGCAGAACGGCGAAAAGTGGCTGATGACTACACCCTATTTCCAGGTGGCATTAAACCGTGACCTGACGCAGGATGAAACGCGCCGACAGAAAGCAATGAAGGTGCTGAATGTGATGCTTTCGGCGGATGCGCAGAACCGGATCATTTATGAGGGCCAGGATCTGTTAAGCTACAGTCAGGATGTGGATGACCAGCTGACGGAATATCTGAAGGATGTAAAATCTGTGATTGAAGAGAACCATATGTATATCCGGATTGCGTCAAATGACTTTTTCTCCATTTCCAGAGATGTGGTTTCTAAGATGATCTCCGGAGAATACGACGCCGGACAGGCTTATCAGTCCTTTAACACCCAGCTTCTTGAGGAGAATGCTGCTTCTGAGCCGGTTGTGCTGGATTCACAGAAGGCATATTCCGACCGTTTTCATGCCAGTGGGGGCAATGCGGCATATTCTGTTATGGCAAACACGCTGCGCGGCATTTATGGTACGGATGTGCTGATCGCGACAGCAAACAGCTTTACCGGAAACGTGCGGAAGGCAGGATATACGAAAAAAATGGCGGGCGGCATGATCATGCCAAACGAACTTTTTGCTTACAGCTGCGAGCTGAGTGGGGCTAAACTGAAAGAAATGGTCAGAAGCTTTGTGGAAGGCTGGCAGGGAGGCTTCCTTCCCTTTAACCGGGGTTCTCTGCCAGTGGTCAGCGGTATTTCTGTGGAGATCAGGGAAACAGCGGATGGTTATACCCTGGAGAAAGTTACAAAGAATGGAAAAGCAGTTCGGGATGATGATACGTTTACGGTAACCTGTCTGGCCATACCACAGCATATGGAGGCTTATCCGGCAGATGAAACGATAGTATTTGACAGAGCTGACAGCACGGTAAAAGATACCTGGACAGGCTATATTTCGGATGGGGATGCTGTTTTTGCAGAGCCTGAAGATTACATGACTCTGAGGTGAGAAGAATGGGCATTGGGAATCGTAATACGAATAGAGTGAAAATTTTTATGAAAAAACGATTTAGGATCGCGGTCTTTCTTGCCGTTTTACTTGGAATTGTTCTGACTGTTTTCCGATATTTTGAGTTTGTATCGAAAACGGTTTACGAGGAAAGTGTTTCTCATTTGACTGAGGTTTTCCATCAGTCAAATAATGTGTTAAGTGAGCTGACCAATAAGAACCTGACTTATCTTCATATGTGGGGTGAGTATCTGCAGAACACCTCCAGTGAAAGCCAAATCCGTGATTATGTGGAGAAAGCGCAGAATGAGGCAGGCTTTTTGTATTTCTATTTTCTTTCGGCTGACGGCAACTATAAGATGGTAACAGGGGAAACCGGGTATCTTGGAGTGCAGGAAAATCTGGAGGATGAGATCCTGCAGGGGAAGGATATCATAACGAATGCAGTAGTTCCCGGAAAAGACCAGATGCTTATTTTTGCTAGCCCGCAGGCGCATGGAAGCTATCAGGGATTTGAATATGATGCCATTGCCATTGCATATGAAAACTCGGATATTGTAAATGTGCTGGATATTTCTGCTTTTAACGGACATGCGAAGAGCTATGTGGTTCATCCGGATGGCCGTGTTGTGATCGACCATTCTTTTGCGTCATGGGGGAAGGTGTATAATTTCTTTGGTATCCTGAGAGAGCATTCCAATATGCCGGAAACAGAGATTCTGGACCTTGCGGAGCAATGGAAAGAGGGACGTACTGATGCGATGCTCGTAAAGCTGGATGGAATGGATTACTATCTGGTTTATGAAAAATCAAAGCTTCAGAACTGGATATTTCTGGGCCTGGTCCGGGCCGATATCGTCAATGCCAGCATGAACAATCTGCAGATTAGTACGATGCTCCTTGTGGGGGCAGTCGTGTGCGGTATCGCTGCCCTTCTGATCGGACTGATCCTTCAGAAAAACAGGAGAAGCCTGAAGCGAAAGGATACGGAGATCCTGTACCGGGATGAGCTGTTTCAAAAACTGTCGATGAATGTGGATGACGTGTTTCTGATGCTGGATGCAAACACGTATAAGGCCGATTATGTAAGCCCGAATGTGGAAAGACTGCTGGGCATTACCGTAGAGCAGATCCAGAAGGATATCTGCGTTTTGGGAGAGCTGCATTCCAGGAATCCGGAAGATCCGAATAAGAATTATCTGAAGGATATCCTGACACAGGAACAGAGAGAATGGGATTTTGAATATGTTCATCAGAAAACAGGGGAGCGGCGCTGGTTTCATATTGTCGCAATGGACAGTGATGTAAACGGAACGAAGAAATATATCCTGGTTATGTCGGACCGTACCTCTGACAAGAAAATGAATCAGGCCCTTGCTGAGGCAGTCCGTGCTGCTGAGACCGCCAACCGGGCAAAGAGCACGTTCCTTTCCAACATGTCTCACGATATCCGGACACCGATGAATGCGATCATTGGTTTTACGACACTGGCTGTAAGCAACATAGATAATAAGGAAAGAGTCCGGGATTATCTGGGCAAGATCCTTTCATCCAGCAACCATCTGCTCTCGCTGATCAATGATGTACTGGATATGAGCCGTATTGAGAGTGGAAAGATCCATCTGGAAGAAACGGAGGTCAGTCTGTCAGATGTCCTTCATGATCTGAAGACGATCATCAGCGGCCAGATCTATGCAAAGCAGCTGGACCTTTATATGGATGCGGTGGATGTTGCGAATGAGGATGTCTATTGTGATAAAACGCGGCTGAACCAGGTGCTCTTGAATCTTTTGTCCAATGCGATCAAGTTTACTCCGGCGGGTGGAACCGTTTCTGTCCGGCTCAAGCAGTTCCCGGGGACACAGAAGGACAGTGCGCTGTACGAGATCCGGGTCAAGGATAATGGAATCGGCATGAGCCAGGAATTTGCCCAGAAGCTGTTTTCGCCGTTTGAGCGGGAACGCACCTCCACGGTCAGCAGGATCCAGGGCACAGGACTTGGTATGGCTATCACCAAGAATATTGTGAATATGATGGGCGGAACCATTGAGGTTCAGACGGAGCAGGGAAAGGGTACCGAGGTGATTGTCCGCCTGGCATTGCGGATTCAGCCGGAGCAGCGCCGAACAGAGCGGATCGCAGAGCTGGAAGGTCTTAAGGCCTTGGTGATAGACGATGATTTTAATACCTGCGACAGTGTGACAAAGATGCTTGCCAAGGTCGGGATGCGTTCGGAATGGACCCTTTCCGGCAAAGAGGCCGTTCTCCGTGCACGCCAGTCCATGGAACTGGGGGATGCATTCCATGCCTATATCATCGACTGGCGTCTGCCGGATATGAATGGCATTGAAGTCACCCGTCAGATCCGCAGTCTGGGCGATGGTACACCGATCATCATCCTGACTGCCTATGACTGGTCGGATATCGAAGTAGAAGCCAGGGCTGCAGGGGTAACGGCATTCTGCGCGAAACCGCTGTTTATGTCAGATATCCGAGAGACGCTGATGACAGCGATCGGTCAGAAGCAGGAGGAAACAGAGAATCCTGTTCTTCCGGCTGCAGGCTCTGATTTCAGGGGCCGATGTATCCTGCTTGTGGAAGATAATGAACTGAACCGTGAAATTGCTGTGGAGCTTCTGAAGCAATATGGATTCCGGATTGATACGGCAGAAAACGGAGCAGAGGCCGTGGAGAAGGTAAGGCATGCAGCGCCGGGCGACTATGATCTGGTGCTTATGGATGTTCAGATGCCTGTCATGAACGGATATGAGGCAACAAAACAGATCCGTGCACTCGCTGATCCGGCACTGGCGGGAATTACGATCCTTGCCATGACGGCCAATGCGTTTGATGAAGACAGAAAGCAGGCACTGGAATGCGGCATGAATGGATTTTTATCCAAGCCAATTGTTCTGGAGGAACTGATCCATACATTACAAAATAATCTGAGGTAAGATTGCGTAAAATATAGACGAAAATATAGTGGAGCTCCAAATGAATAATCAGTGCTGTCTGACACACACGAAAGAGGAGCGAAAAGAAAGGTTCACAGCCATGGTAAAGCAGTATATCAAGATTCGTGGTGCGAATGAGCACAACTTGAAACATATATCCCTGGACATTCCCAGGAATGAGCTGGTGGTGCTGACGGGCTTAAGCGGTTCGGGAAAGTCATCCCTGGCATTTGATACCATTTATGCAGAAGGGCAGCGACGCTATATGGAGTCGCTGTCCTCTTATGCGCGGCAGTTCCTTGGCCAGATGGAAAAGCCGGATGTGGAGAGCATTGAGGGGCTTTCCCCGGCTATTTCCATTGACCAGAAATCCACAAACCGTAACCCGCGTTCCACTGTGGGTACGGTGACGGAGATCTACGATTATATGCGTCTTCTGTATGCCCGCATCGGCATTCCTCACTGTCCGAAGTGCGGAAGGGAGATTAGAAAGCAGACCATTGACCAGATGGTAGACCAGATTTTACAGCTTCCGGAACGTACCAAGATCCAGCTTCTGGCACCGGTGGTGCGGGGGCGCAAGGGTGAGCATGTCAAGCTTCTGGAGCAGGCGCGCAAAAGTGGCTACGTGCGTGCCCGGATTGACGGAAACCTCTACGAGCTTTCTGAGGAGATTAAGCTGGAGAAAAATATCAAGCATAATATTGAGATTGTGGTGGACCGTCTGGTGGTGAAAGCGGGTATTGAAAAGCGTCTGACGGATTCGATCGAGACGGTTATGGGATTGTCGGATGGCCTCCTGATCGTTGATGTGATTGATGGCGAACCCATGAATTTCAGCATGAGCTTTGCCTGTCCGGACTGCGGTATCAGCATTGAGGAGGTAGAGCCGCGAAGCTTTTCTTTCAACAATCCGTTTGGTGCCTGCCCGGAGTGTTTTGGTCTTGGCTATAAGATGGAGTTCGACGAAAACCTTATGATTCCGGACAAGTCATTGAGTATTTCTAAGGGAGCCATTGTGGTGATGGGCTGGCAGTCCTGTACAGACAAAAACAGCTTCACCCATGCGATTTTAGATGCATTATGTAAGGAATACCACTTTGACCTGGATACACCGTTTGAGGAGTATCCGAAGGAAATCCAGGATGTGATCCTGCACGGTACCAATGGAAAAGAGGTGAAGGTGTATTACAAGGGACAGAGGGGCGAGGGCATCTATCCGGTGGCATTTGAGGGCCTGCTCCGCAATGTGGAGCGCCGCTACAAGGAAACCTTCTCCGAGGCATCCAAGGCAGAGTATGAGAGCTTTATGCGCATTACGCCGTGTAAGGCATGCAAGGGCCAGCGCCTGAAATCCAGCTCCCTGGCAGTTACGGTGGGCGGCATCAATATTTATGAGGCAACGGAGCTGTCCATTACCCGTTTCCGCACATTTCTGGATGAGCTGAAGCTGACTCCGATGCAGGAGTCCATTGGACATCAGATCCTGAAGGAAATCAAGGCGCGCCTGGATTTTCTGTTGAATGTTGGTCTGGAATATCTGTCCCTTTCCCGGGCAACTGGTACGCTGTCCGGCGGTGAGGCACAGCGAATCCGTCTGGCAACCCAGATTGGTTCCGGACTGGTTGGTGTGGCATATATTTTGGACGAGCCGAGCATTGGCCTGCATCAGCGGGACAACGACAAACTGCTTGCAACCCTGACCCATCTGCGTGACCTGGGCAACACCGTTCTGGTGGTGGAGCATGATGAGGATACCATGCGTGCGGCAGACTGTATTGTGGATATTGGACCAGGTGCGGGCGAACATGGTGGAGAGGTGGTGGCCATTGGCACAGCAGAAGAAATCATGCAGAATGAGAAATCCATCACCGGTGCTTATCTTAGCGGCCGCATCCGGATTCCGGTACCGAAGGAGCGCAGACAGCCTACAGGCTGGATTACCGTGCGCGGGGCAGCAGAGAACAACTTAAAGAACATAGATGTTTCCTTTCCACTGGGCATCATGACCTGCGTGACCGGTGTATCTGGTTCCGGAAAGAGCTCTCTGGTGAATGAGATTCTGTATAAGGAACTGGCAAGAAAGCTAAACCGCGCCCGTACCATTCCGGGAAGGTTTAAAAAGATGGAAGGACTGGAGCAGTTAGATAAGGTCATCAACATTGACCAGTCTCCGATCGGGCGTACCCCGCGTTCCAATCCGGCTACCTACACCGGTGTGTTCGATATGATCCGTGACCTGTTTGCTTCCACACCGGATGCCAAGGCGAAGGGATACAGCAAGGGCCGTTTCAGCTTCAACGTGAAAGGCGGACGATGCGAAGCCTGCAGCGGTGACGGTATCATCAAGATTGAGATGCATTTTCTGCCGGATGTCTATGTGCCATGTGAGGTCTGCGGAGGAAAGCGCTATAACCGCGAGACACTGGATGTCAGATATAAAGGGAAGAGCATTTACGATGTGCTGAACATGACCGTAGAAGAGGCCATGAAGTTCTTTGAGAACATTCCGTCCATTTACCGGAAGATCGCAACGCTGAATGATGTTGGACTTTCCTACATCCGCCTGGGACAGCCTTCTACCCAGCTGTCCGGCGGTGAGGCGCAGCGTATTAAGCTGGCGACAGAATTAAGCCGCCGAGGAACCGGAAAGACGGTCTATATTCTGGATGAGCCTACCACAGGCCTGCATTTCGCGGATGTCCACAAGCTGGTGGAGATTCTGCGCAGACTCTCTGACGGAGGCAATACAGTCATTGTCATTGAGCATAACCTGGATGTGATCAAGACTGCGGATTATCTGATCGATATCGGTCCGGAAGGCGGCGAGCGGGGCGGAACCGTGATCGCAAAGGGAACACCGGAGGAAGTGGCAGAGAACCCGGTATCCTATACCGGAAAATATGTAAAACGGTATCTGACGGCAGCACAATAAAAATTTAAATCATGTTCACGAAAGGTCCGAAGCAGGCCGGAACGGTAGCCCGCTGCGCAAAATAGAAGTGCTGTGTTCGGACGATGTGGCTGACAGCCGTTTG
>ERZ836829.465-NODE-465-length-49602-cov-6.193473_pt1 | contig 49602 bp, 44 predicted proteins | sample MGYA00519574_ERZ836829 | MGnify/ENA primary metagenome ERZ836829 (study PRJEB31850, sample SAMEA3708808) | human gut metagenome | biome: human gut; feature: human-associated habitat; material: faeces | place: China | collected 2014 ...
CCCGCCGCAGGCGGAGAATCCTGCCAAGCAGGATTCTTTCTTGTTCCAATAGAAAATACACTACAAAATCAATAGAAAATACATGACAAATTTATAAGGAGAAAAAAATGTTAAATCAGTTTTCAAGAACAGAACTACTACTTGGAAAAGAAGCACTCGATAAATTAGCAGGCAGCAGAGTTGCTGTCTTTGGAATCGGTGGTGTTGGTGGATATGTATGTGAAGCCTTAGTGAGAAGCGGTGTCGGAGAATTTGACCTCGTTGACGATGACAAAGTCTGCTTAACAAACTTAAACCGCCAGATCATTGCAACAAGAAAGACAATCGGAAAATACAAAGCAGAAGTGATGAGAGACCGCATCTTAGAGATCAATCCAGATGCGAAAGTCAATGTTCACAAATGCTTCTTCTTACCAGAGAATGCCGATGAATTCCCATTTGAGGAATATGACTACATTGTTGATGCCGTTGACACAGTAACAGCAAAGATCTCATTAGTTATGGCAGCAAAGGAAAAGAATGTACCGATCATCAGCAGTATGGGAGCTGGAAATAAATTAGATCCAAGCCAGTTTAAAGTGGCTGATATCTATAAGACAAAAGTATGCCCTCTTGCAAAAGTCATGCGAAGAGAATTAAAGAAGAGAAGAGTTAAGAAATTAAAAGTTGTATACTCTGAAGAAATGCCAATCAAACCAAAAGATGATATGGCAAACAGCTGCAGAACAAACTGTATCTGCCCTCCAGGAGCGCAACACAAATGTACAGAGAAAAGAGCGATTCCAGGTAGTACAGCATTTGTACCATCTGTCGCAGGACTGATCATCGCAGGGGAAGTAGTGAAGGATTTATGCAAAGCGTAAAAAGTGTAACAAAACAAGCTTTTATGAAATCCATACCGATCATGTGCAGTTATGTATTTGTCAGTATGGCATATGGAATGATGATGGAGAATGCCGGATTTGCGTGGTATTACTCGCTTCTTACAAGCCTTACCGTGTATACAGGGGCTTTCCAGTTTGTCCTGATCACATTTTTAAGCAGCGGGGCATCCATCGTGACGATCGCAGTGACGGCATTGTTGATGAACAGCAGGCAGAGTTTTTACAGTCTTTCATTTTTGGAGACATTCCGTAAGATGGGGCGAAAGAAACTTTATATGATCCATACGATGACAGACGAAACATACGCAGTAAACTGTACGATCGAAGACAAAGATGAAAACAGCCGGAAAGAGATGTTTCTCGTTGCATTTTTCAGCAGATGTTACTGGATGTTTGGAGCCGTGATGGGTGGACTGATCGGGCAGTTGATCCCGTTTGAATTGACAGGGATTGATTTTTGCATGACCGCATTATTTATTATCATTTTTATCGATCAATGGGAGAAAGCGGACAAGCATTTTCCAGCGGTTGCAGGAATCTTGATCGCAATTATCGCATTACTGATCTTTGGACAGACCGCATTTATGCTGCCAGCCTTAGTGATCGTTTCCGGAGTTTTGATCTTCTGGAATAGTAAGCAGCAGGAAGTTTAGACAGAAAGGGGAAGACATAAAATGAACGCAAAAATGGCAGTGATCGCAATCTTAGTTTCCGCAGTGATCACATTTGGACTGAGAGCCCTCCCTTTTCTTGTATTTCAGGAAGGAAAGGAACTTCCAGATCAGATCAAACGATTAGGAATGGTATTGCCATCTTCGATCATGGCAGTGCTGATCGTGTATTGCCTGAAAGATGTCGGGGATGACTTTATGGCAGATGGCTTATGGAAACTGATCGCAGCAGCAATTACTGCAGTCAGTTACAAATGGAAACATAATACGCTGATCAGCATTTTACTTGGAACAGTGAGTTATATGCTGTTCTTACATTTTTTTGGATAGAACAGATTTGAGATAGAATAAAACATAGGATGAAACAGGAGATATATATGGCAAGAGAAATAGAGACAAAATGTATTCATTTAGAAGAGGAAGAAAATTCGATCAACCACTATGGTGCGATCAGTTACCCAATCTATCAGTCAGCAACATACGCACATCCAGGAGTCGGACAAAGTACAGGTTATGATTACAGCCGCCTGCAGAATCCAACGAGAGAACATCTGGAGAAAACAGTGGCTTCTCTGGAAAATGGAATTGATGCATTGGCATTTTCCTCAGGAATGGCAGCGATCACGTTGATGATGGAATTATTCAAACCGGGCGATCATCTGATCGTGGATGCAGATTTGTATGGTGGCAGCATCCGTCTATTTAATCACGTATCTGAGAAAAACGGAATCGAATTTTCCAGTGTAGACTGCCACAAGGAAAATGTTGCAGCATATATCAGAGAAAACACAAAAGCGGTTTACATCGAGACACCAACCAACCCAATGATGAATGTCACAGATATCAAAGCATTAGCTGAGATCACAAAGAAACATAATATCTTTCTGATCGTTGACAATACATTTTTATCTCCATATTTCCAGAATCCATTAGATCTCGGAGCAGATATTGTTGTACACAGCGGAACAAAATATCTTGGAGGGCACAACGATACACTGGCAGGATTCTTAGTTACAAACAGAGAAGATATCAGTGAAAGGTTTCGCTTCCTGATCAAGACAACAGGAGCCGGATTAGCACCATTTGACTGTTTCCTGATCCAGAGAGGAATCAAAACCTTAGGAATCCGCATGGACCGTGCACAGGAAAATGCGATCGAGATCGCAAAATGGTTAAAAGAACAGGATATCGTAAAGAAAGTTGTTTATCCAGGATTTAAAGAACATCCAGGATACGAGATCATGAAAAAACAGGCAAGAGGATTTGGAGCAATGCTTACATTTGAACTTACGAAGAAAGAATATGCGATCAATATCCTTGAAAAAGTAAGAATGATCAAATACGCAGAAAGTCTTGGTGGGGTGGAAACACTGATCACATATCCAATGACACAGACACACGCAGATGTTCCAGAACATATCCGCAAACAAAACGGGATCACGGATCGTGTGTTAAGAATGTCTGTCGGAATTGAGAATATCAAAGACTTATTAAACGAACTGGAAGAGGTATTTGCAAAAGTACGAGGTGAATAAGATGCCAGAGAGAAACTTAAACTTTGATGAACATGTAGATCGAAGAAATACGGACTGTATCAAATATGATTTTGCCAAGCGAAAAGGATTTCCAGAAGATGTTCTTCCATTATGGATCGCAGATATGGATTTCAAAACATCTTCTTATATAGAAGATGCACTGGTGGAACGTGCGAAACAAGCAATCTTAGGATACAGCGAAGTTCAGACTCCATATTTTAATGCAGTCAGCAATTGGATGAAGACACATCATAACTGGGAAGTCAAAGAAAAGTGGCTTGTAAAGACACCGGGTGTTGTCTTTGCACTTGCCATGGCAGTGAAAGCTTTTACGGAGCCGGGAGATCATGTGCTCATTCAGTCACCAGTCTACTATCCATTTTCTGGAGTGATCACAGATAATGGAAGAAATGTTGTAAGCAGTGATCTTTGTTTTGGAGATGATAACCGCTATCATATGGATTACGAAGATTTTGAGAATAAGATCATTGAAAATGATGTCAAACTTTTCTTATTATGTAACCCGCACAATCCAGTCGGACGTGTCTGGACAAGAGAAGAGTTAGAAAAGGTTGGAGATATCTGTTTAAAACATAACGTACTGGTTGTCAGTGATGAGATTCATGCAGATTTTGTTTTTAAAGGAAGGCATCAGGTATTTGCTGCGATCAAAAAAGAATATGAAGATATCACAGTCACATGTACTGCACCAAGCAAGACATTTAATCTTGCAGGATTGTCTTTATCTAATATCTTTATTCCGGACAGAAAATTAAAACACAGATTCAAAGATCAGCTAAGTGCAGCAGGAATAGGTTCCATGGGAGTTATGGGGCTGGTTGCATGCCAGAGCGCATATGAAAAAGGAGAAGAATGGTATCAGGCCATGAAATCCTATGTATGGGCCAATATTGAATTTACAAAACAATATGTCGAAGAGAATCTGCCAGGTGTCAAAATGATCGATCATGAAGGTACTTATCTTGTATGGCTTGATTTCAGAGATACAGGACTTAGCGTGGATGAATTGGAAGATCTGATCATTCATAAGGCAAAATTATGGTTGGATAGTGGAAAGATTTTTGGAAAGAGCGGAGAAGGATTCCAGAGAATCAATGTGGCATGTCCAAGAAGTACAGTGAAAGAAGCTTTAGACCGTATAAAAGCAGCACTTAAAAATTAACATAAGATCTTATAGGAGAATCCTGCAAGAAACAGCAGGATTCTTTCTTGTTTCATCATTAAAATACCATAAGGAAAACCTATAACAAACAAAAAGAAAAACCTATAATAAAAAAGACATAAAAGATGTTGACAACGACTATACATGGTTGTATAATCTAAAACATAGAAAACCTAGTAGAAAAATAGGAAATCAGAAAGGAGCGAAAAACATATGAAGATAACCGTAGTAACACAGAAGAAAGATGGCAAGCGTTGTTGTTGCTGTCAGGAGACATATATGAATATGGTTTCATTTTCATATGAATAAAGCTGCGAGTTAAAAGATACAACAAACAAGAAATATTATAGAATAGAAATTAAAACAACAAACATTATGGAGGTTTAGAATTATGAGTAAGATTACAGCAAGCGCATTAGAATTAATCGGAGGAACACCACTTCTTAAAGCAGATAGATATGCAGACAAAGCAGGAGTGAAAGACGCAACGATCCTTACAAAACTTGAGTACTTAAATCCAGCAGGATCTGTCAAAGACCGTATCGCATTGGCAATGATCGAAGATGCGGAGAAAAAAGGTCAGTTAAAACCAGGATCAACGATCATCGAACCAACAAGCGGTAACACAGGAATCGGTCTTGCAGCAGTTGCAACAGCAAAAGGATACAGAGCGATTCTTACACTGCCTGACACAATGAGCGTTGAAAGAAGAAATTTATTAAAAGCCTATGGTGCAGAATTAGTATTAACAGAAGGTGCCAAAGGAATGAAAGGTGCTATCGCCAAAGCCGATGAACTTGCAAAAGAGATTGACGGAGCAGTCATCTTAGGACAGTTCGTGAACCCAGCAAACCCAGCTGTACACAAAGCAACAACAGGACCAGAGATCTGGGATCAGACAGATGGTAAAGTAGACATCTTCGTAGCAGGTGTTGGTACAGGAGGAACATTAACAGGGGTTGGTGAATACTTGAAAGAACAGAACCCAGATGTTAAAATAGTAGCAGTTGAACCTGCAACATCTCCAGTATTATCAAAAGGAACAGCTGGAGCACATAAGATTCAGGGAATCGGTGCTGGATTCGTACCTGACACACTGAATACAAAGATTTATGATGAAGTTATCACAATCGAGAATGAAGATGCATTTACAGAAGGAAGAGCATTCGCACACAGCGAAGGAATCTTAGTTGGTATTTCTTCAGGAGCAGCATTAAAAGCAGCTACGATCCTTGCAGAGAGACCAGAGAACAAAGGAAAGACAATTGTAGCATTACTTCCAGATTCAGGAGACAGATATTTATCTACAGCATTATTCGCTGAAGAATAGGATTAAGATTAAGAGGAAAGAATATGGATATCACGGTACAGCAAGTAGAATTACTGTCCGATGATGATTATATCTATCTAGATGTAAGAGGTGAGATCGCATACCAGCATGGACATATACCGAAGGCTTACGAATGGGCTGGTGATTTCTCTCACATCGAGGAACTTCCAAAGGATAAGAGACTGATCGTATATTGCAACTATGGAGAAAAAAGCGCCCCAATTGCCGAACAGTTAAGACAAGAAGGGTATGAGGCTTTGAACTTATCCGGCGGTTACCGAGAATGGTTATTACATGTGACATCCCAAAAAGAACAGATGCAGGACGTTTCGAAGGACGGACTGCATCTGTTTTCGTCTACAGAAGAATTAACACCAGACGAGGTCAAACGATATGATCGTCAGATCATCCTGCCACAGGTAGGAAGTGACGGACAAAAGAAATTAAAGAAATCAAAAGTTCTGATCATCGGAGCTGGCGGCTTAGGTGCACCAGCAGCTCTATATCTTGCAGGAGCAGGAGTTGGAACGATCGGAATCGTGGATGCAGATGATGTCAGCGTGTCAAACTTACAGAGACAGATCATTCACACAAGCAAAAGAGAAGGAACAAATAAGGCAGAATCAGCAAAGAAATCAATGCTTGAATTAAATGAGCATATCAAGGTAAACACCTATCCAGAATATTTATATGCGGATAACGCAGAAGAATTGTTCAAAGAATATGATTTTATCATCGATGCTGTGGATAACTTTGAGACAAAGTTCCTGATCAATGATACATGTGTGTTGTTAAAGAAACCATTTTGTCATGCAGGAATCTTACAGTTTCAGGGACAGGTTATGACTTATGTTCCAGAAAATGATCAGCCATGTTACAGATGCATCTTTGAGGAGATTCCAGAAAGCGGTTCTGTGCCAAACTGCAGTCAGGCAGGAATCATAGGCGCAGTTGCAGGGATCATTGGATGTATTCAGGCCCTAGAAGCGATCAAATATCTGTTAGGAATCGGGGAATTGCTGACGGGTAAAATGCTTGTGATGGATGGATTAACGATGAATACAAGGGTAGTCAAATTCCCATCCAAGAATAAGAACTGCCGTGTCTGCGGGGAACATGCAGATATTATGAGCGTGAAAGAAAACCGATTGGAATATGTCGGGGCAGCATGTCCGATAAAATAATAATATAAAAAATATATGGGGGGGGGGGTAGAACTTAGATTCTGCCCCTTATAAATTTATGTAAAAGGAGAACTATGAAATAAACGGGAGTTCTTCTTTTTTTTGGCTAAAAAATTACCACATTTCAAGAAAGATTTTTTACCGCATTTCTTTTTGCATTATATAAAATGTACCGCATTAAAAAGTCCGTTGTTGATAAGTTGAGCTTAGCATTCCATGCTATACTAAATCCAAGTTAAACAACAGGAGGTGCAAAAAAGAAAGTCATTAAATTTGAAAGGACCAATAACATGAAACGTTCAAAAGATAAATTTTATATGAAACAGATTTTTGACTGTATTTCAGATGGAGAGATCATTGCAACTGGAAAGATTGCCAAAGAAATCGGATTATCTGAAAAGTCTGTCAGAAATCGGTTAAATGAATTGAGTGACTTCTTATTAGAAAACAATCTTGGAGAAATTCAGCGGAAACCACGAGTTGGAATCTGGCTGGAAGCAAATGAAAATCAAAAAGAAGAAATACAAAAAGCATTATCAGATGAAGATCTGCAAGTAGGAAATTATGATCCAAGAGACAGAGTAAATGAGACATTAAAGATATTTTTTAATCTGCGGCCATGGCAGACAATGACAACACAGAAACTGGCGGAAAAGTTATTCCTAAGTGTTCCAACAATGTTGAAAGTATTAAAAGAATGCGAGGAATGGCTGGAAGTATATCACATTTCCCTTGTAAATGAAAGAGGAAAAGGATACCGGCTCAAAAGTGAAGAAAATGAATATAGGGTCGCGTTAAAGAATCTGATCATGATGAAGAAACCAGGAGAAGAGATCAAAGAGAATATAGATTATTTCTTTTCTAACATTGATGTTTCTGCAATCAGAAAATGTATCATTCAAACAGAAAACGAATGGGATTACCATTTCACAGATGAATCATTTTATGAGATTTTAATTTATTGTTGCATCGCATATAAGAGAAAAGAGCTTGCATTACCATTAGTCAGCGATTATTTTCCAGAGGAATTAAAAATCCTTAAGAAATACAATGAATATGCATTTACGGTAGCAATCTTTGAAAAATTAGAAGAAGTATTTCATGTACATTTTTTGACAGAAGATGTTTTGTTTTTATCAATTCAGATTCTGTGCTCAAAGTTTATTGGAATATCAGATGTAGATGTGACATTAAGTCAGGTAAAAAAATATGACAATAAATTGGTTGATTTTGTAGATCGCATGTTAAAGGTAATCAGAGATATTTTAGATGTTGATCTCACTTCAGATGAGAAGGTAAAAGAAAGCCTGATCATTCATTTAAGACCAACAATTTTCAGACTTCGTTATGGAACACCACAGAAAAATGCATTGATTGATTTTATAAAAAAAGAATACAAGAATGTATTTCGTGCAAGTTGGGCGATCAGTATTTTGTTTGAAGAATATTATGGACTTCAGATCACAGAAGATGAAATTGGATATATCGTGTTATATATTCAGGCAGCGATCGAAAGAAAAAAACATCAGTACCGCACGGTAATGGTTTCTAATTTTAATATGGGTCATACACAATTAGTAAAAGAAAAGATTAAGAAATCTGTGCCAGAGATTGATGAAATTAAATTTGTAAGTATTCATGACTTTAAGATTGCAGATTATGAAGATTATGACATTATCATTTCGACAGAAGACAGAAAAGAAAATGATAAGAGAATTGTAGTCATTCCAAATATCTTAAATGAAACAGGAATTTCTACTTTAAGGACACATTTAGATAATATGAATTCTATGATGATAGAAAATGCGACACCATTTTCACCAGAATGTTTTATTTTATTTTCACCGGAATTTATATTTACTGATCTGGAAGTCAAAACAAAAGAAGAATGTTTAAAAATAATGAGCCAGGCAATGGAAGAAAAACATGTTGTTACAGAAGATTTTTATGATTCGGTTATGGATCGTGAGAGTAAAACAACAACAACGATTGGAAATGGGGTCAGTCTTCCGCATGGTTCACCGACAGCGGTTAATGAATCAAAAGTTGGGATAGCAATCTTAAAAAATCCTATTATGTGGGACAATGAACAGGTTCAGGTTGTATTTTTACTGGCATTTCGCTTAAGTACCAGAGATGAGATCAGCAGAATTCAAATGTTTTATAAAGAATATGTAACATTGATCGATTCAGAAGAAAAATTAGAGAAATTAAAGAGCATGAAATCAAACATTGAGTTATATAAGTATCTGATTCAATAAGCAAAAAGAAAAGTTAAAAGGAGAGTTAAAAATGGATATTAAAAGTGTATTAGATGAAAGGGTTATTGACCTAAACATGACAGCAAAGAACAAGAAAGAAGCAATTGAACACCTTGCTGGAAAATTAAAAGATGCCGGATATATTGCGGACGTTGATTCTTATATAGAAGACATTTATTTAAGAGAATCACAAGGACAGACAGGAATCGGACATTACGTGGCAATTCCTCATGGAAAAAGTGATTCTGTAACACAGGTAGGAATTGCGATTGGTAAAGTTCAGGATGAGATCGAATGGGAAACACTGGATGGAAATGGTGTAAAACTGATTTTCTTATTCGCAGTTGGAAATGATAATGAGAATGCAAAAACGCATTTAAGATTATTGGCTGAAGTAGCTAGAACCTTAGGTAATGACGATGCAGTAGAAGCTCTGCTGAACGCTAGCACAGTAGAAGATCTAAAAAATGTATTCGCATAACTAAGTTTTCTTATCCACTCTATATAATTCTTAAGGCCTTTGTTCCATTAGGAGCAAGGGCCTTTTAGTTTCTTTTGTATGTGAAAAATAAATAAAAAATTACCGCATTTAAATACTTCCATTGTGGAATGTGAAACAAAAAAACTACCCTAATTAAAATGCCCGTAATGAGAAAATGTCATAATTAAATAGAAAAAATGCCACATTAAAAAGCCCTCTCTTAATGAACACAGCAAGGGAAGCTGGTGTATGATTAGAACATAAAGAAAGAGGTAATAAACAACCAAAAGAAAAAATAAGAAAGGAGTTGTAAGTTATGAAAATCGTATCTGTATGTGCATGTACATCAGGAATCGCGCACACTTACATCGCAAAAGAAAAATTAATCCGTGCAGCTGAAAGCATGGGACACACAATCAAAGTGGAAACACAGGGAACAATCGGAACAGAGGATGAATTAACAGCAGAAGAAATCAAAGAAGCAGATGTTGTAATCCTTGCAGTCGATATTGCTATTACAGGAACAGAAAGATTTGAAGGAAAACCTACGATCAAAGTTCCTACAAATGTATGTGTAAAAGCACCTAAAAAACTGATCGAAAAGATCGAAAACGAATTAGGTAAATAAGAGAGAGAGAAACTAAAAACTATACTTAAAGGAGAAAAAACAATGAAAAAACTTGGAGCGGAATTAAAACGTCACGCATTGACGGCCATTTCCTACATGTTACCTTTAGTCGTAGCATCAGGATTACTGATCGCGATCGGTAACTTAATGGGAGGAGAAAACGTAACTGAATTATCTAAGATGACACTTCCTAGTGCATTAACAACACTTGGTGTTATGGGTATGGGATTATTACCATCCTTCATCTCAGGATATATCGCTTACTCAATCGCTGACAGACCTGGTATTGCACCTGGTTTCTTAATGGGTCAGATCGCATCATTCTTAGGAGCTGGATTCTTAGGTGGAATGGTCGGTGGTTATTTAGTAGGTTATATCGCATTATTCATTAAGAATAACCTGAAAGTACCTAAATGGGCAGAAGCATTAATGCCAATGATGATCGTACCAACATTATCAGCAATCATCGCTGGACTTATCATGTTCTTCGTAGTAGGAACACCAATCACAATGGCAACAAAAGCCTTAACAAACTTTATTACAGGACTTGACCAGTCTTCAAAAGCAGTTTATGGATTCATCATCGGAGCTCTTGGATGTATCGACTTCGGTGGACCAATCAGTAAAGTACCTAACTTAATCTGTGACGGATTACTGTTAGAAGGAATCACAGGACCAGAAGCAATCAAAGTATTAGCAGCTATGGTTCCACCTTTAGGAATTACATTCTCATTAGTATTATCTAAATTACTGAATAAAAACATTTATACAGCACAGGAAAAAGAAAATATCAAAGTTGCATTCCCAATGGGTCTTTGCATGATCTCAGAAGGTGTTATCCCAATCGCAATGAATGATATCATCCGTACAGTTATCTGTACAGCAACAGGATGTGGTGTTACAGGAGCAATCAGTTTCAGCCTTGATGTAGGAAGCAAAGTACCATCAGGTGGTGTATTTGTAATCCCAGCAATGTCAAATCCAATCGCAGCACTTATCGCACTGTTAGCAGGAACAGCAGTTACAGGTGTATTACTTGTACTGATCAAGAAAAAGAAAACAGAAGAAGATGAGCCAATGGTTGACGAAAAAGAAGAAGATCTTGATTTATCAGGATTCACTATTTCATAGGATCAGAAAGGACAGATAAGTTATGTATGTATCAATGAAGGGAATGTTAAAACGTGCCAATGAAGGTAACTACGCAGTCATGGCAATCAACTGTTTTAACATTGAGACAGCGAGAGCGGTGATCAATGCAGCACAGTCTTTAAGAGCACCGATCATCATCAATATCGTACAGGAACATATGGTAAATCATTGTGACAGCAATCTGATCGCACCGATCGTTAAAAAACTGGCACAAAGAGCAAGTGTTGAAGTAGCTTTGAATTTCGACCATGGGGAAGAAATCGGATTGTTAAAGAAAGCGTTAGTTGATGGATATTCCAGTGTTATGGTAGATGCTTCCAGATATAACTTGGAAGGTAATATCCGAATGACAAGAGAAATCGTAGAATTTGCACAACAGTTCGATGCAAGTGTCGAAGGAGAGATCGGATGTATGGGTGCCAGTGAAGGTGATAATTATACAGACGATGATATGAAAACCAATCCAGACGAAGCCTTACGATTTGCAAAAGAAACCGGAATTGATGCATTAGCAATTTCTTTTGGAAGTTCTCATGGAAACTATCCAGAAGGATATGTGCCAGAATTTGATTTTGAAAGATTAAAAGAAATCAAAGAAAAAACAAAGATGCCACTGGTACTGCATGGGGGAAGCGGTTCTGGTGATGAAAATATTAAAAAATGTGTTGAATTTGGAATTAATAAGATCAATGTAGGATGTGATTTTATGAATGCCAATGTAGACAGCATTAAAAAGCATCTTAAAAAAGATCCAGACATCAATTATTGGGTAATGATGCATCAGGTGGAGATTGATAGCCAGGAATTAGTGAAAAAATATATCCACCTGTCTGGATCAGAAGGAAAATCATTATAAGTTTAATTTAATCAGCATAACAAATGTCTGCCGCAGTTTTTGCGGCAGACAGAATAAGATATCAACATTAAAAAGGAGAAATAGAACTATGTTAATGAACATGAAAGAACTTTTAAAAGTAGCAGACGAAAAAGGATTCGCAGTACCAGCGTTCAATATTGGTAGTGATCAGTTATTAAAAGCTGTTATGCAGCAGGTAAAAGAAATGAAGAGCCCAGTCATCTTAGAGATGTCTCCAGACGAATTCAACTTCGTTGAAAACAGCTTAGTACAGAGCATGATTTATGAAGCATCTAAAACAGATGTACCAGTTGTTATTCATTTAGACCATGGTGACAAATATGAAACAGTTGTAAGAGCAATTCAGGCAGGATTCACATCCGTTATGATCGATGCTTCTAAACTTCCATATGAAGAAAATATTGCGATCACTCAGAAAGTATGTGAAGTTGCACATCTTGCAAACGTATCTGTAGAAAGTGAACTTGGAACAATCGGAACAACAGGAAACTCTATCGAAGGTGGAACAACAGGAGTTATCTATACAGATCCAGATCAGGCAAAAGACTTTGTTGAAAAAACAGGAATTGACACATTAGCAGTAGCAATCGGAACAGCTCACGGAATCTATCCAAGCGATATGAAACCAGAACTTCGTCTTGATATCTTACAGACATTAAAAGATACTCTTGATATTCCATTAGTATTACATGGTGGATCAAGCAACAAAGATGAAGAAATCGCAAAAGCAGTTAAAATTGGTATTTCTAAGATCAACATTTCAAGTGATATCAAAGTTGCATTCTATGAAAAATGCAGAGAAGTATTAAATGCTCATCCAGAATACAGAGAGCCACTTGAAATCTACCCAGAACCAATCAAAGCTTGTAGAGAAGTTATCGCTCACAAAGTTAACTTATTTGATTCTGCAGACAAAGTTAAATATTACTACGAATAAGATATTCGAAAATAATAACAACATAAAGAGGGGACAGCTTCGGTTGTCCCCCTTTTCGTTTATACAGGAGGGAAAGAAATTATGAAATATGCAGTAGGAATTGATGTTGGAGGAACAAATACAAGAGTTGCCCTGATCAATGAACAATATGAGATCAAAGAAAGAGTTCAGTTTGGATCAGATCCAAAAGATCCAATGAAAACATTAAACCAGATCAATGATGTGATCAAAGAATTTGGACAGGAAATTGAAGGAATCGGAATCTCATGCCCTGGACCATTAGATTTGATCAATGGAGTCATTTTAACACCGCCAAATCTTCCAGGATGGCATAACTTTGAACTGACAAAAGAATTAGAGAAGATCATAGGAGTTTCTGTCCAGCTTGAAAATGATGCAAATCTTGCGGGGCTTGCAGAAGCTGTGATCGGTGCAGGAAAAGGAAAGAAGATCGTTGAATTTCTGACCATTTCAACAGGAGTCGGAGCAGGACTATGCATCGATGGAAAAATCTATCGTGGTGCAAAAGGATTTGCACAGGAAGTAGCAAACTGTATTTTATGGAAAAATGGACCATCACAGGGAGATTTAAAGAAAGGTTCGATAGAATCTATTGCCAGCGGAACAGCGATCACAAAACGTGCCAATGATGCGGGATTAAATGCAGCACATGCAGGAGAAGTCTATCAGCTTGCACAGGAAGGAAATGAGATGGCAGCAACGATCATGGAAGATGCTTATGAATATCTGTCAAGCTTTATTGCAACACTTTATGGAGTACTTGATCCAGAATTATTTGTATTAAGTGGAAGTGTAGCGTTAAAGATTCCGGGATTTATTGAAGAAATCGAAAAACGTGCAAAAGAAAAAGTTTATGATGCATTAAAGGATAATGTGAAGATCGTGGCAGCAGCATTAGGAGAGGACTGTGGACTGATCGGAGCTGCATGTCTGGTATTTAGCAAATAAAAACGCAACCCATAGGAAACCCCTTGAAAAATCCGCCATTTTACAGTAATATTATTTTAAGTATCGTTATACACCAAAATCGGTGTATATAACCATAGAAAAGGAGATATTTTTGCAATGGCAAAAGATAAGAAATTAGTAGAAGCGATCACTGCGATGGAAGACGATTTTGCACAGTGGTATACAGATGTTGTTAAGAAAGCAGAATTAGCAGATTATTCAAGCGTTCGTGGATGTATGATCTTACGTCCAAACGGATATGCGATCTGGGAGAATATCCAGAAAGTTTTAGATGCCAAATTTAAAGAAACAGGTGTGGAAAATGTTGCAATGCCAATGTTCATTCCAGAAAGCCTTTTAAACAAAGAAAAAGATCATGTAGAGGGATTCGCACCAGAAGTTGCATGGGTAACTCATGGTGGACAGAAAGAATTGCAAGAACGTCTTTGTGTAAGACCTACATCAGAGACATTATTCTGTGATTTCTATTCAAAGATCATCCAGTCTCACAGAGATCTGCCTAAATTATATAATCAGTGGGTTTCTGTCGTACGTTGGGAAAAGACAACAAGACCATTTTTAAGAACTTCTGAGTTTTTCTGGCAGGAAGGACATACAGCACATGCAACAGCAGAAGAAGCGGAAGCAAGAACTGTACAGATGTTAAATATGTATGCAGATTTCTGCGAACAGTACCTTGCAATTCCAGTTGTTAAGGGACAGAAGACAGAGAAAGAAAAATTCGCAGGGGCACATGCCACATATACAATTGAAGCATTAATGCACGATGGAAAAGCATTACAGTCTGGAACAAGCCATAACTTCGGTGATGGATTTGCGAAAGCATTTGGTATCCAATATACAGATAAAGACAATAAACTCCAGTATGTACACCAGACATCATGGGGAATGTCTACACGTATCATCGGAGCGATCATCATGGTTCATGGAGACGATTCAGGTCTTGTATTACCACCAAGAATCGCACCAGTACAGACAATGATCGTACCGATCATGCAGAAGAAAGAAGGAGTGCTTGATAAAGCAGAAGAGATCAGAAAGAAACTTGCTTCTTCTTACAAAGTAAAAGTCGATGATTCTGATAAGAGTCCAGGATGGAAATTCAGCGAACAGGAAGTGCGCGGAATTCCTACAAGAATCGAGATCGGACCAAAAGATATCGAGAAGAATCAGGCAGTTATCGTTCGCCGTGACACAAGAGAGAAGATCATCGTATCTTTAGATGAGATCGAGACAAAACTTGGTGAAGTATTAGAACAGATGCAGAGCGATATGCTTGAGAGAGCGAAGAAACATTTAGCAGAACATACAGTAGAAGCTAGAAACTGGGATGAGTTCAAAGCACACATTGAGAAACAGGATGGTTTCGTAAAAGCAATGTGGTGTGGTGAGACTGAATGTGAAGAAGCGATCAAAGACGAGACAACAGCAACAACAAGATGTATGCCATTTGAGCAGGAACATTTAAGTGACGTATGTGTTCACTGTGGAAAACCTGCGAAGAAGATGGTTTACTTTGGAAAAGCTTACTAAGAGTATAAAGATGACAATTGCCGGGAATTATAAGATACATTTCCGGCAATTCTTCCGTTTATAAGAACAGGAATATAGAAAAGATGAGGTGAGAAAGATGAAGATCAACATGCCAGCACAGGCAGCAAAAGTAATTAAGACATTAGAACAACATGGATTTGAAGCCTATATCGTAGGTGGCTGTGTCAGAGATTCGATATTAGGAAGAACTCCGGGCGACTGGGACATTACAACATCAGCTTCACCTCAGGAAGTCAAAGAAATCTTTGAACATACGGTAGATACAGGAATCGAACATGGAACCGTTACAGTATTGATGAATCATGAGCCATACGAAGTGACAACATACCGTGTGGATGGCAAATACGAAGACCACAGAAGACCAAACGAAGTGCATTTTACAAAGTCACTGAAGGAAGACCTGTTAAGAAGGGATTTTACGATCAATGCCATGGCATACAATGACAGTGAAGGCATCATTGATATGTATGACGGAATGACGGATCTTAAGAACAAAACGATCCGCTGTGTCGGAGAGGCAACAAAGCGATTTGATGAAGATGCCTTAAGAATTTTAAGAGCCTTAAGATTTCAGGCACAGTTAGGGTTTGAGATTGAGAAAGAAACTGAAGAAGCAATCAGGAATCAGGCAAAATTTTTAAAAGATATCAGTGCAGAGCGAATTCAGGTAGAACTTGAGAAACTGATCACATCTGCACACCCAGAGGTTTTGGTAAATGCATATAAACTAGGTGTTACAAAGATCATTTTCCCAGAATTTGATACCATGATGGAGACACCGCAGAATAATCCGCATCATAAATATAATGTCGGAATGCATACGATCGAAGCTATGAAGAATATCGAGGCAGAACACATTTACCGCTGGACAATGCTGCTTCATGATGTCGGAAAACCAGAAGCAAGAGTTGAAGGACCGGATAAGGACCATTTTAAAATGCATCCTGTGATCGGGGAAGAAATCGCAAGAAAGATCCTTCGCAGATTAAAATTTGATAACCAGACACTTAAACAGGTGACAACTCTTGTCCGATGGCATGACCGCAGATTTGCATCGTTTGAAGAAGTAAATAAAAAGACGATCAGACGATGGGTCAGCCAGCTCACACCAGAATTATTTGCAAGACTGATGGTGATCCAGAGGGCAGATATTGATGCACAGAGTGATTATCACAAAGAACAGAAGGAACAGGTTTTAAATGAGACAAAGAGACTGTTTGAGGAAATCATAGAAGAGAAAAATTGTCTCTCGATCAAAGAACTAAAGATCAATGGAAAAGACCTGATGAATATGGGAGTTCCACAGGGAAAAGAAATCGGAGAAATTTTGTCATGGCTGTTAGATCAGGTATTAGAACAGCCAGAATTAAATGAACGTGAAACATTAACTGAGCTGGTCAGGGAAAAGAGGGATGAGCAATGATCTTATTATGGATTCCAATTTTAATTTTTGCATACATCAAGATGATCGATCCGGGAGAGAAGCGTGAACACCCAGTACTGAATGTGAAATATTATGCACACCGCGGATTTCATGGAGAAGAAGGAATTCCGGAAAATTCCATGGCTGCTTTTAAGAAAGCCAAGGAATTAGGTTATGGTATGGAACTGGATGTGCAGCTTACCAAAGATGGAGTCATGGTGATCCATCATGATTATGATCTTAAGAGAACCTGTGGTGTCAATAAGAAAATCCAGGATCTTACTTACCGTGAATTATGCAGATACCGATTAATGGGAACAAAAGAGAGAATCCCAAGATTTATAGAAGTCTTAAGAGAGATTGACGGAAAAGTCCCATTACTTATAGAACTTAAAATGGAAACATGCAACCGTAAATTATGTAAGAAAGTTGCAAGAGCATTGGATAAGTACAAAGGATTATATTGTATCGAATGTTTTCATCCATATGCATTGTATTGGTTTAAGAAGAACCGTCCAGAAGTGATTCGCGGGCAGTTAAGTGAGCAATTCTTCAAAGAGAAGGAAGCAGGATCATTTTCACGTAAGATTGCATACTTTATTATGAAAAATCTATTGACCAATTTTATTACAAAGCCAGATTTTATAGCTTATCGTTATAAATACAAAGATTGTCTGCCACTGAAGATTTGCAGAAAAATTTATAAGATTCCAATCTATGGATGGACATTTCGAGATAAAAAAGAGTATAAAGACAATGAACATTACTTTGAAGGATTTATTTTTGAGAAATTTGTGATATAATCAAGTGATAATAAAATATATTTTAAACTTTTTATTAGGATAAAGGAGTTAAGATTGATGAAGAAAAATGTAGTAGTGATCTTCGGAGGAGATTCCTCTGAACATGATGTTTCATGTCTGTCAGCAACGACAGTCATCAAAAACATGGACACTGAAAAATATAATGTGATTTTAGTTGGAATTACAAAAGAAGGAAAATGGCTGTTAGTAGACAGCGTAAAAGATATTGAAGATGGAAGCTGGAGAGAAGGAGAAGTCAAGGCATTTATTTCTCCTGATACAACAACTCGTTCTTTGGTTATCCTTGCAGAAGGTACATACAAACTTCAGAAAGTCGATGTGATCTTCCCAGTCCTTCATGGTATGAATGGTGAAGATGGAACTGTTCAGGGATTATTTGAACTGTCTAAGATTCCATATGTTGGATGTGGAGTTTTAGCATCTGCCGTTTCTATGGACAAAGTATACACAAAGATCATCGTAGACCACATTGGCATCGATCAGGCGAAGTTTGTTCATGTCAGAGAAAGTGATTTTGAACATTTAGAAGAAGCAATGGATCGTGTGGAAAAAGAAATTCCATATCCAATCTTTGTAAAACCTTCTTGTGCAGGATCTTCCAAGGGAGTTTCCAAAGCAGAGAACAGAGAAGAATTAAAAGCAGCATTATACGAAGCTGTGAAACATGACCGCAATATCCTTTGTGAGGAGACAATTGTCGGAAGAGAAGTAGAATGTGCGGTATTAGGTGATAGAACACAGGTGAAGAGTACATGTGTTGGAGAGATCCTTGCGGCCGAAGAAGCTGCATTCTATGATTTTGATGCAAAATACAACAATGCAGAATCTAAGACTGTTGTTGATCCAGAGATGCCAGAAGAATCTAAAGCTAAGATCAAAGAAGATGCAGAAGCAATCTTTAGAGCAGTTGATGGATTTGGATTATCAAGAGTTGACTTCTTCTTAGAAGACTCAGGAAGAGTTGTATTTAACGAGATCAACACATTGCCAGGATTTACAAGTATCAGTATGTATCCAATGTTATGGAAAGCATGCGGACTTGATATTCCTGAATTACTTGATACATTGATCGATCAGGCAATGACAAGATATCGTTAGGAGGAAATAATTATGAATGCACCAATCGGGGTGTTTGATTCCGGAGTCGGTGGACTGACTGTTGCAAGAGAGATCATGCGCCAGCTCCCGGAAGAGAGTATGATATATTTTGGAGATACTGCACGTGTGCCTTATGGAACAAAATCAAAAGACACGATCGTGCGTTATTCCAGACAGATTGTCAATTTCCTGTTAAGCAAAGGTGTAAAAGCAGTGGTCATCGCCTGTAATACGGCGAGTGCCCTTGCTTTAGCTGACTTACAGGATCTATATAATGTACCGATCATTGGTATGGTACAGCCAGGTGCTGTTGCAGCAATGAATGCGACAAAGAATAAGAATATTGGAATCATTGGAACGAATGCTACGATCAAGAGCGGACAGTATGGACAGTATTTAAGAAAATTAGATCCATCCGTAACGGTCGTTACAAAAGCATGTCCATTATTTGTGCCTCTTGTAGAAGAAGGACTGATCGATGATCGTATTACAGAAGACATGGTGTCCAGATATTTAAGAGAATTTAAACAATATGATATTGATTCTCTGATTCTTGGCTGCACACACTATCCATTATTGATCAATCCAATCCAGAGATTTGTAGGGGACAAAGTTACTTTAGTAAATCCTGCATATGAAGTTGCGAAGACTTTAAAACAGATGCTTTCAGAGAGAGATATGGCAGCTTCTGAAGATCATGAGGCACAGTATGAATACTATGTCAGTGATATGGCTGACCAGTTTTTATCATTTGCCGACAAGGTACTGCCATGCCGTGTGGATCATGTACAGCCGATAGATATTGAGAATTATTAGGAAGTGAAAGATAAATGACGAAAGAAGTATTAATTAACATTTCGGGGCTTCAGATGGACATTGATCCCCAAGAGCCGATCGAGATGGTAACAACAGGGGCATATTATCTGAGAAATGGCAAGCATTATATTTTATATGATGAGCTTTCAGAGGATAATGAAGTGACAAAGAATGTCTTAAAAATCGGGCCAAACAGTGTAGAACTCACAAGAAAAGGTCCACAGGGATCTCATATGATCTTTGAAGAGGGAAAAGAAAATCTTTCTTACTATGATACACCATTTGGAAGTCTTTTGATGGGGGTCAATACAAGCAGTATTGACTGGATGGAAGAAGAGGAACAGATGCGCTTACAGGTTGATTATGACCTGAGTGTCAATTCTGACCACGTTTCAAAATGTAAGATTGATGTGAACATCCGGCCAAATGGAGAATAAACATGAAGCAGAATGAAAAAGGTTTGATGCAGTGGGAGAAGGATTTTTTGATTTCGGTCACGATCCTGATCATTGCGACCATCATTGCGCATATTTTTTTCTATCAGACAGCTCACAACATTAATGTGCCAATGATTTATACATTGGCAACTTTTTTTATCTCAAGATATACAAAAGGATATGGATGGGGAATTGTATCCTCACTCTTAAGCGTTATTTTTATTAACTGGAGATTTACATTTCCATACTTTAAGATTAATTTCATGATTGACGGATATCCGATGACATTTCTTGGGATTTTAGTGATCGCAATCATCACGAATATGACAACAACAAGCTTAAACCGAGAGAAAGAAGCAGCTGTCAAGAGAGAGAAAGAACTTGCAAAATTAAATGAATATAACAAGCAGATCAATGACCTTCAGATTGAGAAAGAAAAGGAGAAGATGCGTTCGAATTTATTAAGAGCGATCTCTCATGATCTAAGAACACCGCTGACCGGAATGATCGGGGCAAGTTCAACCTATCTGGAGGCAAAAGATCAGCTTGATGAAGAGGCAAAAGACCAGCTTGTCATGGGAATTAAAGAAGATGCAAACTGGCTGTTAAACATGGTGGAAAATCTTCTTAGTATTACAAGGATTCAGAGCAATGGAAGTGATACACAACCGCATGTAAAAAAGGTGCCAGAGCCTCTCGAAGAAGTGGTGTCAGAAGCAATTCAGCGTTACCATAAGCGTTATCCAGACAGCGAATTAAAGGTGAAGATTCCAGAAGATTTTCTTATGGTACCAATGGATCCAACGTTGATTGAGCAGGTCATTATGAACCTTCTTGAAAATGCATGGGTACATGCAGGAACTCGTGGGCCGATTGAACTGGATATCAAAGAAGAAGAAAAGAATGTTGTATTTTATGTTAGGGATCATGGAGTTGGAATTGAACCTGAACGTATTGATCAGATTTTTGATGGATGTGCAGGAGCAATTGATCATGAAAGCCGCAAGGGAATGGGTATTGGATTAAGTATCTGCAAATCCATTGTTATGGCACATCAAGGTGATGTCTATGCAAGAAACTATGAGGATGGAGCAGAGTTTAGTTTTAGTCTGCCAATGGATGAGGAAGAATTGACGGAGGAAGAAAAACTATGACAGAGATTAAATTTACTGTTTTGATCGTCGAAGATGAAGAAAACATCGGCAATTTCATATCAACGATCTTAAAGACAAATGGCTACAAACCAATTATAGCAACCACAGGAACTCAGGCAATTCAGTGCGCAGAATCTTACTGCCCGGATATCATTTTATTAGACCTTGGACTGCCGGATATGGATGGAATTGATGTGATCTCTGAGATCAGAAAATGGGCGGTAACTCCGATCATTGTAATTTCAGCCAGAAACAGGGAATCAGAGAAAGTAAAAGCTTTGGATGCTGGGGCAGATGACTATATTACCAAGCCATTTGGTAATCAGGAACTGCTCGCAAGGATCCGTACAGCCCTAAGACATCGAAGACAGCCAATGGGAACAGAGACGAAAACCCCGATGTATCATGCCGGTCAGTTAAAGATTGATTTCGATAAGCGGAGAGTCTTTCTCGGAGAAGAAGAAGTCCGTCTTACACAGATTGAATATAAGCTTGTATCCCTGCTTGCAGAGAATGCAGGAAAGGTTATTACATACGAGTCTATCATCAAGGATATATGGGGGCCTCACGCAGATACAAACAATAGGATTTTGCGCGTAAATATGGCAAATATCCGTCGTAAGATCGAGGAAAATCCAGCGGTTCCAAAGTACGTTTTCACGGAAGTCGGAGTCGGATACCGCATGCTTGAGAATGAATTAAACAGTTGAGATTGTGCTAAAAAAGATACATTTTCTGCATAAAAAATGTTAAAAAACTTATTGACAAACAAAAATAAGGCGTTTATAATTCCAACCATAACAAAGGCGTTATGAAATGACACAGATCATTCTTCATAACGCCTTTTCTTTTTATCAAGAAGGATTTCTAAAGGCCTTCAATCAATTCATTGAGTAAAGACACGCGCGTTTCTCCTGAATGAAAAAACAAAAACTTTCGAAATGGGAGGACAAAGATATGACAAAAGAAATTATGAACGCAATGAACACCCAGATCTTTGGGGTATGGTTCCTGATCGGAGCCGCACTGGTATTCTGGATGCAGGCCGGATTCGCTATGGTTGAAGCCGGATTTACAAGAGCTAAGAATGCCGGAAACATTATCATGAAAAACCTGATGGACTTCTGTATTGGTACTTGTGTATTTATTCTGATCGGTTTCAGTTTATTACTCGGGGAAGATATGATCGGGTTGATCGGAAAACCTGGATTTGATATTTTTACATCTTATGCAAATTTTGACTGGTCCAGTTTCGTATTCAACTTAGTATTCTGTGCAACAACAGCAACGATCGTATCCGGAGCCATGGCAGAAAGAACAAAATTCTTATCTTACTGTATTTATTCCGCAGTAATCTCTGCATTGATCTATCCGATCGAAGCACATTGGATCTGGGGCGGTGGATGGTTAGCCCAGATGGGATTCCACGATTTCGCAGGATCTTGTGCAATTCATATGGTTGGTGGATTATCCGCACTGATCGGAGCAAAATTCTTAGGACCACGTATTGGTAAATTCACAAAAGACAAAGATGGAAATATTACAAAAGTAAATGCATTTCCAGGACATAATATTCCACTTGGAGCATTAGGAGTATTTATCTTATGGCTTGGTTGGTATGGATTCAACGGTGCAGCAGCAACATCTATTGAACAGTTAGGATCCATCTTCGTAACAACAACAATTTCACCAGCGATCGCAACGGTTGTTTGTATGATCTTTACATGGGTAAAATATGGAAAACCTGATGTATCAATGTCATTAAACGCATCTCTTGCAGGACTTGTAGCGATCACAGCACCTTGTGATGTTACAGATGCTTTTGGAGCAATCGTTATTGGAGCTGTTTCTGGATTACTTGTCTGCTTCGGAGTATGGTTATTAGATTACAAATTAAGAATTGATGACCCAGTTGGAGCCGTAGCAGTACATTTCATGAATGGTTTATGGGGAACATTTGCAACAGGATTATTTGCAACAAAAACTGCACCAGGAAGTGAAATAAACGGACTCTTCTATGGTGGTGGATTTGGATTATTAAAGATTCAGATCATCGGTATCGTTTGTGTCTGCGCTTGGACAGCAGTAACGATCAGTTTAACATTTGCGATCATTAAAGCAACAATCGGTCTTCGTGTAACAGAAGAAGAAGAGATCATCGGTCTGGATGGACCAGAACATGGTTTAACATCAGCATATGCTGGATTCAGTATGATGGATATTTCTAACACAATGATCATGGAAGAAAATGCAAATACAGTTCTTGGACAGGAAGATTACGAACAGGCTTCTGAAGTTCAGAAAGCAGCAGCCGTACAGGTTAGCAAAGCTCCAGATCTTGTGACAGGAATGTACAAAGTTGTTATTATCGCAAAATTAACAAGATACGACAAGTTAAGAAAAGCTATGAACGATGTCGGAGTTACTGGTATGACAGTTACTCAGGTAATGGGTTGTGGTATTCAGAAAGGTGCCGGAGAACGTTACAGAGGTGCTGAAGTCGATGCAACATTACTTCCAAAAGTTAAAGTTGAAGTCATCGTCGGAAATATCCCAGTTGATAATATCATTGAAGCTGCGAAGAAAGCCCTTTATACAGGACATATCGGAGATGGTAAGATCTTTGTATACAACGTAGATAAAGTTATCAAAATCCGTACAGGAGAAGAAAATCTTGCAGCATTAGCAGATGTCGAATAATTTTGATTTTGTAAGAAGTTTACGCCGGAAGGTTGTTGACGTATAAATAGAAACAGAAAAATGAATCGTAGGGGTCTGAAAAACGAATTCCACTTAACGGAGTTTTGACAGGTCGCTTATCCGCAAGCTTTCCTTGTGAACTCGCTGCGCTCAAACAGCACACCAAGCTTGCTGCGAACCTGTCAAAGCTCCTATGGAATTCTATCATTTCAGACCCCTACGATTCATTTTTCTGTTTCTATTTATACGCTGAAGGCTGAGCGGTTTACAAATCAAAGGGATTCCAGACAGAGGGGTGTATGTTGTACTGTATTGGTTGTAAATTAAGGAATTAGTAGACGAAAGATTAAGTTGGAGATGCTATAGATGTTCCTGAAAGCGGAAGTGTTTTTTATACTTTCAAATAGTTTGACAAATCGGTGATCGTAAGTCTCTTTGACCTTCCGTTAACGAACGCAAAAATCATCAACCAATACCGTTCCCCATACACACCCCTCTCGAATTCCCACCATATTGTGGTTTCAGCACTATAACCTTCAGGTATATGATAAAAAATAAATAATGGTCTGGAAAAGCAGCATTAGAATTTTGCCACGTTTTTTACGGATTCGCAGCCGGCTTGGTGCGATGTCTGAGCCTCAAAGAGTTGTGATTTGAATAACCTTGAAGGCGAGTTTCGCAAGGAAAGCCGGCGGATAAGCGATCTGTAAAAAACGTGTGTAAAATTCTCTAGCTGCTTTTCCAGACCATTATTTATTTTTTGTCATATACAGAAAGACTCCAGTTGGCCAACTGCCCACAAAATCAAAATTTATACAAATGTTCTACCGATACTTTACGATAAATACTTGAATCAACCTATTTCTCGTGGTATATTTAAGGTTAATAACAAGGAGAGAACCATGGAAAATTTAAAAAAAGAGATTGAACAATTAAAACAAGAAAAGAATGCTGTTTTACTAGCACATTACTATGTAGACGATGCCGTTCAGGAGATCGCTGATTATGTTGGAGATTCTTATTATCTTGCGAAAGTTGCTTTAAAGGAATCTAAAGACGTGATCTGCTTTGCGGGTGTAAACTTTATGGGTGAGAGTGCCAAGATCTTAAATCCAGACCGTACAGTGATCATGCCAGACCAGAAGGCAGATTGTCCAATGGCTCATATGGTCGATGTAGAGAAGATTGAAGAGATGCGTGAGAAATATGATGATCTTGCCGTTGTCTGTTACATTAACTCTACAGCAGAGATCAAAGCGCATTCTGATGTCTGTGTAACTTCATCAAATGCTCTGAAAGTTGTAACAGCACTTCCACAGAAGAATATTTTCTTCGTACCAGATGAGAATCTTGGACGTTATATCGGAAGCAAACTTCCAGAGAAGAATTTCATTTACAATGATGGATTCTGCCATGTACATAGAAGTATCACAGCTGAGAATGTAAAGAAAGCCAAAGAAGTACATCCAGAAGCAGAGGTTTTAGTACATCCAGAATGTACACCTGACGTCGTTGCTTTAGGTGATTATGTAGGAAGTACATCAGGAATCATTGATTATGCAACAGCATCTGATAAAGATGTATTTATCATTTGTACAGAGATGGGAGTTTTATATGAATTAAAACAGAAGAACCCAGGAAAGACATTCTACTCTGTAGGACATCGTCAGTTCTGTCCAAATATGAAGCGTATCAGCTTAGAGAATGTAAGAGACACACTAAGAGACATGAAGAATCAGGTAGAATTACCAGAAGATCTGCGATTAAATGCTAAGAAAGCATTAGACGAGATGTTAAGAATCGCACAGTAAGACAAGAAAGTTCTAAGAAAGGGACAAAGAGAATTATGAAAACAGCAGATGTAATCATTGTAGGAAGTGGTGCTTCAGGATTATTTAACGCATTATTTCTTCCACAGGATTACAAAGTAATCGTTATTACCAAGAAGGAAGTTGAGGAAAGTGACTCCTTCTTAGCACAGGGAGGAATCTCTGCGCTGAAGAACCCAGAAGACTATGATTCATATTTCGAAGACACTATGAAGGCCGGACATTATGAGAATGACAAAGGTGCCGTCGAGAAGATGATCAAGGAATCACCACAGATCATTCAGGATCTGAAAGATTTTGGTGTAAGATTTGACCTTAAGGATGGAGAGATTGAGTTTACAAGAGAAGGTGGACATTCTACATTCCGTATTCTTCATCACGAAGATCTGACAGGAAAAGAGATCACAAGTCATTTATATGAAGAAGCAAAGAAAAGAGATAATATTACGATCATGGAGAATTGCATGATGATTGATATTATCGAGAAAGACGGAGAATGTAAAGGTATCGTATATAAGGATCAGGATGGAAACTTAGATACGATCGAAGCTCCAGATACAGTTCTTGCAACAGGAGGACTGGGAGGACTATTTAAACATTCTACAAACTTCAAACATCTGACAGCAGACAGTCTGGCTATTTGTCTGCGCCATAATGTAGCATTAGAGAATATTAACTATATCCAGATTCATCCAACAACATTTTACTCAAAGAAACCAGGAAGAAGATTCTTAATCTCTGAATCTGTCAGAGGTGAAGGAGCTTATCTGCTCAATAAAGACGGAGAACGTTTCACAGATGAGTTAAAGCCAAGAGATGTTGTAACAGGAGAGATCTGCAAGCAGATGAAGAAAGACGGAAGTGATCATGTGTATCTGACAGTCACACATTTAGATGGAGAAAGAATCAAACACAGATTCCCTAACATTTATAAGCAGTGTCTGGATGAAGGATATGACATGACAAAAGAACCAATTCCAGTAACACCAGCACAGCATTATTTTATGGGTGGAATTAAGGTTAACTTAGACAGCAAGACATCAATGGATCACCTTTACGCAGTTGGAGAGACAAGCTGTAACGGAGTGCATGGAAGAAACCGTCTGGCAAGCAATTCTTTACTGGAAGCACTTGTATTTGCCAAGGCAGCAGCGAAAGACATTGCAGCGAATCCAACAAAGGCTGAAACAGTTGAAGTAGATTTCAGCCAGTATGAGAACGAAGAGGCACGTGAGAAGGAAAATGAACAGCTCGTTCTTGACGAAATTAAACGAAAGGACAGAAGTTTTTATGATCAGTGGTGTAACGATGAGAATTAACATCGATGAATATTTGATGAATGCGTTGAAAGAAGATATCACTCAGGAAGATGTCAGCACAAATGCAGTGATGCCAGAACCAAAACAGGGAGAGGTAAACTTAATCTGTAAACAGGACGGGATCATCTGTGGATTAGAAGTATTCGAGAGAGTATTCAAACTTTTAGATGAAACTGTTGTTTTTGAAACAGAATTAAAAGACGGAGATCATGTAACGAAAGGACAGCTGATGGGAGTTGTCAAAGGAGATATCCGAGCACTTTTATCTGGAGAACGTGTTGCACTTAACTACTTACAGAGAATGAGTGGAATCGCAACAATGACAAGCGAATTATCCAAAGAACTGGAAGGATATAAAACAAAACTGTTAGATACAAGAAAGACAACACCAAATATGCGCCCATTTGAAAAATACGCAGTAACTGTTGGTGGTGGACATAATCACCGCTACAACTTATCTGATGGGGTTATGTTAAAAGATAACCATATTGGAGCAGCTGGTGGAATCAAAGAAGCTGTAGCTATGGCGAAAGACTATGCACCATTTGTAAGAAAGATCGAAGTAGAGACAGAGAATCTTGATATGGTAAAAGAAGCCGTAGAAGCAAGGGCAGACATCATCATGTTAGATAATATGGATGATGAGACAATGAAAGAAGCAGTGAAACTGATTGACGGAAGAGCCGAGACAGAATGCTCTGGAAACGTTACAAAAGAACGTTTAAAGACCATCCGCGAGATTGGTGTAGATTATGTATCATGCGGAGCTTTGACACATTCAGCACCGATTATGGATATTTCATTAAAGAATTTACATCCAGTTGAATAAGAAACAGATGTGATACCTTTTTGAAAAAGATATCATTGACAAAATAATAACAATTGTGTAAGATGTAGAAGAAACAATAAGAGAGATAGGGTAAATAATAAGGGTATAGAATCCGGTATTTCTATTAGAATAGCGATGCAGCTGTTAGAATAGCAATATCGGATTTTTTCAATTAATATAAAATAAAAAGAGAAGAATCATATAGAAATTCTTCTCTTTTGTAGTTTCTGCTTTAATTTAAATATCACAAGACTCCTTTTGATGACTGATGATCCGTTCTACTACAAGAACGATCTCATGAAACTCATGGATCAGCTGGTCTAAATATTCTTTACCTTCTGGTTTTAAATGATAATAAACACGGATCTTTTTCCCGATGATCTTATCGTAACTGCTGATATACCCCTTATCAAGAAGTTTATATAAGATATTATACATTGTCCCATCCCCGAGTTTGATTAATCCTTCAGACTGGTCCTGAATGGATTTTGCGAGCTGGTATCCGTAGCAGTCATTCTCTTCTAAGATACTTAAAAGGAGCATCTCTAATTTATAAAAATTACTGCGGTTTGCCATAGTACCTCTTTCTGAATGTTAAGAAATTGTTAATATTTTCTTAACTATGGTACAATATTTCAACTATGAATGCAACAATAATTTCCTTTTTCCTACAATAATTCCAAATAAGAATAAAATAGGATTACTTATAAGTTTATCTGGTATAGAATACTAGGTCTTCCGCCAGTGGAATAATCAATCTGGCTGATGACTTCATTTTCCTCGATCAGAAAGTTCATATATCGTCGGATCGTAACTCTGGACAGACCAGTCTCTGAAGCAATCTGTTCGCAAGGAAGATAATTCCCAAGATGCGCAGAAAGACAGACACGGATCTTATCCAAAGTCTTCTTCTGGACACCTTTTTGGAGCTCAGCTTTTTTGGTAGAGGCAGAAGGCGTGGAAGCATTGACAAGCCGGTCAATTTCTTCCTGGGTAAATGATACACCGCTCTCGATTGCTTTCTTTCGTACCAGATATTTATCTAATGCCTGTGCAAATCTTTCATACTGAAATGGCTTGATCAGATAATCGACAATTCCAAGCTGCAATGCCTCATTAATATGTTCTGCATCCTTTCCATTGTGAAATGTAGCCACAATCTGTATATTTGGATTTCGTTTTGCAAATTGGGAATTGATAGAAGCGACCATTAAATCGTCTTCTACGATCACTGTTTTAATCATAACCTTTTCTCCTTTTATTGATCGTAACGGTAAAGAAAGTTCCAGAACCGATATCAGATGCGATATCTAAGAAACCTTCATGTTTTTTGATGATTTCCTGTATCAGCCGAAGTCCGATTCCGTGGCCTTCTCCTTTGGTTGTATATTGTCCTTCATAAATTCGTTGAATCTGTTCCTCGCTCATTCCACAGCCGGTATCATCTGCAGAGATCATAAGTCCGTCCTCATTTGAACGGATCGTAAGTTCTACCTGCCGGATGCCATCCACATTTTTGGTTGCATCAAATGCATTTTCAATCAGGTTTCCGACGATGGTTACCAGTTCCTTTGTGGAAAGATAAGGATTATGTTCCTCTAAAAAGCTGTCTTTTCTTAAGCAGAAATCAATATCAAGTTCTTTGGAGCGGTTTTGTTTTCCTAAGATCAGAGCTGCGATCGTGCGGTTTTTGATCTGCCTTACGATGGTCTGGCAGCCATTTTCAATATCAGAGGAAACATCACTGATGAATTCAATTGCCTCATCATAAGAGCCAATCTGCAACAGGCCGGAAATGACATGTAATTTGTTCATATATTCATGTGTATTCGCACGCAGGGCATCGATCACATGATTGGTTCCACTTAACTGTTGGGCAAGAGAAGCAATCTCTGTCTTATCACGCATGATCAAAAGAACAGTTTCTGGATTTCCAGGTTCAGGAAGCGGGATCAGGTTTACTAATAAAGAAGCGTCACTGATCTCAAGCATTCGTCCAAACAAAGATTTTCCTGTGCAAAATCCTTCATCGATCAAATCGGTAAGTGCTGCATTTGCAAAAAATGAATCTGCATTTTCCATTGTCTCTGAAGTCTTATTTTGGTATAAAAGATTTTTCTTACGGTCAACGGCTAAGATCAATTCATCCAGATTATCCAGGATTTCTTCTCGTTGCAGGTACATATTAGCGAATGTACCAGGCTCAAATCCAAGCAGAGATTTTCGGATGTTTTTCGCAATGATATAAGCAACGATCAGACCGATGCATAAGATCAGCGCAAAGATCAATAGAAATTGTGCGATCAGTTTATGCTGCTGATATCGAATCGTTTGCAGGGATGCACTGATCATAATAAAACCAATGATCTTTCCGGATTTATCTCTCACTGCATGAAATGCACGTTTCTGAATATCTTTATTTCCCTGATGGGTTGTGATATATGGTTTTGCCCCATTTAAGATATTTTTTTCATCATTTCCAGTAAAATGTTTCCCGATATATTCATGTTTTTGATGATATACTCTGGTGCTGTCAGCGGTTGCGATCACAAGATAATCAACATCTTCCGAACTTTGTTTAAATAAAGTATCCATACGACGGATCAGATTCTTTGAAAAATGTTTTTTATTTAACCCGTCAATGATCTCTGAATCATAGGAAAGTATCGAAGCCGTATTTGAAATATTTGATTCGAGATTGCGGTCAAGTCCTTTAAGTTCAATCGGAAGAATAAAGATTCCAGTTAAAACCATTTTTTTACTTTCTAAAGTCTTTCAATAATTTCAAAAACTTTTCTTTTTTTCGTGGTCTGGTAAAGTGTAGTCAGAAAGAAAAAAACGGATGTGAAAAACGAAAGGAGACACAAAAATGGATTACAACAAAGCAGCATTAAAAATGCACGAGGAAAACAAGGGAAAGATCGGAGTCGTTTCAAAAGTAGCAGTCAAAACAAGAGATGACTTAAGTACAGCTTACACACCAGGAGTTGCAGAACCTTGCAGAAAGATCAGAGATGACAAAAAAGAAGTTTACAGATACACAGCCAAAGGAAATTTAGTAGCGGTTGTATCTGACGGAACAGCAGTTCTTGGTCTTGGAGATATCGGACCGGAAGCAGCAATGCCTGTTATGGAAGGAAAATCAATCTTATTTAAAGAGTTTGCAGGAATCGATGCATTCCCAATCTGTTTAGATACAAAAGATACAGAAGAGATCATCGAGACAGTGAAACGAATCGCCCCAGTCTTTGGTGGAATCAATCTGGAAGATATCTCAGCACCAAGATGTTTTGAAATCGAAAGCCGTCTGAAAAAAGAATTAGATATTCCAGTCTTCCACGATGATCAGCACGGAACAGCGATCGTTGTATCAGCAGGACTTTTAAATGCAGTCAAATTTGTCGGAAAGAAAATGGAAGATGTAAAAATCGTCATTAATGGAGCAGGATCTGCTGGAATTTCAATCTGTAAGTTATTATTAGAAATCGGAGTCGGAGATGTTGTCTTAGTTGACCGTCAGGGAGCTTTAGCAGTTGGAGAAGAATGGATGAATCCTGCACAGAAAGAAATGGCTGAAAAGACGAATAAAGAACAGATTCACGGCCCATTAAGTGAAGTGATGAAAGGAAAAGATATCTTCGTAGGAGTATCTGCACCGGGAATCGTAACAGCAGAGATGGTAAGCACAATGGCAGACGATGCGATCGTATTTGCAATGGCAAACCCAACACCAGAGATCATGCCAGATGAGGCAAAGAAAGGTGGAGCAAGAGTTGTCGCAACAGGACGTTCTGATTTCCCTAACCAGATCAACAACGTTTTAGTATTCCCAGGAGTGTTCCGTGGAGCGTTAGATGCACAGGCAACAGATATCACAGAAGAAATGAAGATCGCAGCCGTGTATGCAATTGCAGATATCATCAAAGAAGATGAATTAAACGAAGAATATATCATTCCAGGAGCTTTCGATGAAAGAGTTGCAAGCCATGTAGCCGAGGCAGTTGCAGCAAAAGCAAAAGAATTAGGGATTTCAAAGTTATAAGATTATAGTTTAAGAAAGGAGAGTTTAGAGCATGGAAAAGGTAATAAAAAGTGTGCAGACAGTGGGCCTGTCTGGTATGAAAAAAAGTAAGATCAATGAAATTAAGATTATGGGTATGTCATTACCAGTTTATATCATTGCGGCATTTGTCATTTTATATGCCGCAATGACAGGAATTCTTCCTGAAAATATGGTGGGTGCACTGGCAATTATGATGGTCCTTGGAAGTGCTCTAAATCTCATGGGAAATAAGATTCCGATCATCAGATCCTATCTTGGAGGTGGTGCAGTCTTCTGTATTTTCGCATCCTCAGCCCTCGCCACCTTCGGAATCTTACCAACCGCAGTCGTAGAAAACTGCAAAGATTTCATGAATAATGTAGGATTCTTAGATTTCTATATCGCAGCACTGATCACTGGAAGTATTTTAGGAATGAATCGAGATCTTCTTAAGAAAGCCGCAGTTCGTTTTCTGCCAATCTCCTTCCTCTCTATGGCGTGTGCTATTTTAATGGCCGGTCTTATGGGAATTATAACAGGACGCGGTTTTGGACAGACGATCCTTTACATTGCACTTCCAATGATGAGTGGTGGTATGGGAGCAGGAGTCATTCCATTATCAGGAATCTACGCAGGAGCCACAGGAGCTGACAGCGCCCAGATCATCTCCCAGATGATCCCAGCCTCTGCCGTAGGAAATGTATTAGCAATCATCTGCGCCGCATTGATCGCAAAAATTGGAACGATCGTTCCAGCTATCAATGGAAATGGAGAATTAATGCCATCCAAAGACGAGAAGAGATCAGGAAAAGAAATGAAACTCGCAGGAATCATTCCAGCAAAATACGAAGAAGCAGCCGTACAGTGGAGCCAGTTCGTTATGAAGAACTTCACAAGTGCATTACTGGCAGGAATCGGAATCGCATTATTAGACCTGAAAGTCTTAGGAGCAGCATTAACACCAGAATTTATGCTGATCACAGTAGTTATCATCTTAACCGTAGCATTATGCGCCGGATTATTTGGAAAATTCGTAGGATTCTATCCAGTAGAAGCAGCAATCACAGCTGGCTTATGCACAAACAGTATGGGTGGAACTGGAAATATCGCAGTATTATCCGCTTCTGATCGAATGGGATTGATACCATTTGCACAGATGGCTACTAGACTTGGCGGAGCGTTAGTGCTGATATCTGCTAGTTTTCTTATTACAATATTAGGGTAGTTAGTTTGATACCGTATAATCTATATTGAATATATAGATATAAATGAAACGTACCATAGAGAGAAATATAATCTTCTATGGTACGTTTTTGGTATATTGGATTAGATGGTTTCTAGCTGCAGTAATTTTTCGACTTCTTGTTTGGTTAATTCAGTAATATCTACAATTTGCTCAATGGACATATTTGAGTTATACATTTTTTTTGCTGCAATAGCATTATATAATTCAAGGATAGATTTTTTAAACTGTTATAAATCCAAGTCCCTCAAGTACAGAGAACACCAAAATAGCAACAATACAAATAGGTGCGATATACTTGATCATAACAAGGAATAAAGGTTTTCTCTTAAATTCCCCAGAACTCTCAACTTCGTCAATGATCTCTTTCGGCTTGATAATATAACCAACAAAGATACATGTTAAGAATGCAGCGATTGGCATTAATACACTGTTACTGATAAAGTCAAAGAAGTCAAGGAAATCAAATCCAAGGATCGTAATATTGCTCCATGCTCCAAATCCTAAAGAAGATGGAACTGCTAGTAATAAAGCAATAATAAACATCGTAATGCAGGCAGTACCTCGTTTCATATGGAATTTATCCATCAGTACTGCAACAAGTGTTTCAAGCAGCGAAATGGAAGAAGTAAGTGCCGCAAGCAACACTAAAATAAAGAATACAGCTGCGATAATGCTTGAGAAAGCCATGCTGTTAAATACTTTAGGAAGCATAACGAACATCAAAGATGGCCCTTTGGCAAGCATAGAAGAATCTCCGTTGGAGAATACAAATACAGCTGGAACGATCATAAGTCCTGCAAGGAAAGCAACTCCGGTATCAAAGATCTCAACCTGTGTTACAGATTTTTCAAGATCGGCTTTCTTTGGCATGTAAGAACCAAAGGTTACCATGATACCCATGGCAAGTGACATGGAGTAGAACAGCTGTCCAAGTGCAGCTAAGATTGTTGTTGGGCTAAAGTCCTTTAAGCTTGGTTTTAAATAATATCCAACTCCGTCCATAGCACCTGGTCTTGTGATACAGAATAAAGATACACCAATCAGTAAGATGATCAGTACAGGCATCATAACTGTACTTACACGTTCAACACCGCCCTTGACTCCGCCAGCAACAACTAAAGTTGTGACAAGTAAAAATACAAGAACACAGATCATAGGTTCTGTCGATTTACTGATAAATCCTGTAAAAAATGTATCAGAAGCGGCATTGTGGATACCACCCTGAAGGGAAATAAGTGCATATTTTGTAACCCATCCACCGATAACACAGTAATAAGGGAAAATGATAAATGGAATCAGTGTTGTAAGATAACCGATAAAAGTGTATTTCTTACTGAAATGTCCAAATGCACGGATCGCACTGGTTCCGGCTCTTCTTCCTAATGCAACTTCTGTGATCATCAGAGAAAATCCAAACGTTAAAGTGAGGATCAGATAGGTCAATAAAAAAGTTCCACCACCATATTTGGCAGCCAGGTATGGAAATCTCCAGATGTTTCCAAGACCTACGGCAGATCCGGCCGTTGCAAGGACGAATCCTAAGCGGCTGGAGAAACCATTTCTTTCATTACTCATAATATAAAGTACCTTCTTTCATATATATTCAGATACGAAAAATAGAATCTGATATTGCCGGAGGTCTGTAAAACAGTCTGGATGCTTAAAATTCTTAAATGACGTCCACATCTTCTCCGGCAAGGACGGCATTCATATTACGAACGGAACACATCTTTCCGCACATCGTGCAGGTATCTTCTCTTTCAGGTGTAGATTCCTCACGGTATCTTCTTGCCTTTTCAGGGTCAAGAGCAAGTTCGAACTGTTTTTCCCAGTCAAGTTTCTGTCTGGCAGCTGCCATCTGGTTATCCCAGTCCATGGCACCTTTTACACCTTTGGCGATATCAGCTGCGTGAGCTGCAATCTTAGAAGCCATAATTCCTTCTTTCACATCATCAACATTCGGCAGACGTAAATGCTCTGCAGGTGTTACATAGCATAAAAAGCTTGCACCGGATGCAGCAGCGATCGCACCACCGATGGCAGAAGTAATATGGTCATATCCTGGAGCAATATCTGTGACAAGAGGTCCAAGTACATAAAATGGAGCTCCGTGACAGATTGTCTGCTGGATCTTCATATTTGCCTGAATCTGATCCATAGGCATATGTCCAGGACCTTCAATCATAACCTGAACATCTTTCTTCCATGCACGGGCAGTCAGTTCACCAAGTGTTACCAGTTCCTCAATCTGTGAAATGTCACTCGCATCAGCAAGGCATCCAGGACGGCATGCATCACCAAGGCTTAAAGTTACGTCATATTCATTACAGATATCGAGGATTTCGTCATAATATTCGAAGAATGGGTTTTCGTTTCCAGTTGCTTCCATCCATGCAAAGATTAAAGAACCACCACGGGAAACAATATTCATCTTACGCTTCATAGCTTTGAAACGTTCGGCAGTGTTACGATTGATTCCACAGTGGATCGTCATAAAATCAACACCGTCTTCGGCATGCATCTTGAAAACGTCGATCCATTCACGAGATGTGATGTCTTTGAGTGCTTTATTGTAATAAACGATCGCATCATAGATAGGAACTGTACCAAGGATCGCCGGACATTCGTTGACAAGTTTTTTACGAAAAACGTGAGTATGTCCAAAAGAAGAAAGATCCATGATTGCTTCAGCACCCATCTCAACAGCTTTATTTACTTTCTCCATCTCAACATCCAAATTTAAGCAGTCTCTGGATGTACCAAGGTTTACGTTGATCTTTGTCTTTAATGAATTTCCAATACCAAATGGTTTTAAACACTTATGGTTCTTGTTGGCAGGGATGACGATCGTACCAGCAGCAACTTCTGCCATGATGTCTTTGACATCAATTCCTTCATAGGCGGCGACGGTTTCCATCTCTTTTGTTACAATTCCCTGTCTTGCTGCGTTCATCTGTGTTGTGTAATTCATGGTTGTATACCTCCAAAATATAAAATTTTGGGAGACTCTTATTCGGTTTTGATCATGTTTTTATCATCAATAGTATAAAGTTGAGATAAAAAAAGACAAACTAAAAAAGCATCTGATGCTCGTTTACAGTTCGTCTTGTATTCATAGCATCCAAATCCCTACGACGGCATTATCCGTATCAGGTCCATGGTCGAAACGTAAGTTTCCTCTCAGCTAAGGTATCACCTTTTAAGCTCCCATTTTAGTTACATCAACATTGTACCATCGAAAGCACGATATATCAATAAAAAAGGTTATTTTCTGTTCACACAAAATTCGGATTCTTTTCATAATTTCTTTGAGGAAATGTAACATTCTATCCCAAAAACGTGATATAATATTTACCAAGTGTCACTTGTTATAATATTCAGGAAAGACAAGATGATATTTTTTTACTCGATGGGAGGACAGAATATGCCAGGTATTATTTTAGAAGGCGGAACATTCCGTCCGATCTTCAGTGCGGGAGTGATGGATGCATTACTGGATGAGGACATCATGTTTCCGTATATGATCGGTGTATCAGCGGGGATCTGTGACGGATTTTCATATATTTCAAAGCAAAAAGAACGTAATCTAAGGATTCTTATGAATCACAGAAATGACAAACGATATTTAGGAGCAGGGAATTTATTAAAAGAGAAAAGTCTCTTTGGACTCAATTTTGTATACGATACGATTCCGAACAAGTTATATCCATTTGACTGGAAGACATTTCATGAATATAAAGGACGAATCCGAGTTGGAGTAACCAATGCATGGACTGGAAAAGTAGAATACAAAGATGGAATGAAACTAGATAAAAGATGTACAATGCTTCGGGCAACATGTGCGATTCCACTGGTATTCCCGGCGATTTATGTAGATGGGAAGCCATATTATGATGGAGGACTTGCAGATCCGATCCCAATCAGAAAGTCGATCAAAGATGGGAACGAGAAGAACCTGATCGTATTGACGAGACCAGAGGGATATAAGAAGGAATTAAGTAAGAGTCATAAGATCACAGCAAAATTATTAAAGAAAAAGTATCCGCATCTGCCGGAACTTTTAATGAAGAGACACATTGAATACAATAAAACAGTAAGATATTGTGAGAAACTCGAACAAGAAGGAAAAGCAGTGATCTTAAGACCCGAGTACCCGATTGAAAGTCTGGAGAAAGACATTGATGTATTAAAACAGACATATGATATGGGGTATCGTATCACAAAAGAACAGATTGACAGAATCAGAGAATTATTTTAAAGAAATCTTTTTGAACGTCCCACTGGACGGAAGAGGTCTGATAAGATATACTTTATAAGATTAAAGCGAAGGAGGGACAGGATAGGATATGGCAGTGATTAAAGCATCAAAAAGAACATTTGTAGAAGAACTTGCAACGAATCCGCAGGTAAATCTTATGGTTGTATGTGAGAGACTTGGTGCCCCTTTTAATGATGGAGAAGCAGAGATATCTCTGGCAGATAAAGTAGCAGAGAAACTTTATGATAAACCACAGCTCGTAACGAAGATGTTACAGCAGGAAGCAATTGAATTTTTATTACAGTGCTGGGAGATGGAAGGTGACAGTCTTGTTGCACAGATGTATTTAAGAGAACTGGAACAGCTCCATTTTCTTGGATTTCTTTCTTACGAAGATGATACGATCTATATCAATATGGAGGCAAAAGATAAATTTTTCTTTTCGCTTAAGAGCCATCGGACACAGGAACAGATGGAAGAATACACAAGACTTGAGAATATTTTATTTGGAATGTTATTTTTGTATGGTGTTCTGGATATTTATGAATGTTGTGAGATCATCAGAGATAACATGATAGAAGACATGACATATGATGACTTGGAAGAATTTGTGATGCACAGAGTTGTATTCTGGCAGTCTGGTATCTTATTAAGAAATCAGACAAATTTAAGACTGATCTATGCAAGCAGAGAGGTAGATGACAGGAACGATGTGTTCATTAAATGGAGCATTAACAAGGATATTTCATGGAAGATTTACAGCGAGGAGGAGTACAAGGAACTGGCACTTGCCAATGGAATTGGAAACTGGAGTGGAATTCCAGAATTCTATGACTTTGTGATGCAGAATATAGAAAGTGATCAGTATCAGGTTATGATGATCGTAAAATCACTGGTTGTGAAGATTCAGAATGGTGTAACATGTACAGAACTTACACAGACATATACGAACCTATTAAAGAGCAAGGAAGAACAAAACACTCTTTGTGAATTGATCTGCAAGCTTTATAAAACTGTTCCGGTATACGCATTAAAGGGACACACAAGAGAGGAACTGGAAGAGGAAGAAACAGACCACAGATTTCAGGTGATTCCTGGGGGCAAAGAGTAAATAAGGAGGAAGCAGATGAGACAGTCAACGGTATTAGTAGTAGATGACGAGAAAGAAATTGCTGACTTTATTGAACTATACTTAAAGAACGAGAACTATAATGTATTTAAATTTTATAATGGCAAAGACGCACTTGCATGTGTAGAACATGAGAATATCGATCTGGCGATCCTTGACGTGATGCTGCCAGACATAGATGGTTTTGAAATTTTAAAACAGATCCGCCTAAAACATAATTTCCCAGTCATTATGCTGACTGCAAGAGTATCTTCTATGGATAAGATCAATGGACTGACACTTGGAGCGGATGATTATATTGAGAAACCGTTTGAGCCTCTGGAACTTATGGCAAGGGTCAAAGCACAGCTGAGAAGATTTACAAGATATAACGATGGTTCTGGCTCTAATCAGGAAGATACATTGGAGATTTCCGGACTGATTTTAAACCGAGCGACACACCAGTGTACTTATGGGGAAGAAGAAATCACATTAACACCATTGGAATTTTCCATACTCTGGATACTGACCCAGAATAGAGGGAAAGTCATAAGTTCTGAGAATCTGTTTGAACAGGTATGGAAAGAAAAATACTTTAAGAATAATAACAATACAGTGATGGTACATATCAGGCATCTCCGTGAGAAGTTAGGTGATGTTATGGGACATAAAGAACTGATCAAGACAGTCTGGGGAGTTGGATACAAAGTTGAGGAGTAAATACAGAAGTTTAAAGATAAGGATCATACTGCAGACACTTGGAATCAGCCTTGTTGTTGCCTTTATCGGATATTTTATATTGGATATTTTTGTAGATGGTGTGTTTCAGAATCCATTTGCCAAAACAGTCGTTTATATATTTGAACGGCTGGGTATGGATGAGATCGAAGCGATCCGTGTATACCGTCTGGTTTTTATGCAGAATAAAACAATGATCATTGGTGCTGGATTTTTCCTGCTACTTTTGTTAAGCTTTTATCTGGGTATGTCAAAATTTACGACATATCTAAGGCAGGTTGAAGGCGGTATCCAGATGATCCTGAATGAATCCAAAGACCGTATTTTGCTTCCACCGGAATTAAATCCGCTGGAGAACAAGTTAAATGAGATCAAAGGAACACTGAAGGAGCAGCGGCGTATTGCAGAGGAAAGTGAGCAAAGAAAGAATGATATCATCGTTTATCTGGCTCACGATCTTAAGACACCGCTTACTTCAATTATTGCATATTTGTCACTGCTCAATGAAGCACCGGATATGCCGGTGGAACAGAGAGCAAAATACACAGGAATTTCGCTCGAGAAAGCGAAACGACTGGGTGAGTTGATCAATGAGTTTTTTGAGATTACAAGGTATAATCTTCAGAATATTACATTGGATAAAAAAGAATTTTATCTTTATGTTCTGCTTGAACAAGTCATGGATTCTTTTGCTGCGGTATTTAAGCAGAAGGGATTAGAGTGGAAGATAGAGGTAGATGATAAAATTTTAATTTATGGTGATCCGGACAGGCTTGCCAGGGTTTTTGAGAATCTGCTTCGGAATGCAGTCTCATACTGTTACCCCAATTCTCTGATCGAAGTTTATGGAATGATCGATGGAGATGAGGCAGATATCATCGTAAGGAATCAGGGAAAGACGATACCGGAACATCAATTAAATAACCTGTTTGAGAAATTTTACAGATTAGATGAGGCAAGATCATCAGAAACAGGCGGGGCAGGACTTGGACTTGCCATTGCCAAGGAGATCATCGAGCTTCATGATGGAACTATTAAAGCAACCAGCCAGAATGAGTATACGACATTCACAATACGGCTGCCTAGAAAGAAGGAGGAACAATGAAAAAAGTATATGTAATTGGACATCGTAATCCAGATACAGATTCTATCTGTTCTGCGATCGCATATGCAAACTTAAAAAATCAGGTAGAAGGGAACGGATACGAAGCATATCGTGCCGGTAATATCAACGGTGAAACAAGATATGTTCTTGATACATTTGGAATCAAAGATCCAAAGTATGTCAGTGATGTAAGACCAAGACTTACAGACGTTAACTTAAACCCTGTCAAAGGAGCAAAACCAACAGATTCACTGAAAGCTGCGCGTGAGATGATGCAGACAGAGAAGATCGTATCTCTTCCAGTTTTAGATGGAAAGAAAATGATCGGTCTGGTATCTATCAGTGACGTTTTAAAAGCAGACATGGATGTTTATGACAATGAAATTCTTGCAAAATCAAAAACACCATATAAGAATGTAGTTGAAACATTAGACGGAACACTTCAGACAGGAGATATTGAAGGATATATCACAGAAGGTAAATTAACAGTATCTGCAGCAAGCGTTGACACAATGGAAGAGTTCGTAACAGCGAAAGATACAGTGATCGTTGCAAACCGTGAAGATGCACAGATCGGTGCAATTCAGACAGGTGTACAGTGTATCGTTGTATGTATGGGAACAGAAGTAAGCGATAAGGTATTAGAACTTGCCAAAGAAAATGACTGCCGTATCATCACAACACCATATGATACATTTACAGCCAGCCGCTTAATCTGCCAGGCTATGCCAGTATCTTACATTATGGCAACAGATACGATCGTATCATTTAATGAAACAGATTATATTGATGATGTCAAAGAAGAAATGACAAAGAAACGTTTCCGTTATTTCCCTGTATTGAATTCAGACAACGAATTCGTAGGATTCATTTCCAGACGACGCATCTTAGAATTCAGCAAGAAACAGCTGATCTTAGTTGACCATAACGAAGTATCACAGGCTGTCGAAGGCTTAGAAGAATGCGAGATCATGGAGATCATTGACCACCACAGAATCGGAAGTGTCGAAACAGTATCTCCAGTATACTTCAGAAACCAGCCGGTTGGATGTACAGGAACAATCATCGCCCAGATGTACCGTGAACAGGGAGTTGAGATCACAAAAGAAATGGCTGGATTAATGTGTTCAGCAATTCTTTCTGATACATTAATGTTCCGTTCACCAACATGTACACTAGTTGATGAACAGATCGCAAGAGAGTTAGCTGCAATCGCAGGTATTGATGTAGAAGAACATGCAAAAGCAATGTTCCGTGCAGGAAGTGATCTAAGTGGTAAGACTCCAAATGAGATCTTCTATATGGATTACAAGAAATTCAACGCTGATACAATTAACTTCGGTGTTGGACAGATCACATCCATGGATCAGGGTGAATTAGATGATATTAAAGCACCAATCCTTGAGTATATGGATTCTGTAAAAGAAGAACAGGGACTTGATTATGTATTCTTTATGCTGACAAATATTTTAGAAGAGACAACACATCTGTTGATCTGCGGACCAGATGCAGAAGGTGTGATCGAACGAGGATTCGATGTGACACCAGAAGATAAGATCGCAGTATTACCAGGAGTTATGTCACGTAAGAAACAGATGATCCCTAACTTATTGAACGCGTTTCAGCAGTAGTTTGTAAACTTATCAATTAAACAGCAACAAGCTGTGAACATACAAAATACTAAACTAAAGAATATAATAATTGCCAGATTTTTTCTGAATCTGGCAATTATTTTTTTGACTGAAAATGACTGAATTGTATCATTTTAGATTTATTGAAACAATAAATAAAAAGATGCATAAACCACGCAAAATGGGTAATTATTAGTAGATAGATACAAAAAATAGAAGCATAGTTTATAGAATTAGTACAAATTGATAAAAACGTTTGACGTTAACTTGGACTTCAAAAAGACACAATCAGAAATTATAATAAAAAACAAGTTGAAGGGAAACAGGTGATAAGATGAACCGAAGAGAGAATAAAATATTCAGCGAATTAATTTGGAATGACAAATTAACAGTAGCTGCATTGAAAGATAAATATAATGTTCAGGAGCGTTCGATAAAGTTAGCTGTTAAGAGCATTAATGATGACCTTATGGAAGCTGGATTACCAACAATCTCTGAAAATAGTGAAGGAGAATTAAGCATCGAAGGTAAAGACCAGATTCACATGAAACAGTTTGAAAAGTTTATCCAAAATTATAATTTCTATTCTTACACCATGACAAAAAACGAGAGACATACGATTTTAGCCTTAATACTTTTAAATGGCAGAGAATATATCACAGTGGATATGCTGAAAAATGAAATTGGAGTCAGCAGAAATACGATTTTAAATGATCTTCAGGAGCTGAAAAGCTGGTTTGAAGACAGGGGAATGACTTTAAAAGCAAAACCACATGTTGGATATGTGATCGAAGCAACAGAGACACAGATTCGTGAAAATATTCTAAAACTTATGGAAGTTAACAGTGAAGAATATTACCAGAATGGATACATGTTGAATGTATACTGGTGGCTGCTTTTAAAACAGCTTGATACGATGAACTGTTTTGAAGATCTTAAGAATATTCTGCTGGAAGAGGAAGAAGAGACAGGCGTTATCCTGGAAGACTACTCATTTTATGAGGCAGGAATTGAATTGATGATCATTTTGAACCGATTGGATCAGGGCAAATACCTGATAAGCTTCAATGATGAATCAAAAGAAGAGATAGAGATCAGTTCAAAATATCCATTCAGTAAATCTGTTTTAAAGAAAATTGGAAGAAAATACGATGTAAAGATAACAGAAGAAGAAATTCTGATGTTCACAAAACATCTTAGAGGAAAAAGATATTTAAAGGGTGAGCGAAACAGTGCAACCTCATTAGATATCAATGTGATGATCGCAGAAGCAATTCATCTGATCTCAGGTCAGTTAGGAATTGACTTTTATCTGGATTTTGGTCTGTATGATCTAATGGTTGCACATATGAAATCCGCAGTCTACAGAGTTATGAACGGAGAAGTTCTTGTAAATCCATTTAAAGATGAGATCATCAATGACTATCCTGAGATCTTACAGATAGTGCATAAGGAACTTGAGAATTTAGAGAATTTTATCGGAAAGAAATTTAGAGAAGATGAAGTTATGTTCCTTGTTCTGTATTTTGCATCAGTGATAGAAAAAGAAAAGATACAAAGTAACAAAAACAAGAAAATTCCAGTAGCACTTGTTTGTGTGACAGGAAGAGGAACTGTTCAGTTTATGCTGGCAAAACTTAAGATATTGGAAGATATCATAGACATTGTCAGTGTATCATCTCATCACAATATGAATGAGATCGAGCAGTCCGGAGCAAAGATGATCATTTCAACCATTCCATTACCGAATTCGAAACTGCCGAATGTGGCAGTGAGAAGTCCAATGCTTGATGATCAGGATATTCTAACAATACAGCAAAAAGTATTTGAATTGAAAGAGAAAGAGCAGGAAGAGATAGAAGAGCAGGAAAACAGAGTGATAAAACAAAATCCTCAAAAAGATATTCAAGGAGCTTTTTACAATCTGTTATCCAAGGAACGCATTGAACTGGATTATCCGGCCAAAGACTGGGAAGATGCCATAAGATGTGCGGGAAAGCTTCTTTATGACACAAAAACCGTTACAGAACAATATGTTGAAGAAATGGTAAACAGTGTAAAAAAACATGGACCATACATTGTTGTCTGTAAGGGAATGGCACTTCCTCATGCAGATTGCAGCAAAGGTGCGATCGAGGAGGCAGCTTCACTTGTCAGACTGAAGACACCGATTGAATTTGGAAGTGTTTATAATGACCCGGTCAGATACGTCATAGGAATGAGCATCAAAAGTGCAGAAAGTATCAATCAGGCGATTTATGATATGATGAAAATTTTTGGAGATGAAAACAACATGAATAAATTTGACTCGCTCCCAGATGAGCAGGCAGTTTTAGACATGATCAACAGTTTTCAGAAACAAAAAATATAAATAAAAAGGAGAGCTTAAAAATGGACAAGATAATAAGTAACAAAGAAAAAAGTTATTTAGCAGTTACTTTATCAGGAGACAACGACAAAGAAGTAATTAAGCAGATGGCATCTGCACTGGAAGAAGAAGGTTATGTAAAAGATACTTTCGCAGATGCAATCGTAAAAAGAGAAAGTGTTTATCCAACAGGACTTCCTGTAGGAGAGATCAATGTGGCAATTCCACATACAGATCCAGAACATGTAAATAATGCAGCAATCTGTCTTGGAATCTTAGAAAAACCAGTAACATTTAATGTTATGGGAATGGAAGGAGAGACAACAGAAGTTTCATTATTATTTATGCTTTCTATCAAACATAAAGAAGATCAGATGGGAATGCTTCAGAAATTAATAAGTCTTTGTCAGGATCAGAATACATTGAAAGAAATTCTGGCAAAAGATCAGGACAAGATTAATGAGGTTATGACAGCTCTGGTAGAGAAATAATGACTTTATTGATAGAGAAGAAATGAGAAAACGCATATATAGGAAGGAGATATTAATATGAAAAGAATTATCATTGCGTGTGGATCAGGGGTAGCAACATCAACAGTAGCAAATCAGAAGGTATCAGCATATCTTGATGAACATGGATATTCAGGAAAATATCAGATTGAACAGTGTCAGGTATCAGAACTTGCTGAAAAAGGTAAGAGTGCTGACTTCGCGATCGCAACAACAGTAGTTGGAGCAAACATGCCTTGCCCAGTATTACCAGGACTTCCATTATTAACTGGTGTTGGAGCAGACAAATTATTCAGCGATGTTGAAGAACAGATGAATAAATAAGAAAAACTATTAGAAAAAGAGAGATAAGAAGGGAGAAAAATCATGCAGGCAGTTATTGATTTTTTCAGTTATATTAACGGCTTAGGCGCAAGCGTCATGATGCCAATCATTTTAACAATTTTCGGAGTTATTTTAGGGGCTAAATTTGGTAAAGCTTTAAGAGGTGGTCTTACAGTAGGTGTAGGTTTCATCGGATTGAACCTTGCAGTAGGACTGATCGGTACATATCTTGCACCAGCTGTTCAGCAGATGGCAACAAGATTCCATTTATCACTTACAACAGTAGACGTAGGATGGCCAGCCGCAGCAGCTATCGCTATGGGAACAACAGTAGGTCTGTTGATCATCCCAATCGGACTGATCATTAACATTATCATGTTACTTACAAATACAACACAGACAATCGACGTTGATATCTGGAACTACTGGCATTTCGCTTTCACAGGTTCTTTAGTAGCAATCGTTACAGATAACCTTACATACGGAATCATCGCAGCGATCATCAACATCATTATCGTATTTGTAATCGCTGACTACACAGCACCAAAAGCAGAAGAAGTATTAGGAATGCCTGGAGTATCTATTCCTCACGGATTCTCAGCAGCCTATGTACCATTTGCAATCGTGATCAACTGGGTAATTGACAGAATTCCTGGTGTAAACAAAATCGACATTAACATTGAAAAATTACAGAAGAAATTCGGTGTATTCGGAGAACCAATCTTAATCGGTACAGTATTAGGTATCGTAATCGGAGCTTTAGCTGGATACGATCTTAAAAACATTTTAACAAGTGGTGTATATTTAGGAGCAGCTTTAGTACTGATTCCAAAGATGGCATCATTACTTATGGAAGGACTTATGCCTATTTCAGAAGCAGCACAGGCATTCATTTCTAAGAGATTCTCTAACAGAGGAAAAATCTACATTGGACTCGATTCAGCTGTAGGTGTAGGACATCCTATCACATTAACAGTAGCATTAATCCTTGTACCAGTAGCAGTATTCTTAGCTGTAATCCTTCCAGGAAACACAGTATTACCAATGGCTGACTTATCTTGCATCCCATATATGTTAGTACTGATCGTTCCATTAGTTGGTGGTAACGGATTCCGTGCAATTATCACAGGTATCATCGCATTAGCAGGTGGATTATATATTTCAACTGACCTTGCAGGAGTTACAACATCTGTAGCTCATACAGTAGATGCCGCTACATACAATGGTGTAACACAGATTTCTTCTATCTGTGATGGAGCCAATCCTTTAACATGGGTAATCTACAGAGCAGGTAACTTAAGCATCGTTGCATTAGCAGTTGTTGGTGTTATCGCACTTGCATTAGCTTTCTTAAACAGACAGCGTATTATCAAAGCAGCTCATGCTGAAGAAAACTAAGATATAAAACAGCAGAAAGAGGTAAATGTATTTATGAAAAGTTATATGTATAAAAAATCGCATTATCTCATTCAGCACACAATACCAGGATTATTCACACTTCTGATCGGGCTTTTCTGCCTGATCAGACAGGTGATGACTGGGTTTGATGGTTTGCTGATGTTTGTATTAATTATTTGCGTATATAATGTTTGGAATGAGTTTGTATCCTTAAGTAATCCGTACGAATTTGAGCTTGGCGAAGAAACTATAACTTTTCGTGCATACAACAAGGAGCATACATATCAGATCAGTGAAATGACAGCTTTCTCCATGAGAATGGTAGCAGGAAATACAACGATGTATATGAACATCGACAAAGGCGGACTGTTAAAAGGAAGATATTGGCTCAGAGTATCTGAATTTGATGATGACAAAGATATAATAAATTATTTTTATGATTTAGATGAACGAGTAAATCCGCATTCTGTTATCACAAAAGCAAGAAAAGCAGGAAGAGCGAGATTATCTCAGAAGGCGAAACGAGTTTAGGAGGAAGAATATGCTGGTAACATTAAAAGAATTACTAGACCAGGCAAAGGTTGAACATAAAGCAGTTGGTGCTTTTAACGGAACAACATTAGAAGCAATCAGAGGAATCATACAGGCAGCAGAGGAATTAAATGCCCCTGTTATCTTACAGCATGCACAGAGCCATGATGATCTGATCGATTTAGAAGAAATTGGACCTGTTATGAAATATTATGCTGAGAGAGCGAAAGTTCCTGTAGCATTACATTTAGATCATGGTTCAAGTTTTGAAAGATGTGTACAGGCATTAAGACTGGGATTTACTTCTGTAATGTATGATGCATCAGCAAAATCTTTCGAAGAAAATGCAGCAGAAACAGCAGAGATCGTTAAGATCGCTCATGCAGTAGGAGCAAGTGTTGAAGCTGAACTCGGACATATCTTTACATCAGAAGTTGTTCAGGGTGAAGGTGCAGGAGCTGACAGTACAGATGACTATGAAGATTTAGATAACATCTATACAGATCCTGAAGTCGCAAAGAAATTTGTAGAAATTACAAATGTAGATTGTCTTGCAGTAGCATTTGGAACAACACATGGTGTATATCTTACAGAGCCTAAATTAGATCTTCCAAGAGTTGCAAGACTTCGTGAAGCAACAAATATTCCACTTGTTATGCATGGTGGTTCTGGTGTATCAGATGAAGATTATGCAGTAGCAATTGAAAATGGTATTTGTAAAGTGAACTATTATACATATATGAATACAGCAGGTGGAAAAGCATCAAAAGAATACTGGGCTGACGACAGCAAACCATTATTCTATGATTCCATGTCATTAGTTGCAACAGAAGCAATCAAAGAAGACGTAAAACGTGCGATCAAAGTATTCCAGAAAATCAAATAATTGGAAAGAAGATAGTACAAAGAAAGATAGTTTGAAGAAAGAAGGCGTAAAAATGGCAGTTTATAAAGAAACGATCATGTTAAAATCACATGGTAAAACTCCAACATATGTAAATATCACACCACAGGTTCGAGAAGCAATCGAAAAAAGCGGAATCCAGAATGGAATTTGCACAGTAATTTCTCCACATACAACATGTTCTGTATTTTTTGAAGAATTTGTACATGACTACAATGAAGAAGGCGATGAATTCTTACAGGAAGATCTGAACAATGTATTAAAGAAAATCATTCCTGATCATGTAAGTGCAGATCAGTACAATTATCCAGGTGAAGAACATTACAAAGAAGTTGAAACATGGCCGGATGCAGATACATATCTTCCAAACGGAGACAGAACAGCTTTATTTAATGGTGATGCCCACTTAAGATCAACACTGATCGGTTCCAGTGCAACATTAGAAGTTGACGAAGGAAAATTAGGAGTTGGAGCTACAGGATATGTATATTTTGTAGACTTTGACAGAACAAGAGAAAGAACAAGAAAATGTAAGATCATTGTGATCGGAGAATAAGGGGGAAAAACAAAATGGCAAAAGCAGAATCTCCATTTTTAATCGTAAATCCTAAGTCTTATCTATATGGTGAAAAAAGCTTAGAATTAGCAAAAGCAGCAGACAAAACTGCAAAAGAAACAGGACTTCAGATTTATTTCACATGCCCATATGCAGATATCAGACTGATCAAAGAAAATACAGAAAACCTGATCGTATGCGCACAGTCCATGGACTCATTAACACCAGGACGAGGAATGGGACATGTACTTCCAGAATCTTTAAAAGAAGCAGGAGCAGAAGCTGTATTCTTAAACCATGCAGAAAATCAGAAAACAGTATCTGAATTATATGCAACGATCAAAAGAGCAAAAGAACTGGGAATGATCACAATCGTTTGCGCAGACTCAACAGTAGAAGCAAAAGCAGTTGCATGCATGGACCCAGATATCGTATTAGCAGAACCAACAGACCTGATCGGTACAGGACAGGTAGCAGACGATTCTTACACAATTGAAACAGTCAAAGGTCTTCACGAAGTGAACCCAGACGTTTTAGTTATGATCGCATCAGGAGTCAGCACTGCCGAAGACTGCTACAACGTTGTAAAACTTGGAGCAGACGGAACAGGAGCAACTTCAGGAATCTTAAACGCACCATCACCAGCACAGAGAGTACAGGAGATGGCTGAAGCTATCGTCAAAGCTAGAGATGAAAAAAATTAATTTGTAGTTTGAAAGGTAGTTGTTGGGACTGTATATGAGAAAAACAAAATAAGAGTATAAAAGATCCAGACCAGGAAATTTATG
>ERZ836829.473-NODE-473-length-48684-cov-5.452426_pt1 | contig 48684 bp, 43 predicted proteins | sample MGYA00519574_ERZ836829 | MGnify/ENA primary metagenome ERZ836829 (study PRJEB31850, sample SAMEA3708808) | human gut metagenome | biome: human gut; feature: human-associated habitat; material: faeces | place: China | collected 2014 ...
GCATGGGAAAACCCGTGTGACTGATTTTTATTCCCAGAGGACGGGAAAGAAGTTTACAGCAGATTTGTTGCTGGAACTGCAAGGGGATAGGGCAAGTTTTAAAATGGAATTTCCAAAAAGAAAATAGAAAGATGAGGAGGGATTGTTCATGGGAAAACTCTATGAGATTTTGGGACTTGCCCAATATGAAGCTGAAAAAATCAGCAGTTCTCCAAGAGATTGGCTGCATTATCTGGATACTGCATCACAACTGTACCGTTACTCCTTTTCTGATACACTTTTAATTCATGCACAGCGTCCGGGGGCAACTGCCTGTGCAGAACTGGAAGTTTGGAACCACAAAATGAAACGGTGGGTAAACCGGGGAGCAAAAGGGATTGCTTTAATTGATGACAGATACCCGAAAAAAAGACTGCGATATGTATTTGATGTTTCCGATACACACAAAGTGCAGGGGGGAAAAACACCGTATTTATGGCAGTTGAAGGAACATCAAAAAGAGTCGCTTTTGAATCATTTGTCTGAGGTATATGGTCTGGCAGGAGAAGATACCGTTGCCCTTACGTCGGCACTTTGGAAAATTGCAAGAGATATGACAGAGGAAAATCTGGAAGAAGCAATGGAAGGTCTGGAATATGAAGTAGAAGGCACTTTTTTAGAAGATTTGGACGAACAGACCATACAGACGGAGTTTCGGGAGTTGCTGCAAAACAGTATCTTTTATTCTTTGTCACGTCGCTGCGGTCTTGATCCTATGGACGTTTTGGAAGAAGGGGATTTTACTGCAATTACAGATTTTCGTTCGATGTCAGTCCTTCCGTTTTTAGGAAATGCAACCAATCAGATTGTAGAACCGATTCTTCGGGATATTGGGCGGACAGTATGGAGAATGGACTGGGAAGAACAAAAGGAAAAATCTCAAAAAAGGGTTGAAAATTCTTCTCAGACACATTATAATGAATTTAACACGTTAATGCAAGAAAGCGAAGAAAATGGAGGAAATGAGAATGGAACTGACATACTACCGCAAAGGGGATTACCTGTTTCCGAACCTGACAATAGAAAACGAACCAGTGAACATCGGGAAGTACGGAATGCTTCGGAAAACATTCCTGAAGGAAAACCGGAAGAACTGGTATCAGAGCATGTTGCTGACAGGAAAATTGGAGAAACATCTGATGGAAATCGAGAAAGCAGCACAGGAGAGAATGGAAGTTCTGATGAAGGGGCTTCTTATTCAATATCCGGCTCCGGACAAGGAGGCAGATCAGATGAAGTGGGTGGCACACCTGAACAATCTCCAGCAGATGGCAGAGGAGAGCGTTTTGACGGAATTGGTATACAATTAAGCGAGGAACAAACAGAACAGGATTTCGATGGAGCAGAGGAAGAAATTGCCTCTGCTCTTTCTTTGCCCCAATTACCTCCCGTAGAAAAACAGATTCGTGAAATTGAAGAAAGGCAGGCTGCTCTTTATGCAAAAGAAGTGACAATTTCGGCAGAAGTTGTAGATGAAGTATTGCGCTATGGAGGAAACCGGAAAGGAAGTCATTTACGGATTATCTATAATTTTATGATCGAGCAGCCAGAAGAAGCGTATACAGAATTTGTCCAAAAAGAATATGGAAAAGGTGGTATCGGTTTACAGATTTCAGGAAGGGAGTATGCAGTCTGGTATGATGAATTAGGTATGCAGATTGCAGTGGGGCATACGGTACGTGATCATGTATTAGATAAAGTATTCTTATCTTGGGAGGAAGTCAGTGGAAGAATACACCAGTTGCTCAGACAGGGGGAGTATGCGCCGCAGGTTGTTTTAGATGCTGCAAGAGAAAATGCGCTGAAAGAACATGCAGACGTCTTAATTTATATGGAACAGGATATGGCAGAGGGCGTTGCAGAACTGGTATTTGAAGATACAGAAGTATTCCGCAATACTTTTCCAACGGTTACGGAAAAGGTTTGTGCGTTACTGGAGCAACCGGGGTATTTGGCAGATTTGAATGAGCGATTGGAAGCACTGGCAGAGTATTACCAAGAGGATAAAGAGATTATGCGCTTTCATTTTTATCGCCCGGATAAAGTCTTAGAACAGTTTCAGAAATTTGCGAAAGAAGCAGTTCCTTATCAGGCAAGAGAAGGGTTTGCTTGGGAGGAACATTCTATTTTTATCACACAAGATGAAATTGATGCGTTTTTAGTCGGCGGTGGTTCCTATCGTGATGGAAGACTCAGTACCTATTCTTTTTTTATTCAAGATAAAAGCGAAAGAGAAAAAGCAGATTTTGTAAAGGAAAGCTATGGAATTGGTGGAAGAAGCCATGCACTTTCCGGAGCGGATCATTCTCATGCAGATTATGATGGGAAGGGATTAAAGCTGGAAAGAGGCTCTTACAGTCACCCGGAGGCTACGGTATTTTTGAAATGGACACAGGTGGCAAGGCGTATTGAGTTTTTGATTGATCAGGATTTTTATTTAAAGGCGGAAGATTATACAAGAATGCCCTCTTATGAGAGAGAACAGATGGCGAACCGTATTGTTTCCTTTTATTATCGGTTGCCAGAGGAGATTGAACGTCCATTTTCAGACAGTTTTTTAGGGGAAGAAGAAAGACAGGAGTTACCACTTCTGTTAGAGCAGGAAGAAACAGCGGAAGAACTGGTTAAAAAAATGGATGAAGCTATTGCAGCCTTGCCGTTAGAATTTGAGAACTATGAAAAGCGTGTGGAAACCCTTGCAATTCTTCATCAGTATATAGAAGGGACGTATACGCTGTTTCCAGAGCGGCAAAAAGAACTATCCGTTGCGTATGGAGAGCAACAATTATCCCTGTTTGATTTTATGCAGGCAGAGCCACTTGATACAGAAAAATCGAAAGAACCAATCCTATCGCAGTCTAATACGGAGGTTGGAGATACGATAGATGTGATAGGTGCAGATGGAGAAATCATAACGGCTGTTCCACAAAAACGAAATCAGACAGAGGAAGATGTTGCCCCACAGCAGAAAAAAAGTGCAGAACAACAGAATAACTTTCAGATTACAGACGATGCGTTGGGAGTTGGAAGCCCAAAAGAAAAGTTTCGTGGAAACATAGAAGCAATTTCTTTATTAAAAAAGTTGGAAGCAGAAAACCGTTTGGCAACATCGGAAGAACAGGAAATTTTATCCAGATATGTTGGCTGGGGTGGTCTTTCAGCGGCATTTGATGACAGAAAAGAAGAGTGGAGTCAGGAATATCAGGAATTGAAAAGTTTACTGAGTGAAGGTGAATATAAAGAGGCACGTTCTTCTACGTTGAATGCTTTTTATACACCGCCTACGGTGATCAAAGCCATGTATCAGATTTTAGAAAATATGGGCTTATCTACGGGAAATGTACTGGAACCTTCCTGCGGTGTGGGAAACTTTATGGGGCTTGTGCCGGAGAGTATGCAGAACATTCAGATGTATGGCGTAGAATTAGATCCGATTTCGGGAAAGATTGCAGGTCAGCTTTATCAAAAGAACCGCATTGAGGTAAAGGGATTTGAAAAAACAGAATATCCGGAAAGTTTTTTTGATTGTGTGATTGGAAATGTGCCATTTGGAAATTATCAGGTATCAGACCGAAAATATGATAAGTATTCTCTGATGATTCATGACTATTTTATTGTAAAGTCCTTGGATTTGATACGTCCCGGCGGTGTAGTAGCAGTGATTACTTCAAGCAGGACAATGGATAAAGAGAGTGAAAAAGTGCGATTACAGTTTGCGGAGAAAGCAGACTTATTAGGCGCAATCCGTTTGCCGGAAAATGCGTTTCGCAAAAATGCCGGAACAGATGTCGTATCCGATATTTTATTTTTCCAAAAACGGGATCGGGCGGTGCTGCAGAAGCCTTCTTGGGTGGAAGTGGGAGAAACCGAAGAGGGATATAAAATCAATTCTTATTTTGTAGAACATCCGGAAATGGTGTTGGGGGACTTTGCTTTCGAGAGTAATCAGTATGGAAGAATGGAAGTTACGGTAAAACCGAAGAAAGACATTTCTTTGGAAGAACAGTTAAAAGAGGTTATTCCTCTCATTCAAGGGCAGATTACAGTCAGGGAGTTTGACGAATTGGACTTAAATGAAACAGAAGACTCCATTTTGGCTGATCCGTCCGTGAAGAATTTCAGCTTTGCAAAGGTTGGCGGACAGGTATATTATCGGGAAAACTCCAGAATGAACCGTATGGATTTACCTGCTGTGACAACAGAACGTGTCTTAGGCATGATAGAGCTTCGGGACATTACCAAAAAATTGATTGACAGCCAGATGGAAGATGCCAGTGAGGAGGAAATCAAGAATCTTCAAAAGGAATTAAACCAAACCTATGATACTTTTACAGCGAAATATGGACTGATCAACAGCACTGCAAACCGTCGGGCATTTTCACAGGACAGTAGTTATTGTTTGCTTGCTTCTCTGGAATTTTTAGACGAAGAAGGAAAGTTAAAAAGAAAAGCGGATATTTTTCATAAGCGCACAATCCGAAAGGCAGAACCGGTAGAGCGTGTGGATACCGCAAGCGAAGCGCTTGCTTTGTCTTTGGCAGAACGTGCAAAAATAGATTTGTCCTTTATGACAGAATTGACAGGAAAGCCAGAGACAGAGATTATCGAAGAATTAACAGGGGTTATTTTTCAAAATCCATTGACAGAAAAGTGGGAAACTTCAGATGAATATTTATCAGGGAATGTCCGGGTAAAGCTGGAAGTGGCAAAACAATTTGCTGAAAATCAGGATCGCTATCAGGTGAATGTACAGGCACTTGAAAAAGTGCAGCCCAAAGAATTAGAAGCTTCAGAAATTGAAATCCGGCTTGGTGCAACGTGGGTGGACGCAGATTATATTACTGAGTTTATGGGAGAACTCTTTCAGACACCAGACTATTACCTTGGAAGTCGGATTGAAGTAAAATATGCCCCGGTAAACGGACAGTGGAATATTTCAGGAAAATCGCTGGATACGTATGGGAATACGAGGGTAACTGCTACTTATGGAACAGCTCGTGCAAATGCCTATCGTTTGCTGGAAGATGCGTTAAATCTGCGGGATACGAAGATTTATGATACGATACAGGACGCTGACGGAGAACACAGGGTATTAAATAAGAAAGAAACCATGCTGGCACAGCAAAAGCAGGATATGATTAAAGAAGCCTTTAAGGAATGGATTTTTCGTGATATAGATCGAAGGGAAGCTTTATGTAAGAAATATAACGAGATTTTTAATAGTATCCGTCCCAGAGAATATGATGGAAGTCATATTCAATTTGTAGGAATGACACCGGAAATCACGCTGATGCCACATCAGAAAAATGCAGTAGCTCATGTATTGTATGGAGGAAATACATTGCTGGCACACTGCGTAGGGGCTGGAAAAACCTTCCAGATGATCGCAGCGGGAATGGAAAGTAAGCGGCTTGGTCTTTCGCAGAAAAATCTTTATGTTGTACCGAATCATCTGACAGAACAATGGGGAAGTGATTTCCTCCGGTTATATCCGGGAGCCAATGTGCTGGTATCTACAAAGAAGGATTTTGAGCCAGCGAACCGAAAGAAATTTTGTTCTCGGATTGCCACAGGAGATTACGATGCAATTATCATTGGACACAGCCAGTTTGAGCGTATCCCACTGTCAAAAGAGCGTCAGATAGCAATGATTGAACAGCAGATAGAAGAAATTATGCTGGCAATCGAAGAAGCACAAAGTGATGACAGCCCACGTTATACCATAAAACAGATGGAAAGAACGAGAAAAGGTCTGGAGAAAAGACTGGAAAAATTAAACGATGATACTAGAAAAGATGATGTTGTGACCTTTGAGCAGTTAGGGGTAGACAGGCTGTTTGTAGACGAGAGCCATTTTTACAAAAATTTGTTCCTTTATACAAAAATGAGGAATATTGCAGGGATTGCACAGACTGACGCACAGAAAAGCTCAGATATGTTTATGAAATGCAGATATATGGACGAATTGACGGGAGGAAAGGGCGTTATATTTGCCACAGGAACTCCCGTTTCGAATAGTATGACGGAATTATATACCATTATGCGGTATTTACAATATGATACTTTGCAAAAGTTACAGTTGGGACATTTCGACTCTTGGGCGGCAACTTTTGGGGAAACGGTAACAGCGGTGGAGTTGTCACCGGAAGGAACGGGCTATCGTGCAAAAACACGGTTTGCCCGTTTTTTCAATCTTCCAGAATTGATTTCGCTTTTTAAAGAAAGTGCGGATATTCAGACTGCGGACATGTTGCATTTACCCGTGCCGGAAGCAGAATATATCAATGAAGTATTAAAGCCAAGCGAAGAACAACAGGAATTAGTGGCAGCGTTTGGGGAACGTGCGGAAATTGTAAGAAGTGGAGGTGTGGACGCTTCTGTTGATAATATGCTTAAAATCGTGCGCTGCTAAGCGCAAAAGTATATCTCCCCCGCAGGGGGACATTATTAAAAGTAAATAATGGGAACAACCAACCTACCTGGAGAGGAAACTCAAAGGGGACAATCGCATGTTGGTAAAGCGGATAAGGAGTTAATCGCAATACTTCGATGCTCCGCAAGTTCCGTATCCTATGGTTAAAGCTATACTGCCTGAACCTTAGTTCCGACTTGGTGCAAAGCATCGCCCATCGGAAAGCGATTGATACCGATGTCATTGTATGCTCGTTGTTGTTGATTTTGGACGAGTAACTTTTTGCAATGAAAGAGCGCACAGTGAGTGCGAATAAAGGGACGAACAAGGAACCTAAGGGATACTCGATACGTATACTTTTGACGAATAGCAGGATTGCCTAAAGGGGGAGACCCCCATGGTAACGGAGTCACCATAGTAGTCCGAGCAAGGGAAAGCCTTGTACATGGCGAAGGGTGACAGGTAATTTCGATTAGTTAGAAAGGAGTAGGTGCGTGAGATGCGTACAGCCAAAACTGTTTTAACGGTCATTCAAGAACGTGGAAAACAAAAGAAACCTATTGAAAGAGTTTACAAGCTCTTATTTAACCGTGAATTATATCTGAATGCCTATGCTAAGTTATACCCGAATAACGGAGCAATGACAAAGGGTGTTACAAATGAAACGGTAGATGGAATGTCCATTCAGAAAATAGACAGAATGATTGAAATACTCCGTGAGGAGAAATATCAATGGAAACCAGCAAGACGGGAATATATCAAAAAGAAAAATGGTAAGAAGCGTCCGCTGGGGATTCCTGTATGGGGAGATAAAGTATTGCAGGAAGTAATGCGTCAGATTTTAGAAGCGTATTATGAGCCACAGTTTAGTGAACATTCCCATGGTTTTCGTCCAAACAGAGGATGTCATACAGCACTACAAGAAATACAGGTATGGAAAGGAACTCGCTGGTTTATTGAGGGAGACATTTCTCAATACTTTGATACAATCGACCATAAAATTTTACTGGAAATACTTGCAAGAAATATTCATGATGGAAGATTTATCCGTCTGGTATCGAATATGTTAGAAGCTGGATACTTGGAAGAATGGAAATTCAAGCAGACAATCAGCGGTGTGCCTCAGGGCGGAGTTATCAGTCCGATACTGGCTAATATTTATCTCAACGAATTTGATAATTGGATTGAAGAAGTCTTAATCCCAAAATACACAAAAGGGAAAAGGCAGAAATCTAATCCAGAATATAACAAGTTGACCGCTGAAATCCAAAAACTCAGAAAGGAGGGAGATGCAAAGACAGCCCATCAGCTTGTGGTTGAACGCAGAAAAATACCTTCTGTTAATACGCAAGATGAGAATTATCGCAGATTGCGCTATGTGAGATATGCGGATGATTTTCTACTTGGATTCACTGGCTCTAAAGCAGATGCAGAAGAAATAAAAGAAGAAATAGGAAGATTTCTAAAAGAGAAATTAAATCTGATAATGTCAGAAGAAAAGACTCTAATAACAAATGCAGGCAGTCAGGCAGCAAAGTTTCTTGGATATGAAATCAAAGCACAAAGGGTCAATGACTATATTGACCCAAAGGGGCGCAGAGGAGCAAATGGAGCAATCGCACTATTAGTCCCTGCAAAAGTAATTGAAGAAAAATGCAAGAAATATATGAAACGTGGAAAAGCAACTCATAGGAATAATCTTCTGCAAGATGATGATTTTTCTATTGTACAGACATATCAGCAAGAGTACAGAGGACTGGTGCAGTATTATATTCTCGCACAAAATTTGTCTTGGTTCTCGAAGTTGTACTGGTATATGGAAACTTCATTATTGAAAACTCTTGCGTGTAAACACAGGTCATCTATCAATAAGCAAAAGGCTAAGTATAGAACAACCATAACAAGTACAAGTGGAAAAACAGTTCCGTGTCTGCAAGTTGTAGTAGAACGTCCTAATAAAAAGCCATTAGTTGCGACATGGGGAGGAATTTCTCTTGTGCATAAACGAAAAGCTGTTATAGAGGATATACCATACAAGGTATATGGTGGGCGAACAGAATTAGTTAAAAGACTGTTGGCAGAGAAGTGTGAATTATGTGGAAGTACTAAAAATATAGAGGTACATCATATAAGAAAACTTGCAGATTTAAAGAAGAAAGGACAGGCAGAAGTACCTAAATGGGTACAGATAATGTCTGCCAGAAAAAGAAAAACGCTTGTGGTATGTCGGGAATGCCATGTAGCAATCCACAATGGTAATATAACCAAAAGTTCTTGAAATGGAATTACTGGGGAGCCGGATGATGCGAAAGTATCACGTCCGGTTCTGAGGGGGGATAACGGAAAAGGAGCCATTGCTACCTCGCCGGTATCCTACCCGACACCAACGATGGACGAAAATGTGCATTGGATCAGCGTCTTATCAATGACATGCTTCCGGATTATGAAGATAGCAAGATTAACCGTTGTGTGGAAAATACCTTTTCCATTTGGGAGGAAACAAAGGAGCAGCTTTCTACACAGCTTATTTTCTGTGATTTATCAACACCGAAAAATGACGGTTCTTTTAATGTATATGATGATATTCGGGAAAAACTGGTAACAAAAGGGATACCCAAAGAGGAAATTGTGTTTATTCATGAAGCGGGAACCGAAACAAAAAAGGCAGAACTTTTTGCAAAAGTGCGTTCCGGTCAGGTCAGGGTTTTACTGGGTTCTACCCCAAAATTAGGGGCAGGGACGAACATTCAAGATCGCCTGATTGCCTTGCATCATTTAGATTGCCCCTGGAAGCCTGCAGATTTGGAACAACAGGAGGGAAGAATTTTGCGGCAGGGCAATCAAAATAAAAAAGTCAAGATTTTCCGGTATGTGACAGAAAATACATTTGATGCGTATATGTGGGTGCGACACGAAGTCGCTTAATTTAACTGTTTGGCGGTAATTCCGACCAAACCATCCATTCCGTTGGATGAAGCCAATATCCCCGGCTTTGCCAGTAATGGCATTGTTCGGAAGCGGATATAAATGGAACCCTATTTGGAGCAAATCCCGTGAGGGAGAAGCAAAACTGCCAGCTACAAGGCGGTTAGGGTGCAGGCTTTCTGATAGCATGGTTAATTAACTGAATCACCGTAAGCTTCGTTAAGGCTGAACAAGCCAAAGTAGCTGACAGGCTTGAACCAAAAGGTGTGCAGTTGGATATTCCTCTCCACGATAGGAATACACGGACATAAGACTGCCGGAGTAGAGGTGGAACCTAAACTATCAATGATTGTTGATTAAGTGGAACGTGTCAAGCCCGTATTCTCGCCTGCAAAGGCAAGTGGACCGTAAGGGAAGCCGTTGGGAATGCGGGTAAAGGATTGCGGAGGAAGCGAATGCCGACCTTGTAATGAGGACGGATAGGGGTTCAAAATTTGCCCCACCCGAAAGGGGAGCAGAATTCCGCATGGTGCTTAATTACGAGAGAGTTTATAGAATTTTTGAAAGGAGTAAGGCAAATGAACATGAAAATGTGTGCGACTTCTGACGTTGCTAAGGCATGGGACAGCATCGACTGGAACAAAGCGAATGCATACGTTAAAAAACTGCAAATGCGTATCGTAAAGGCTCATCAACAGGGCAGAACCGGCAAAGTAAAGTCTTTGCAATGGCTGCTTACACACTCTTTCTACGGACGTGCTTTAGCTGTAAAAAGAGTAACGAGTAATAAAGGCAAAAAGACAGCAGGTGTAGACAAAATCTTATGGTCTACTCCCAAACTGAAATATGAAGCAATTCTCAGCTTAAAACGCAGAGGCTATAAACCATTACCGTTAAAGAGGGTATATATCCCGAAAAAGAACGGAAAAATGAGGCCGCTCAGTATCCCATGTATGAAGGATAGAGCGATGCAGACATTGTACAAATTTGCACTGGAACCGATTGCGGAAATCACTGCTGACCCTAACTCCTATGGATTTAGAGCAAAGAGATGTGTACAGGATGCAATCGAACAGTGCTTTACCTGTCTGAATAAAGCAAAATCCCCTAAATGGGTGCTGGAAGGAGACATTAAGGGCTGTTTTGATAACATCAGTCACGAATGGATACTGAACCATATCCCAATGGACAGAGATATTCTGCGAAAATGGTTAAAAAGCGGGTATGTCGAGACCGGAAGATTATTTCCAACAGACCTCGGCAGCCCACAGGGTTCGGCTATCTCACCAACTATCTGCAACATGGTGTTGGATGGTCTGGAAATCCAGATTAGGAAGAAATACCACAAAACTAAAAGGGATGGAAAAGCATATTTTCCAAAAGTGAACTTTATACGTTATGCTGACGATTTCATCGTCACAGGCGAAAGTAGAGAGCTTTTGGAAGCAGGTGTTCTCCCGATTATCCGGGAATTTTTATCAGAGAGAGGATTGGAACTGTCAGAAGAAAAGACAGTGATTACCCATATCGAAGATGGTTTTGATTTTCTCGGATGTAATATACGGTGGTATAAAGACAAGCTTCTTACAAAACCATCCAAAAAGAATTATAAAGCCATTGTGAATAAGATACGGGGGATTATAAAGCAAAATCCATCTATGAAGCAGGAAGATTTGATAAGAAAGTTAAATCCGGTCATCAGAGGATGGGTAAATTTCCAAAAGTATAATGTCTCCTCGCAGGCGTTTGACAGGTTTGATTTCGATGTATGGAGATGTCTGTGGAGATGGTGTAAACGTAGGCATCCGAAGAAAAGCCACAAATGGATAGCAAAGAAATATTTCAGGAGAGTCGGCACAAGGAACTGGACATTCAGTGTAAATATGGCAGACTCATTTGAATTACATCTGATATATGCTACTGATACTAAAATAGTAAGGTGGCTGAAAACAAAATCAGAAGCGACACCATTTGATGAGCGTTTCACAGAATATTTTGAGGACAGAGACACAAAGAGAATGCTTCGAGAAATCAATGGAAGGAAGAAATTAAATGCACTGTACAAAATGCAGAAAGGCATTTGTCCGCATTGTGGTGAACCTATCACAGTGGAACGGAGATTCCGAATCCATACGGAAGTGGGAGCAGATTTTAAAGAAAAGAATGTCTTATTACATGCTGATTGCCACAGAGAACTTCATTACTCGAAAAATGTTGATGAACTGGTTCTGCTAACGCAGGGCTTATAAGTGCTTGAGCCGTGTGAGGGGAAACTCTCACGCACGGTTCTTAGAGGGGAAAGCGGTAGTAATACCGCTGACCTACTCGACCAGATTTTGGAGAATAAACAGAAATTTATTTCCCAGATTATGACAAGCAAATCCCCTGTCCGTGCCTGTGAAGATGTCGATGACACAGCATTGTCGTATGCGGAAATTAAGGCGTTGGCAACAGGAAATCCTTATATCAAGGAAAAAATGGATTTGGATATACAGGTAAGTAAATTGAAATTATTAAAAGCAAACCATACCAGCCAGAAATATAAACTGGAAATGGATATTGCAAAGAATTATCCGATGCAGATTGCTGCACAGAAAGAGCGCCTTGCGGGGCTTCGATCTGACGCAGAAGCTGTCCGTCCTATTTTTGAGAATGAAGATTTTTCCATGATTATTTCCAACAAAACATTTACGGATAAAAAAGAAGCAGGAACCGCACTTTTGGCGGCATGTGAAGGACTAAAAGCTATTCATACAGAGGGCAAGATAGGAACTTTTCATGACTTTTCTTTATACGCAAAATTTGATGCTTTTAATCAACGGTACATCATGACCATTAAGAGAAAATGCAGTTATCTGCTTGAGATGGGAAAGGATATTCTTGGAAATTTACAACGTATCAGTAATGCGCTAGGTGGAATTGAGAAGAAAATGGAAGAAACAGAGCAAAAATTAGAAACATTGCAGAAACAGTTGGAAACAGCACAGGAGGAGGTTGTGAAGCCTTTTCCAAAAGAAAAGGAATTGCAGGAGAAGATGGAAAGGCTTGCAGAACTGAACTCCCTTTTGAATATGGACGAAAAGGAAATGCCACAAGATCAGGAGAAAGAAGTAGATCAGGTGGCAGATTTGCCTAGAAGGTCAGTCAATTATGCAGGCAGAGTGTCAGAAGGTCGAAAAGGGAAAATAGAAAAATCTTCGGTGCTTGGCAGATTGAAAACCACACAAAGAAATATGGAAAAAGGCTGGAAAAATAGGAATATGCAGAAGAAAAAGCAGGAACAACAGTTATAGAAGTGAAGTCCCGTCAGGAAGCTGGCGGGACATTTTACTATGGAGGATTTGTCTATGGCAGGAAATAGAGAGCAGCAAATGTATGAAATTACGAAGCAATTGGAAGAAGGTGTAAAAGAATTATTTACATCAGAACGGTATGCAGAATATTTAAAAACCATGTCAAAATTTTATAATTACAGCTTTAATAATACGGTTTTGATTGCACTGCAAAGACCAGAAGCAACTTTGGTAGCAGGGTATTCCGCATGGCAGAAAAATTTTCATCGTCAGGTGAAAAGAGGAGAGAAAGGAATTCAGATTATTGCTCCCTCACAGAGGAAAGAAAAGGAAGTTGTAGAAAAATTTGATCCGGAAACAAACGAGCCGATTTTGGGACCGGACGGGCAGCCAGAAACAGAAGTAGTTGAGCATGTCGTTTCTGATTTTCGGGTAGTCCGTGTATTTGATGTATCACAAACGTATGGAGAGCCTTTACCGGAACTTGCAATACAGGATTTAACAGAGCAGGTACAAAATTACCCCTTATTTTTACAGGCGGTCAGAGAACTGTCCCCTGTTCCTATTTGCTTTGATGAAACAGAAGGAGAAGCAAAGGGATATTACAATAATAAAAAGAAAGAGATTGTTGTGAAAGAAGATATGAGTGAAAGTCAGACGATAAAAACACTCATTCACGAAATCGCCCATGCAAAGCTGCATGACAGGGAAGTATTGGAACAGGCAGGAGAAGAAAAAGATCAGAGAACAAAGGAGATAGAGGCGGAAAGCATTGCTTATACGGTGTGTCAATATTTTGGACTGGATACTTCTGACTATTCTTTTCCTTATATTGCGGGGTGGAGTGAAAATCTGAAGATGTGGGAATTGAGGACTTTCATGGACGCAATACGAAAAACAGCAGGAGAGTTTATTAAGGAACTGGAAGGAAAAATGAAAGAATTGGAAACAGATAGAAATGAAAGAGATAGTATTCAAAACGAAAAAGAAATAAAAATTGGTATGGATACCAAAGAGGTGGAACTGGAACAGCATGAAGGCTTATGGCATACGGTAGAAGAAGTGGAAATTGAGAAGGAACATTTCTATCTCATGGAGCATAACGAATATGGGGCTTCAGTTGCACCGGTTCTGGTAAATGAAAATGGGAGAGTGGTCGCACAGGATTTGGAAAATGGTCTGGATCAGGAGGCTATGAAAGCAATCAGAGAGTATCTGGAAGAAAAAGAGATTGATAAAAAGCAGGATAAGGGGGAATTTTTAAGCGCAAGTCTATTTGAAGAAGCAGAAAGAGAAGCGGCTTATCAGATAGAAACAACGGGGCAGTTTTTCTTTATTCAGGAAACAGAGGAGGGGTATGATTATACCTTTTACGATCAAGAGTTTCAAGAATTAGATGGAGGGGTATACGATACCTTTGATGTTACACTTCAAGAAGCAGCAAAAACACTGCTATTAGAGGAAGGGGCAGATTTGACTGTATGTAGAAAGATAGATAGTGAAATGCTTCAGGAACAGGTTGAACGGGCAGAATATTTTCCGCAAAAGTCGTATGAGGCATTAAAACCCTTGATGGAGAGTGAAGAAAATAACATAGCTTTCCGATCCGGATATGGGTACGTGATGTTACAGAAAATTTCAGAAGGCTATGAATATATCATTTATGACCAAGCGTTTCGTGAGATTGGTGGACAGTTTTATGAGAATATAACTGCCTCTAAAGAAGAAGTTGTTTCTTGGATATTTAGAGAGGAAGGAATGGGTGAATTACCTTGCGAGCCGTTTTCCTATGAAGAACTTAAAAAATCTGTAATAGAAGGGGAGAAAAAGAGATTATATGAAGGGGAACTGGCATCAACTTCACAGATTGATATTCGGGAAGAAGAACTGTTGCATGGGGAGAGCCGTCAGAACATTGAAGAATCGGTGCTTTGTTACGCACAGGCGGAACTGGAAGAGGCTGGATATGAAGAAATTACTTTATTGGCAGCAAGAGTATATGGAAGCCGCACAAGAGAAACTTTATATAGGGAAGACTCTGATCTTGACGTGGTGCTTTCTTATACCGGGGACATCAGGGAAGATGTCTTTTTTAATCTGCTTCAGGAAAATGGAATACGGATTGCTGGATTAAAGATTGATATAAATCCGATTTCGTTGGAAAAAACAGGGACATTACAGGAATACATGAAGCGAGCAGAACAGTATCTTGACGAAAGAGAAGTAGAAAAGCAGGGAAGGACACCACAGGAAACGGTACAAGAACCCAAAATTTCTTTTTATGCTGCAGAATGTATGGAATTTCCTTCTATGGGAGAATATTATGAAAATCTGACATTGGAAGAAGCTGTAGAAAAATATAAAACGATTCCAGAGGATCGCATTCATGGGATAAAAGGAATTGGATTTTGTCTGGAAGATGGCAGCATTTATGACGGGGAATACGAATTGATGTCTGGAGGGAAAATCTCCAAAGACTTGATTGATTTAGTTCCCCATTATAAAGAAAGTCCGTTGGTACAAAAGGCAATGCGAGATTTAGAGAGAATATTGGCAGAAAAACAACGGGAAAATACAGCGGAGCAGGCAAAACCAGAGGGAACAATGGGAAGAAAAGTTTCTGTGCTAAAAGCCTTAAAAGAGCGGAAGGAACTGTTAAAGAAACAGGAGAAAAAAGAAGAAACGTCCCACACCCGTAAGAAAGAAGCGGAATTGTAATGAAAAAATGGAAATACAGGAGAAGCGGTTATGGCAGGTAATCAATTTGCAGTGTATCAGCTTAGAGAAATTCCGGAAAACAGAAAAAAGCGTTTTCGTTCTTATGCAGAATTACAAAAAGAACATATTCAGATACGCTATACAGATTATAAGCAAGTATATAGAAGTTGGATGCGGTATGATGAAACACCGGATAATATCCGAAACCGTTTGGCAAAGCAGTTACCGAAAAATTTTTCCGGACATGCTCTAAGTATCGGGGACGTACTGATTTTAGATAAAAATGGGGAAGCGGCAGCCTATTATTTGGAAAAAGAGGGATTTACTGTTTTAGCAGGTTTTATTCGGAATGGTTCGTCCAGTACATTGATTTCTCTTGCCACTACCAATTTTCATATTGAAGGGAAAGAAGGAAGCTGGCTTGCCTTCGATAATCTGGTGGTGGAAGGAAAAGAATTTTTCCTGATGGAGCATACGACATACGGAAAAAATGCCGCTTGGGTGGTGGTAGATGGAAGTGGAAAGTTAATAGTGGATCAGGTTACGACGGGATTTGACGAAACAGTCAAAGAACAGATTGTTTCCTATCTGCACCCACAAGAAATACGGGAAAAAAGTGGAAAACCTGTTTTGGAAAACTGGCAGAAAGCCTATGAAAATGGAGAATATTTAAGAAGTGCAGAGATCACAGAAGAACAAAATTATAATATGATTGATGGAAGAATGAATAATCTGCCAGTAAAGCCCCGTAAGATAGGAACACGAATTTCTGTGTTAGACCGTTTGCATTTAAAACAGGCGGCTTTAAATATGAAGAATTTGCCACAGCCGGTTATGGAGAATGAGATGGAGAGGAAAAGGAAATAAAAAGAAAGGGAAATCGGAATTTGTGTATTCGGATTTCCCTCGTTCCCTTTATAGTTCTTTTAACATAGCGAAATATTTTGGGCGTTCTGCTTCTGGGATTTTCAGAGCTACCATAGCCTCTTCGGTAGTCAAGTTTAGTGTTTCCATTAGATTGCGGATACTGTCTAAAGTATTTCGCTCGGTAGTACTTTCAACAATTCCCTGACTTAAATTACACATCAGCGACACCTCTCTTTCTAAATTCTGCGTCATTTCAATATCAAAATCATCATGGAGAATTCTTTCTTTTTCCTTCGGTGTTGTTTCTGAAGAAAGTAGGACATTTAATAATTTTAAAACTCCGTGATAATTCTCACTGTCCGGTTTGCCGAGGCAAATTATAACAGCAGACATCAAATCATAATTTTCCACTTTTTCGGTGACATGTCCCACAAGCGATTTTTCTGCAATGTAATACTGGGTAATAGTATTTTCTCTGGATTTTGGTGGGTTCATACAAATCCAGATGGAGTAGACTTTGCGAATCTTATCGTACTGTGCAGATGAAAATACAGTACCATATTGAGCAGAAATCATACGGCTACAATAGTATATGCTGCGTTTAAGCAACGGATAACCGGGATAAAAATTGTTTTGTGCTTCTACATTGATAATTAAACGGATTAACTCACCGGACTTTGGTGCAGTTGCTGCGAAACGAATATCGTAGGTAATTGTTCCCTCCGTAATGGTTTTATCTTCTGTGCGTTCTCCCTTGATTAAAGAGGGATTGGTCTGATCAGGCAGAACCGGAACTTCTGCGACTTGCGGTTCACCTTCAATATATTTTTCAATGATTTCTGAAATGCTACATTCCCGATATTCTTCCAAACAATTTTTCATAATCCAAGCAAGAATGATTTTTTCAGAAAGCAGCCGTTTACAAGCAGAGTCATAATCTGAGTTGCTTCCTGCGGTACGAATTGTTTGCGATAGCGTTGTTTCCAGTTCCACTAAATCACCACCTTTTCTATCTTGCCTTTAGTATAAAGCAGATAACAAAAGAATACAACAAAAAAAGGAAGAAATTTCTGGAATATAAGATTTAGCGTGGTGGCAGATTCTTTTCAGAACTTTTTTCAAAATCGGACCGTCCATGAAGAATCATCTCTACATTTTTATATACAGTCTGCAATTCTTTTTCGTATTGTTTTCTTTTTTGATATTCCTGATGCTGCATATTTTTAATGGATAGCAGTTTTTCTTTTTCAGATTTCAATAGCTTCATAGAAGGCAGTTTTTCACTTGCTGTTTGTTGTTTCAAGAAATTTCGTGCAGTTTCATAAAGTGTGATTTCTGACAGATGTTCCTGTCGGAATTGTTTTTTATTTTTTGCGTGTAAAAATTCCCTGTAAACAGATTTATTTGCAAGATATTGCCCGGTGTAATGAATTTGTTCATTGATCCTTTTCAATTCCTGCTGTGTGGAACGGAGGTTTTTTCGACAGTTGGCAGTTTCTGACTGTGATGTAGTCAGTGCAATCATCAAATCATCTTCTGTGGAATAGCCACGTTCCTGTACATAAGCAATGGTTTTTGCCATTTGCTGTAAATTAGAAAGTTTTACTTTTCTGTCATAAACCGGATTGCGCTGTGCTTTGACACGTTGCTGCAGATCTATGACAAGTCGCAGGTCTGATTTTATAAAATAGAAGGCTTCCGTTTCTTTTTCTTCCGTAAATGCAGAAGTAGTAGAGTTAGAATGAGGAGTGAAAATATCTGATCTTGTGTGAGATTGATTTTGGGGTTCTTTCTTCTTTTCCCAAATTGAAAACAGATAATCTTCTGTGTAATGGGAACCTAGCGATCTTCCGGTAATGAACTTATTTCGCTCCGGGTGCAGATAGCTGAAACGCCCTCGGCTTACTTTTAAAGTAATCTGATAGTTTTTCAAAAGTGTTGCTTGAAATTCTTCCATATTGCAGGAAGAAGCGGCAGCGTATGCAATAGCGGTTCGCAGATACTCCTTTTGTGTTTGAAAAACAGTTTTGCGTGGGGCAATTCCTTTGGATAACATTTCTTTATTCAGAGCGTCTAGCTTTTTTTGTCCGGTGTGCTTTGCACGATACTCTCTGTCTGTAATTTTTTTCTCTGCCGGAGAAAGTAAATCTACCTGATGTAAGTGTTCCCTGTGGCAAATATCCATAAGTGAGCGTTTTAAATAAATGAGATAAGACGGTGTCAGATGATGCTTGTATCCGGCACGGGCATCGCAGGGGCGTCCCATAAATGTCTGGTGTTCCACATCATATTTTCTTAAACTGTTGATTACAATATGTACATGAATGTTTCCACTTTCATTATTTCCGTCTGTATGGGTACATACAAGAGCCTGATGTCCCGGAAAATTTTTTTGAGCATATTCTAATCCAAGTTGTTGTGCCTTTTCTCCGGTTAATCCATGATCTTCGGTATCTTTTGGATCAAAGCTCAGAATATAGTGATGAGATTTGATTTCATCAAAATTTTGGTTTTTATGATATTGTGCGTTTAACTCTTTACATTCCAAATCAAAAGAGAAGGGATCGCAGTTGATACCGTCAATGTAATATTCCTTTCTTGGAATGAGTTCTCCATTTTCATCAAGGATTGGCTTTTTCGTATGTTCATCATGTTGAAACAGAAGATAACGTTGTGCTTCTCCATAGTCCGTATTTTTAATTGCAATGTGCTTAAGAATTGCCATATTCATTACCTTTTGAATGATTGGGAACAGATACATTTTGGGAAGAAAAGCTTCCGGCAAGTTTTAAGACTTCGTATTTCATTTCATAGATTTTAGAAAGACTCTGTTGGAGAGATTTTTGTATTTCCTGTGAATGAATACCGCCGCTATTGAAGTACCGGGCAATCTGATTTAGATTGCTTCCTATTTTTCCAAACTCGGCAATCAATTTTTTTAATTCCGGCAGATCAGCCACCAGTTCATATTTTAGAATTGTTCTTTTATTCATAAGTTGTTTACGGGCAAATTCTGCCAAAGGCAGACTTGCGGCTTTTGCCTGAGAGGATATAATTTCGTATTCTGTATCAGTAAGACGCAGCATAATTTGGTGTGTGTGTCGTAATGGTTTTTCTTTTTTAGGTCTTGCCATAGTGTAAAATCTCCTTTTATAAAAATTCTATTTACATATAAGCCGATAGAAGGAACTGCATTGGTAAATGCAAAATAACTGTGAAAATATTTCGGAAACATGGTACAATGGAAAAAATAATTGTATGGAGGTCTACTATGCCAAGAGGAAGAAGAAAACAGAATGTGCTTACTTTGGAGGAGCAGCTTGTAACAGTAAACGAAAGAATTCAGGAAGTAGAGAGTGAATTGAAGCAGCTTCGTTCTCAAAGAAAAGAAATTCAGGAGAAAATTGAGGAACAGGAAAAGGAAACATTGTTCCGGGCGGTAGTTGCTTCGGGAAGAACCGTAGAAGATGTTCTTGCAATATTAAAAGCTCAAGATCAGAAAGAAGAACAGTAATTTAGAAAAAAGATGTTTATTGCTATGAAAAGTGTAGCAGTAAACATCTTTTTTATTACCGTGATGGAACAATCACGCTGCGGCTATTAAGATAGGAGCCAATATACATATTTGAAAAATATGATGATGTCGAGGGTATGGGGAGCGAAATCCTCATCAAGTTTGTCGAGTAGGAAAAAGTCACGAAGTGAGTTTTGAGTTACTCAGGCGAAACTTGCTCTATATGTTTGTGAAATTAGAAAAAATTACAACAAAGTAAGGTAAAAGTTACATGAGATAAGTATATATAATAAAATTTGCTATTATATTTATAAAAAATTGAAAGGAAGAAAAAAATGTTAAAGGTAGAAAATGTTAATGTATATGAAAGTAAAGAAAAAAAATTCCATATTTTAAAAGATATTAACTTAAATATTAGAGAAGGAGAATTTTTGGTTATTTTGGGGAAAAGTGGTTCGGGAAAAAGTACATTATTGAATGTATTAGGGGGGATTGAGAAGCCGGCAAGTGGAAATGTCTATTTCAAAAATCAAGAAATATATAGTTCAGACAGAAATACGCAGAAATATATTTACCAGCATGTGGGATTTGTATTTCAAAATTATAATTTGATAGATAATTTAAATGCGTATGAGAATATTGAAATAGCGTTGAATGTTAGAAAACAGAAAAAAGGAAAAAAGGAAGTACAGAGATATTTCCAATTATTTGAGATGGAAAAAAATATAGATAAATTTCCATTTGAAATGAGTGGTGGGGAGCAACAAAGAGTTTCTATTATAAGAACAATTTTATTGGAACCTGATATTATTTTATGCGATGAGCCGACAGGAGCATTAGATTCTGTATCGTCTAAACTTGTTATAAAATATTTGCAAGATATAAATAAAACAATGAAAAAAACAATAGTTATGGTAACTCATGACGAAACATATAAAGAAGTTGCTGATAGAATTATTTATATAAAAGATGGAAGAATAGAAAGGGAAGAACTAAATGATTAAGTATTTGTTTAGAGATGTGAAAAAATTCAAGATATTATATCTTACATTGTTCACTTTGTTTGTAATTGCTATTTGTACAATATTATCTCTTTTAGAAACATATTCTAATGTTGATGATGCAGTTAATGCTTTTTATGGAAACTATATTAAAGATGACTATATGTTATATAAAAAAAATCTTACAGAGAAAGAGTTAGGAAAAATTGAAGGAATAGATAGTGTTGAAAAGGTCGAAGGAACAATAGAAGCTGATTTTAGAGTAAAACTAGACAATGATGAAAGAAGAACTTTAAGAATTCAGTCAATATCTAAAGAAATAGATAAATTATATTCTTATGATTCAATGGATTCAAAGGGATTACATATATCAAAAAAATTTATGGAAGAAAATGATCTGAGTTTAGGAGATACTCTTAGAATTAGTATAAATGGCATAGAAAAAGAAATGAAAATTGTAGAGAGTATTGTCAATCCATCAGCTTTATTTTCTATAAAATCATGGAATGAACCATCACCTGATGGAAAGTATTTTTCAGATGCTTACATGGATATTAGTGAATTTGAAAAATTTGGATTTTCAGCAGATATGTATAATAAAGTACTTATTAAAGTGGGAAAATATAAATCTGATTTAGAAAATGATTTAGAGAGCATAATTTCAAATTCTAAAATTGTAGAGAAAAATGAACAAATCAGCTATATAACAGTTAATGAAGAAATTGGAGATTTAAAAACAGTAAGTAGTTTTTTTATAGTGATTTTTTCAGTTTGTATTCTATCTATTATTGTTGTAGTAACGCAAAAGATAATTGGGGAATTGCAGAAAAAAATAGCATATTTTAAATCAATCGGTATAAAAAACGGAGAATTAGCAAAGTATTTTACGCTTCCATATATAGGGATTGTAGGTATTTCTTTTATAGTCGGAAGTTGTTTTTCTAGGGTAATAGGTAAGATTTTATTAGGCGTGTATAGTGATGTATTTAATCTTCCAGAATACGATTTTGTTTTTCATAATCGCAATTTTATTCTAATTTTGAGTGTTCTGGCTATAATTATAACTATTGTTTATGTATTTCAATATAAAAAAATAAAGAATATGAGTGTAGCTAGAGTTTTGAAAGGAGAAGAAGATAAAATTGTAAAAAACAGTTGTAGGATAGGAAAAGGTATACCGCTTTTTGTGAAAAATGTCTTGAGAAACATATTAAGAAATAGGGGGAGAAGTATATTTACTGGGATTGCTATCATTTTTAGTTTTATATTGCTCATAACATCCTTTTTTTTCTTTGATTCGTTAGAACACTCTCTATCTTCAAGAGTAAATGAAGTAAATAATTACGACTACAAAATCGCTTTTGTGAAGGAAATGGAGAAAAAAGAAATTGCGGATATAATGGGCAAATTTGATTATCAACTTGAAAAAGCAATAGCAGGAGAACTTGTTATGCCTGAAGAGGAATTAGATGTGGTAATATCGAGTTCTGATAGTTTAAAAGAAAGTATCTTGTTAAAAGATATAGAAGGGAAAGAAATTGATTTAGAAAATCCCAATTTATGTATTATACCATATAGATATAAACAACAGTTTGGAATTAATTCGGGAGATAATATTACAGTAGAAACAGTAAATGAAGAGGGGAAAATAGTAAAACACGATTTAAAAATAACTAATGTTGTTTATGAGTATACGATGTTTTCTGTTTATGTATCACCTAGCATTATGAAACAAATATACTGTGAAGATACCTACACTAGTGCTTATGTAAACTTGGATAAAGAGCAAGAATATAAAGAGTTAACTAGTATTGAGGAAATTTCAACAATAGAAAAAAATGATTATATTTATGATAGTTACGGTAGCATAATTTCAGGAGTAGAGCAGTTTGCAAAAATTATATTTATTTTTTCGTTAGTTGTTTTGGCTGCTATTTTTATGGGAATTAGTTATATTTCTTTGAGTACGAGAAAGAGAGATATAGCAATTTTAAAAATGCTGGGAGCAAAAAACCGATATATATATATGTCAATCATGACAGAGATGAACGTTATTTTGATAGTATCATTATTAGTAGGAATAGTGATATCTAGTCCATTAAAAAATATATTGTCATCTGTTTTTAGTAATAATAGAATATGTTTCTTACCATATATAAAGGAAGAAACATATTTAATGATAATTTTAATTATTGGAATTCTGATCAACTTGATGATGCTGTATTTTTTTATTCCTATAAAAAAGATAAACTATAAAAAAGAACTTTTTAGATAAAGGATGGTATGAAGTAATATGAAGATAAAAATGACGGAAATGCAAAAAGCATATTTAGTAGGAAGAACAGAAGTATTAGATGGATTTAGTGGTACACATTTATATATAGAACTTATATATAAAGGTGCGATAGAGGAATTAAATTTAGCGTTTAATAAAGTTATAGCTCAGCAACCTATGATGCGAGCAAGAGTTTTTGATAATGAGTATTTGGAGATACAAAATAATTTAAACTATCAAATTGAAGTTCTGGCAGGAGATAGTAGTGATTTTGAAGTATCAGAAAATATTCGAAAAGAATTATCTCATAAAAAATATCAAGCTAGTGATTTTCCGCTTTTTACTATGAAAGCATTAGGAGAAGAAAATAAATACAAGATATTTTTTAGTATAGATTTAATGATTGCAGATGGGTTAAGTTTATATATGCTAATGGAACAGTTGGTAGCAGCTTTAAAAGAAAAAACTGATTTTCAAAATTGCGATGAAAGAATTCTTGAAATGAATGAATTTTATCAAGATATAAGAAATTCAGAAAAATTTGAAAAGGCAAAGAGGTATTACTTAAAAAATTTGGAAAACTTATATTATCCACCTCAATTAAAATACAAGTTGGTAGATAAAAAAACTGCCTTTTTTAATAGAAAAGAATTTGAATTATCAGAAAGTGATTATATAAAATTAAAAGAAAAAGCACAAAACTATGGTGTTTCTGTTACGGATATTTTGTTGACAATATATGCTATGATTTTAGCTAAATGGTCTAAAGAAAATCAAATGACTATCAATGTAACTTCTTTTATACGTCCAAAGGGAGATTTGTATAAAAATGTTATAGGAGATTTTACAACTTCGTTGCCACTGCAGGCTAATTATAACTTTTATGAACCGTTCTTAGAAAATATAAATAAAATTAAAAGCAGTATGTTTAATTCATGGCGTTATAGACAATTTGAAATGACAGATATTATTAGAGAATTAGATAAAAAAGAAAAAGGTCATATAATGCCGGTTGTTTTTACAGCAATGCTATTTGAGAACAATAACTTATTTGAAGAAATATTTTCTTTAGAATATTGGATTTCACAAACTCCACAGGTATATTTAGATTATCAGGCTAAGAATATTTCAGGAAAGTTAAATATATCTTGGGATTATAGAAACGATATATTTGATGAGTATTTGATTCAGCAGATGTTTGAAGATTATAAAAACGTTTTGAATTTAGTAGTGAAATATGAGTTAAAAGATATTGATACAAATCAGTTATTATATGCGGATGTAAAAGAGAGTTATCGAATATATAATAAGCAATCAGAACGATTGGAAGTTCAGAAGGAAAAATTAAAAACATATTGGAAAAGACAGATTGATAATAATCCTAAAAATATTTTTATTGTTAGTAAATCTACCCAATATTCATTTGAAGAAATAAACACAAGAGCAATGATATTGGCAGGTAAAATAAAGCAATGTAAAACAGGTAAAACAAGGATTGCTCTAGAAGGTAAAAAGGAAATATCTACTATAGTAGGTGTTATAGCAGCAATTTTAAGTGATAACTCGTTTTGTATCGTTAATAACAGGTATGGACGTGATAAGAAAAAAGAAATATTAAATACTTTGGGAAATTATATTTATGTAGATAATGAGGATATTATAGAGAAATCTTGTGATAGTACAGAAATTAGTTGTTCGGAGTCATATATTCTTTATACATCTGGGACTACTGGACAACCTAAAGGAATCATAATATCTGAACAGGCAGCATTAAATACAGTGCATGCGATTAACAAAATGTTAAATATGAAGAAAGAGGATGTAATATTAAATATATCAAATTTATATTTTGATTTATCAATATACGATTTCTTCGCCTCAATTATAGTTGGAATGAAAGTGTTTTTACTTGACATTTATGAGTCAAAATGGTTCTTCGAAAATAATTATTTTGAAGAAATTACATTTTGGAATTCTACACCAGCTTTAGCAGAAGAAATATTATTAAAATATGAATTTAAAAGTTTAAGGAATATTTTATTGAGTGGAGATTTTGTTTCAAAAAGATTGGTGGAAAAATTATATCAAAGTTATAGAAAAATCAATGTTGTTGCACTTGGGGGAGCAACAGAGGCATCCATTTGGTCAAATTATTATAACTGTGAGACACATAATTCTGTAAAGACTATTCCATATGGAAAACCGTTAGCTAATCAAGAACTTTATATCATTAATTCATCGGGGATGGTAAGTCCGCAAGATGTATTGGGAGAAATTTGCATTTCAGGATTGGGTCTTGCAGAGGGATATATCGATCCTATACAAACAAAAGAGGCTTTTATATTTAATGAGGAATTGAAGAAAAGAGTATATAGAACAGGAGATTTAGGATTTTTAGGAAGGGATAATAATATTTACATTATCGGACGAGTAAAAAATGAAATTAAACATAACGGATACAGAATAGATTTAAAAGAGATAGAAAAAACCATTGAAAAAATTGATGGAGTAAAGAAGGCAGTTGTATATATAGAAAAAATGGATAATGGACGTACTAAATTAGTGTGCGTTGCAATTTCTCAGATTGAAGAAATGGAAAAAGTTATACGAGAACAGTTATCTGAAAAATTACCAGATTACATGACGCCTACAAATTATTATCATATAAATGAAATACCTCTTACTAATAATGGGAAGATTGATTTGAAAACTATTAAGCAATATGTTGATCAGCATATTGAAATCTGTGAATTTAGCAAAGAAGAAAAAGAAATAGTTTCTTTATGGAAAAAATGTATAGGGCAAGATTTTAAAATGCCATTATCGCCGCACGATACATTTTTTGATCTTGGAGGACAATCACTTAGAATACTAGAAATGAAAGAAATTTTAGATGAGTATTTTAATATAGATATTGCTTTGCAAGATGTATTAACTAATATTTCCGTAAGAACAATGACAGCACATATCAAGAAGATTAAAAGCAACGATAGTAGTAAAAGAAAAAAGAATCTGATCTTGATACGAGAGGGAACTTCACAAGATAAAAATATAGTAATAATTCATTCTGGTAGTGGTGAAGTAAATATTTATGAAAATCTAAGTAAATATTTAGATAAAGAGTATTCTATTTATGCAATTAAATTTTTAGATTCTTCTTTGGAAAAGCTTGCTGTAAGAGAGATTGATTTTAAAAACCTTGCAGAAGAATATGATGAGATATTAGAAAAGTTTGAAAAAATAGATTACATAGGAGGATGGTGTATAGGAGGAACAATTGCTTATGAGATGTCTTTGCTAAATCATAAAAAGTATAGAAAAGTATTTTTAATCAATTCATTACCACCACAAGAAAGAGCAATAGAAAAATTTGATATTTCTTTTTCAAGTGAATTTAAATTAGTAGAGAGATTTTTTGATAAAGAAGAGAAAATATACTTTCAAGAAAAAAGATCAAAACAAGAAATTTGGGAAAAACTTGTACAGAAAATTAGACTGGATGAAAAATGCAAAAAGATGTATTTCAGACTCCTACCGGAACAGTTGAAAAAACTAATCCCTAATATAAGCAGCTTACCAGAATATGATTTGATATATTATGTAAATCTATTAAGAAGCTTTGAGCGTGCAAGATATTTGTATCAAAGCAACCAAAAAACAGAAGCAGAGATACATTGTTATAATGCAACTGATGAACCAGTTGAACAATTAGAACGGTGGGAGTTGTATGCAAAAAAAATAGAAAAAATAAATGTGAAAGGAGATCATATTTCTATCTTTTTTGATGAAAATGTCAAAGAATTTGCGGATGAAATAAATAAGAGGATTAGAAATATATAGAAAATGGAAACACTCAAAGATTTATTGGAATACTTAAAAAGATATAATGATTCTATTGCAATCCAGCAATATGAAAATCGGAAATTAGTAAAGTACACATACTTACAATTGTATGAAAATGTTAAAAGAATGCAATCTTATTATATGGACATAGGAGTAAGGGGAATAAATGTTGCAATTATTGCTGAGGATTCGTTTGAATGGATTGTACATTATTTGGCATTAGTAACGGCAGGAGCAGTAGTTGTTGCAATCGATAAAGAACTTCCTTGTGAAAATATAGAAATTCTTTTAAAAAAAAGCAATAGTCGATATGTAGTGCTGTCAGAGAAATTACATATTGATATTAAACAGGAAGGCATATCAGTTATTCCGATAGGAGTATTAGGAGAAATTACTTATTCAGAGGAGAAAGATATATCATTGAAAAGCGATGATGAAGCAATGATTGTTTTTACATCTGGCACAACTGGAGAGGCAAAAGGTGTTGTTCTAACACACAAAAATTTGTTATCAGTCATAAGAAATGCAAGAGAAAATATTCCGGTTAAGGGTAATACTTTTTCTGTTTTACCGTTTAATCATACCTATGGATTAGTGTGTAATATTTTTATAATACTTGAAATGGGTGGTATGATAACCATCAATGATAAATTAAAATATTTTAGAAAAAATTTAAAAGAGGTTGCACCAGATGTAATGTTTATGGCACCTGCTATTATTGAAAAGTTATATTCAGAAATCGAAAGACGGTTGAAAGAAAATAGAAAAGAAAAAATTTTTAATTTTGCAATTAGTAGCAGTGAATTATTGAGAAAAATCGGAATCGATATGAGAAGATATTTTTTCAAAAATATATTGTCAGAATTAGGAGGAAATTTAAATTTAATTATAACAGGAGGAGCAAATTTACAAATAAAGCAAGCAGAATTTTTTGAACGAATAGGAATAACTGTATTAAATGGCTATGGAATTACAGAATGCTCACCGTTAATTAGTATTAATCCTATTGCAAAAATTAAAAATGAGTCTGTTGGTATTCCTTTATCCTATTGTAGAGTAAAAATCGAAAAGAGGGATAATGAAAAATTTGGTGAAATTTTAGTAAATGGAACAAATGTTATGAAAGGATATTTCCAAGATGATGTGGCAACAAAGAAGGCTATTGAAGATGGATGGTATAAAACAGGCGATTTGGGATATATAGATGATGAAGGATATATATACATAACTGGCAGAATAAAAAATGTTATTATCTTGAGTAATGGGAAAAACGTGTATCCAGAGGAGATAGAACAACTTTTGATAACAAGTAAATATATAGAAGAAGTAGTCGTTAAAGAGAAAGATGACAAAATTGTCGCAGAAATATATCCTGAGTATAGTGAATTACAGGAAAAACCATTAGAATCTATTATAGAAATAATAGAAAGAGAAGTTGATATGTTCAATAAAGAAAAATTACCTTCGTTTGAGCGAATCAATCAAATTATTTGTAGAACAGACCCTTTTGAAAAAACTTCTGTAGGTAAAATTAAAAGATGGTAAACAAATAATAAAAACATGAATTAGGAGGAATTATATGGGAAATTTAGAAAACATAATTTGTAAGTATGTTACAGATACAAGTATTGAGTTATCAGATAATACAAACTTAATGCGTGACTTGGAACTAAGCTCTTTGGATTTTGCGGATATACTATGTGATATTGAAGATTATTATGGCATAGAGGTAAACGAAAAAGATATTAATAATATCATGACTATAGGAGAAATAAAAAGTTATATAGAAGGTAAAGTATAATAGATGAATATATATCTTATTGCGACAGGGGACTTGTTACATAGAAATGATTTATTGTTACAATGTGTAAAAGATTATTGTGAACAAGAAGGGATACTTTATACAGGAGAAGTACAGTTTTATAGAACAGTGTATGGTAAGCCAATGGTGACAAATCCTGAACTAAATATTTCAATCAGTCATTGCGAAAAAACATGGGTATGTGCGGTTGGTTTATGCCCGGTAGGCATAGATATTGAGAAGATTCGTCCTATAGATATTGAAAAGATTGCGTCACATTTTTTTTCTGAAAATGAGCAAGAAAATCTTCAAAAGCTTGCTAGTGATGGGAGAGAAAAATTGTTCTATAAAACTTGGACGCTTAAAGAATGCTATAGCAAATTGAAAGGGCTGGGAATGAGAATGAAATTTTCTGATATTGATACATTACAAATGGAGAAAAAATTTTTTTCTGAAAGCATAGAGATAACTTCAGGTTATTTGTTAAGTGTAATGAGTTACAGTAAGATTTCATATAAAATTATATATGGAGGTGAGGATAGTAATGGGAAAATTTATAAAAGAAAATAAAATAAGTAGTGATAAATATAGAGTCTTTTGCTTTCCTTATGCTGGTGGAGCTGCATCAGTATATTCATCATGGGAAGGCATAGTTAAAGGAAGAATTTATACAATTCAATTACCCGGAAGAGAAAATAGAATACAAGAAAAATTGTATACAAATATGGAAGGATTAGTGGGAGACTTATATGGAGAAATTAAGGAGTATATAGATGTTCCATATTGTTTTTTTGGACATAGTTTAGGTGGAAAAATAGCCTATGAACTCATAAGAAAAATACAAGAAGAAAAGGGAAAATCACCTGAGTTTTTGTGTGTATCTGCATGCGGCGTGCCTAGTATAAAAGAAAATACCAATATTCATACATTATCAGATGATGAGTTAATTAAAGTATTACCACAATATACAAATATATCGCTTCATATACTAAGAAATAAAAATTTAATGGAATTATTTTTGCCACGTATTAGAGCTGATTTTAAAATTAGTGAAGAATATTATCGAGAGGAAGAAGTTAACTTAAATATTCCGATAATTGCCATAGGAGGAAAGTATGATAAACAAGTAAATTTACAAAGTATACGAGCATGGAATAGATATACAGAAAAATTCGAGTTACATTTATTAGAAAGAGACCACATGTATTTAGAAGAGGAAAAAGATATGATTGTGGATATTATTGAAAGAACATTCGTTAAAATTGTTGGAAATTAAAATGAAATATTTGAAAAGCAGAACTTGTTCTTTTCTATAAGAAAATTTGTATACTATATCTATGGTTTATAATAGTCTTTATCAATACTCACAAAAAAGAAATCATCTAATATAGACCTGATAGTTATTTGAATTATCAGGTCTATATTGCCATTTTAAAAGTTACAAAGTAATATTTTTATAGTAAATAAGGAATTGTTAAAGTTAATGGAAACGGAGCCATGATATTTGCTTGCTACTTGTTTTACAGAGTATATGCCATATCCATGATTAATTGGATCTGATTTTGAAGAAACTAATTCCCCTGATTGATTGAGTATGAGTTTATGGTTATAGGAATTTATACATGTTATAATTAAGGTTTCTTTTTCATAACGAGCAAGTAGTTTAATAGTATTAGATGAACTTGGATGTTGCAATACAGCCTCAATGGCATTGTCTATGATATTGCCAAAAAGAATCCCTAAATCTGCAGCTTGAAATGGAAGAATTGGGGGGACACTCACATCTATAAATAGATCTATAAAAGTTTTGTCTTGGATGGCAGCAAACTTACTATTTATAAGAGAGTCTAGGACAAAATTTCCTGTCTTTGATATGGCAGTATCATCTACAATAGGGATTAGATTTAAACTATTCATATATTCTTTTGCTTTTTCATATTGGGATTCGTTCAATAGTTTCGCAAGTATGGAGTAATGGTGTTTAAAATCATGGCGTATCTTTTTAAATGCAGAATACATTTGTTCACGTTCAATATTAGATTTTTCAAAGGCTTTTAATTGTTGAATATATATTGTATTTTGATGTTTTGTTTCAAATTCTTTGGAAAGAAGAAGGTATACTTTAAAAATTACTAAATTCATAACTAAAATAATCAAAAAACTAATTATAGAAATACCAAATGCAGTTTTTTGATTTGATTGCCCGCATAAATAAAAAATGTTATACATTATATAAAGACTGCCGGCTGGAATTAAAGTTATTAGTATATAGTACTTTGATGGAATATTTCGAATTTTTTCATTTAGAAAAAATTTCCTCAAAATAACTACTAATAGCAAGGTTAACACTTTAGATGATATTGAACCGATAATACCTAAATTGGTAGTGTTTAAATTGATTAAGAGAAAAAAGGAACCTATTAAAAATTCTTGTATAGTCCAAATTGAACAAATTAGAGCAGAAACAACAATTTTGGAAAAAATATTTCCAGTAAAGTGATATGTGCAAATAAAAAAGACTAAAATGATATTTAATACTAGTTTAAAAGAAAAGGATATGGAAGTGCAATTCATGAAGAAGAGTTGCCAAATAATATAAATAATCCAAAAGAGAGGATTATGTTCGTGTGTTTTTTGCTTTTCAAAAAAAATTGAAAAGTAAAGCTTTAGGATAATTATTGCAATGACAACAGTAAAAATATTAACAAAAAAATTAAAATTCAATTAATTCCTCTCCTTTGATTTTACAGAAAACTTCATTTACAGATTTTCTGCGTTTTTCACTTATAGTAAATACCGTACCATCTAATAATTCAATCATATCGTATCTATATTTTTTGACGTACTTAGGATTTACGAGAAATGATTGATGAATACGATAAAAAAGAATGTTTTTTTCTTTTAAAAAGTTTTCAATAGCATTGAGTTTTTCATAACATTGCATAGTTCCAAATTCGGAAACAATGTATGTGATTCGTTTATTGCTTTGAAAGTATAAAATTTTATCTAACTCTGTTTTATAAACTTCTCGATTAAATTTATATTGAAAATACAAAGGCTTTATCAAAAGTTTTTTGACGGCAGCAAAAAAGTATAATTCAAATTTTTGGGGATCAATAGGTTTCGTTAGAAAACGAAAAGCATCGACCTCAAAAGCCTCTTTTGCGAATGATTCATGGCTAGTAACATAAATTAAGAGAGCTCTTGAACCAAGTTGTCGGAGTTCGTGACCTGCGATTATTCCGTTTTTATGTTCCATTTCAATATCTAAATATATAATATCATAAATATGACCATTTTTGATATGTTGAAGTAAGGTTTCGCCATCATAAAAAATATCAACATTTATGTCTAAACTCTTTCCTTCACTCAATAAAATGAGATTTTTCTCAAGAGTAGAGGTCAGCATTATATCATCATCACATATTGCAATATCAATCATTATTTGTCACCTCGCAGGGTAGTATCATCGATAGGTGCCAATAGCACTGATTACTACCATTATACATAGTAAAGTATATGGATTCAATAAAAAGAAAAATTATTTTGCAAGATTTAAGGCATATTTAAGCAACTGAGAAAAGTCATATCTTTTATCAGGAGGACATTCTTCCAGTACTTTATCAAATATTAGAGTCGAATTTATAGTCCCTGTCAACACATAAGTAAGATCAACATCCAGTTTTTCGTGAAGTAAAATTAATTTTTCTAAAGATAATCCATGACAACCTCGTTCTATTTTTCCGTAATATGCTGGACTAATTTCTATTATTTCCGAAAATTCTTCTTGAGTGTATCCCTTATTTAAACGGATTTGTTTTAAACGCTTACCAATTTTTACATATAATTCTTTGGTGTTTGATTTAGATGTTATGTGTTGGGTCATGATGCCTCACCTTCTTTAAATAATAGTTTCTATAAATGTATAATACACGACATATAGGATAGTTTTAATATATAGATATGACTTGTTTAGAGTCAAATATGTATATAAATATAAAGAAAATATAAAAAATAGTGTTTAGAACAGTATGTGGAGATGTAGGAAAAAGTTACATATAAGTAGGGAGAAAATTACATATAACGGCGCATGAAGACAGAATGATATATACTCTTGTATGCAAAAGAAAGTGAGGTAATGAATATGAAGAAAACAAAACGAAATGTGGCAGTAAATGGATTGATGATGTTAGCGTTATTTTTTAGTACAATGGCAGCTAATACGTATTGTATGTGCATTTTTCATCAACCAAGAAAACCTAAAGAGTTAGAAAGATTGAAAAAATTTTAATGGAAAAACTTATAAATGAATTTGTGAAAAGATATTTTACAGGCGAAGAACTAATTATCTATCGGTATGGCTTATTAGTGGGATGCCAGTTTATCATATTTTTAGTTTTCACTGTAATAATTGGAATATCCTTAGGAATGCTAATAGAAAGTGTAGTGTTTCTGTTCACTTTTTATTCAATACGTTCATATATGGGTGGAGTACATTTGTCGAGATACAAATGGTGTTTACTGTTATCATGTACTGTTGTAGCACTACTGTTAGTGATAGTAAAATACACAAATTTGAAGAATTTTTATGGAATAACATTATTTATAGGCATGTTGTTATATATATATGCAATTTGCAACGTAAAATGTTATGATGCTAGGAATTTTGAAAAATGCTATTTTATTAAAAAGATAAAAGTGAATGCTGTAAAAATAGCATGCTTATATGTTTTTTTTCTCATCATTGATTATAGGGATGGTTTAGAAATTATAGTATATACTTTGGTAACGGTAATAGTGGCAAAAATAATAGGCAAAAAGAAGATGGAAAACCTTTAGAACATGAATATATCTATAGTAATAAGAGGAAAAGCATGAAATGGGAATGTAACGTAGTAAATAGAATAGTGAAGTATGGTATGGGTCTAATGCTTATGGGGTGTGGGACAGTACTTATGCTGAAAAGTGATTTGGGCGTAGCGGCATTTGACGCTTTATGCATGGGGATGTCTAGATTAGTAAACTTCTCAACCGGAAAGTGCTGTATGACTTTAGGAATTCTAATGATTTTTTTAAATGCAATTTTGGAGAAAAAAATTCCGAATATTTTTTCATTTTTAACGAGCTTAATTGTAGGTATGTGCATTGATTTCTGGATGAAAATGATTGGTTACAATCCCAATGAAAGAGTATGCCAATTTTTCTTTTTAATAATAGGTATACTGATAAATACTTTTGGGATAGCTTTATACATATCAGCAGGATTATCTAAAGGACCAATAGATCAGTTGATGTTAAATATAAGTAATTTATTAGGCATTAGTATAAGATTGGGAAAAACATACATAGAAACAATTTTTTTAATAATTGCATTGGGACTAAAAGGACCGATAGGTATAGGTACAATTGTTGTTACTTTTGTATCAGGTGCTTTAATACAAAAATTTTTATACATAATTAAAGAAAGGAAAGAAAAACGAGATGGATATGTTACAAGAGAATAAAAATAAAAATGTGGTGGTTTTATTTTCGGGAGGGATAGATTGCAGCTTAGTTTCCCTATTGCTGAGAAAAGAGGGGTATAGGGTGCATTTATTGCATTATGATCATGGAGCAAGCATCTCTAATGGGTTGCATCGAATTAGATTTCAAGAGTTAAAAAATTTAATGGGAGAAGAAAATGTTTTGCTACAAGAATTATCGCATAGAGGACTTTTCCGCAAACTGGCTTTGGCAAATATAGAAAATGATTTTGCACAGTACAAAACGAATATGATTTGTTTAGGATGTAGATTGGCGATGCATATAGAAACGATTACATATTGCTTGAAAAATGATATACATATTGTGGCGGATGGAAGTGTGAAATATCAAAATGATTTTCCAGAGCAAAATGGCGTGGCACTAGAAATTTTTAGAGGGCTATATGAAAAGTATGGAATAGAATATAAGACATTATTATCAGAAGTTAATTCAGCCAAAGATGTGAAATATAGATTATTAGATAATGGAATTTCTATACAGTCTATGGAGGATACATGCTTATTTAGCAATACGTTTAACAAGGCAGAAGAAAAATCTATAAAGGAATTTTTAAATGCAAGGTTGCCTGTTTGTGATACGTATATAGAAGAAAAATTGTGCTTGATGAAGTAAAGGGAGGCAGATGACTATGATTGATAAAGTAGGTGGCATAATAATAAAAAACAAAAAAGTTCTCGTTGTTCGTAAAAAAACAAAAGAAAATTTCCCGGAATTTATTATTCCCGGTGGGAAAAGGGAAATAGGAGAAACAGATGTAGAAACGTTACAGCGTGAAATACAAGAAGAAGTAAACTTGAAAGTTGTGAAGGCGGAATATGTAGATGAGTATGAAGATATAGCAATTTTTGAGAAAATTCCAATTGTGGTAAAGGTATATTTATGTGAAGTAGAAGGAGAAGTAAATATAGATAATGAAATAAAAGAGTTTTGCTGGATTGATAAAGATTATAAGAAAAACGGAATAAAAGTAGCTTCTATTTTAGAAAAATTTGTTTTACCTGAATTAATAAGGCGCAAACTGATTTGATAAGAGGGATAAGCGATATGAGAAACATGTTTGTATTTGATTTAGATGGAACAATAATTATAGACAACCAGATGTTAGATTCAGTTTTGTATGAAACATTAAAGTCATTGGAGAAAAGAAAAGAAAAAATAGTTTTTGCTACTTCAAGATCATTGAGAGGCGTAAAAAAAGTACTGCCAAAGCAATTGCTGAATCATCCGTTAATTTTGTGCAATGGAGCATTTGCAGTTTTAGATAATGAAGTTATCGCACACGCAAGTATTCCGAAAGAGGTATACGAGAAAATATGTTATTATTTGGAAAAAAATAATATTCCATTTTACTTAGACATGGGAAATGAAATCTTTATTCCAAAGGATAGTGAACTTGATTTTTTTAAAATATTAAAAGAAGAGGCGAAAAATGAGAGGGTATATCATGAATGGGGTGACATAAAGGGTAAGGTATATAAAATAGGTGTGGTTACAGGAATTAGTTCGGGTATATTGAAAAAGATAGAAGATATTAGTGGAAAAATTAAAATTTATCAACACACAGACAAAACAATAGATATAGTTCCAGAAAATTGTTCGAAATGGAAAATGTTACAAGAACTTGGATTGACTGCCGATGTGAAAAAGATCATAGTGTTTGGAAATGATGCCAATGATATGGAAATGATACAAAATGCAGACATAGGAGTGGCGGTATATTCTCCTAATAAAAAACTATGTGAAGTGGCAGATATGCGAGTGCTTGATAGTTCACCTGATAGTTTAGTGAAAAAGATAGAGGATATTTATGAGATTTTGAAGTAACTAAAAAATATGTATTACGCAGATTAGAACAGATGAGATAGCGAGAACAGTAGATAATAACTACTATTCTCGCTTTTTAATTATGAAAATTTATTCATTTTAATTTACAAGAATAAATTTATTTTGTTCATAGTCGAACATTTGATGTACATCATTCGGGATAAGAACGAAAGGAAAAAGACTTTTGCTCTTATCTTCAAATAGGGAGGAGGTGAACTCTATGGAGCAATCTTCTTCCTATGATGAAGAAACAATTAGGCACCAATTTGATCGTAAATGTAAATTGGCTTTGCAAGGAGAAAAAATAGATTATGAAAGGCATCTTTCATATCGTCAGAAACACGAAGTTTTGTTTTGCGAATTACCGGAAACAGAATTTTGGAAACTTTCTACAGTAGATGAATATACAGCAGAAAGCTATTTCCTAACAGATGAACAATTTGATGTGAAGATAAAAAATGAATTGTTGGCGAAAGCAATAGAAACGCTGACAGAAAGAAAAAAAGAAGTCATTTTTTTATCTTATTTTCAGGGAATGTCGGATGCTGCAATTGCTCGTAAGTTAAATCTTGTGAGAAGTACAGTATGTGAACATCGGACACGATCTTTAGAACTGTTGAAAAATACGATGGAGGAATATGGATATGAAAACTACAGATAAAAATGAAAAGAGCATAAATGTGTTACCGTTTGCTGTTGTTCAAAAGGCAGTGGAGGGAGATATTGTATCAATCAATAAAGTAATGAAACATTATGAGGGATACATATCTTGCTTGTCTGTACGAAAAATGTATGACGAATATGGAAATGAGTATTATTGTGTAGATGAAACTTTGCGTAGCAGATTAGAATCAAAATTACTGAAAACAGTTTTAGGATTTAAATTGATACACTAAAAATTCTTGAAAAATAATGAGTATTGCACCTTGATAATTAGATATTCTTCCTGCAGAACATAGAAAGTAGTGGAGCCGGTAATCAGTACGCCATGACTATTGAATTTTTCAACTTTGCGACATCATGTCATAAAGCTGAGTGATACGAGCGAGTAATATTGAGTTGCAAACAAAAATGGGAATTTTGTGCGAGGATACTATTTTTGATAATGATACTTCCGGAGAAGGCTGTCCGGTCTGAAAAGATGGTGAAAATCCAATGTGACTATATCCCGTAGTCATCTGCAGGATTATTTAAAATAATGTCGTTAAAGAAAAGGAATAAAAAATATGCAAAGAGAAACAAAAAAAGAAAAAAGGAAAAGATTGGTCAGATATAAAGAAGGTGCAGAAATGTATAGTATGGGGCTGAACAAGTTTCAGGCATTAGCAAAAGATGCCGGAGCTATTTTAAAGATAGATCGTATGGTACTGGTTGATTTGGATATATTTGATGAGTATCTTGAAACATTTCGAGTATAGAGGATAAATGTATTTTATATAGGGGAAAGATTTTTCAAAATGAAGAAAAACGCACTTGACTTATGGTTAAACTAAAAGTATAATAAAGGAGAAATGAATGGAGGTGTATAGAGTGGCGAAGATGGGAAGACCAAAGTCAGCAAATCCGAAAAATACTTTGATTGGATTGAAGTTGACGGAAGAAGAAGCCACAAAATTAAAAGAATATGCGTCCAAACATGACATGACCATAACAGACGTGCTACAAAAGGGAATTGATTTGCAATATGCAATGGAAGATTCCGAAAGAAGCTAAATGTGAGAACTCTTTCCTTGAGAAAGGAGAACAATGACATATTCAAGGAAAGATAAGAAAGGCAGAGTATTAAGAAAGGGAGAAACACAACGTAAATGTGATGGGAAATATGTATATACATATACGGATACGTTAGGTAGAAGACGGAGCATTTATTCAAAAGATATTAAGACATTAAGAGAACGTGAAGAACAGTTAATCAAAGATCAATTGGATGGCTTGGATACTTATGTTGCAGGGAGTGCAACGGTTAATTTTGTTTTTGATAGATACATTTCTACAAAATCAGAGTTAAGAGCCACAACGAGAACGAACTACAAATATATGTATGATCGTTTTGTGAGAAATGGCTTTGGTAAAAAGAAGATTTCTACTATCAAGTTCTCAGATGTTCTACAGTTCTATCATCATTTGCTGAAAGATAAGAAAATACAAGTGAATACACTTGAGATTATTCAGACAGTGTTGCATCCAACCTTTCAATTAGCAGTAAGAGATAATATTATTAGAAATAATCCGAGTGATGGAGTAATGGCACAAATCAAGAAGTTGCCCGGAAGAAATCATGGTGTAAGACATGCCTTAACCTTAGAGCAACAAAGAGCTTTTATAAGATATGTTGAAGATAATGAAAAATTTGAAAACTGGGTGACATTATTCAAGTTTTTGCTTGGTACTGGTTGCAGAATAGGCGAAGCAGTAGGAATCCGATGGGAAGACATAGATTTCAAAAAGAGGCTCATTAGTATTAATCATAGTTTGGTTTATTACAGTAGAGAATATAAAGAACATTCGATGTGTTCATTTTCTATATCATTGCCAAAGACTGAGGCGGGTATACGGATTATCCCTATGATGGATACAGTTTATGAAGCTCTGAAAAAAGAATATGCTTTTCAAGAAGAAAATGGATTTAATGAAACAGAAATTGATGGCATGACAGGATTTATTTTTTCAAATCGCTTTGGAAATGTACATAATCCGCAAGCTATCAATAGAGCCATTAAACGTATATATGAGGCGTATAATGCTGAAGAAGTAGTAAAAGCTGCTAAGGAAAAAAGAGAGCCGATTTTAATACCACATTTTTCATGTCATCATTTGAGGCATACTTTTTGTTCTAGGTTTTGTGAAAATGAAACAAATTTAAAGGTAATTCAGTCTATCATGGGACATGCAGATATTGAAACTACGATGGACATTTATGCAGAAGTTACCGAAACAAAAAAACATGAGTCGATACAAGAACTGGCAAGAAAATTAGATGTATTTTAGGAAAGAGTCTGATTTGGTTTTGCTGAGGAGGTACGACAAAATTTGTAAAGTACGACAGGAGTACGACAAACTAAGAAGTCTTAATCAGGTTTAAGAGTTCATAAAATAAGTGATAAAAGGCAATTCAGTGTTGCAATAAAGGAAAATAAATTGTATACTATATGCTAGGAATCGCAATCCCGACAATGAAGAGCATGGGAGCCGCAAAGAATGAAGCTAATAATGCTGCACAGTCTGCGCCGGTTGAAAAAACAGTGGAAAAAGCAATCGCTGAAGTGAAAGAAACATATGATTTCTCTAATGTAGAAGTGGAACCATTATTCAAAGATATGGTTGATTTTGACACATTCAGCAAGTCAGATTTCCGTGCTGTAAAGGTAAAAGAATGTGAAGCAGTTCCAAAATCTAAGAAGCTTCTGAAGTTCGTATTAGACGACGGAAGTGGCGTAGATCGTGTGATTTTAAGCGGAATTCACGATTACTATGAGCCTGAATTCTTAGTAGGAAAGACATTACTTGCAATTACAAACCTTCCACCACGTAAGATGATGGGAATTGATTCTTGCGGTATGATTATCTCCGCTACACATCTTGTAGAAGGAAGAGAAGGACTCAATGTTTTGATTCTTGATGATAAGATTCCGGCAGGAGCAAAACTGTACTAAGTGAGTAAAAATACTTCGCAATTTGACAACAAAAATTTTCTTTGACAACAATTTGACAACAAATTTGTATTCCAACATGAATCATCATGAAGAATGGTGATTAGTTGTCAGTAATACTACTCTAACAATATAGATTGTTGAGGGCACTTTTTGAAAGAAAAATCTTTCAGAGAGTGCCCTTTTTTTATTCATTAACAATGTCCGTTGTGGTTGAGTAAAAGCTGAAAGGAGAAACAGATTTGAAAACAGAAAATATGTACTATAACCAACAGAAACGTTCAGAGGTAAAAGAAGAAGCCCGTCGACTTAGAAGAAAATTTCTTCGTTATCAACAAGCAGAAATCGTATATAGCCTGTCACATAAAAAGTTGATGGAACTTGCAAATGATGCGGGTGCGATTTACAGAATGGATGGAATCGTTTTGATAAACAGAGAAATCTTTGATGAATATCTTGAACAATTTCATGAAAAATAAGATGACAAATCGGAGAAAGGAATTTAGTTGAGATGCATGGAAAGGTATGGATGTTTTCTAATCTTATTGATGATGAAGATATAGAATTTATGCAACATGAATTTATAAGTTATAAACAAGCTATGGATTATTACGAGCTTGGATATAAGCCAATCGTAAGATTATCGCATAAGGCAGGAGCAGTTTATAAGATTGGGAAAAAAGTTCTAATTAAGCGAAGTACATTTGAAAAATATCTGCGAGAAAATATCAGAAGGGAGAAAGAAGAATGGGAAAGGTAATTTCAGTAGCAAACCAGAAAGGCGGAGTTGCAAAAAGTACAACAACCTTAAATCTTGGAGTAGGATTAGCGAGAAATGGAAAGAAAGTATTGTTAATCGATGCGGATCCACAGGGAAGTTTGACAGCTAGTCTTGGATATGTAGAACCGGACGATATTGGAACTACACTTGCAACTATTATGATGAATATTATCAATGACGAGGAAATTGCTGAGGAAGAAGGCATTTTACATCATGAGGAACAATTGGATCTCCTACCGGCCAATATTGAGTTATCTGCTCTGGAAGTAACCATGAGTAATGTAATGAGCAGAGAACTGATCATGAAGGAATATATTGATACGATGCGATCACGATACGATTATATTTTGATTGATTGTATGCCGAGTTTAGGCATGATGACTATCAATGCTTTAGTAGCTTCTGATACGGTTCTGATACCTGTACAAGCTGCATATCTGCCGGTTAAAGGACTTCAACAGTTGATCAGGACTATTTCTATGGTAAAGAAGAGATTGAACCGGAAGCTGACGATACAGGGAATTCTTTTGACAATGGTGGATTTTCGTACTAATTACGCCAAAGATATTGCTTCCAGAGTGAGAGAAACTTATGGATCTAAGATTTCTATCTTTGAAAATGTCATTCCACTATCAGTTAAGGTAGCTGAAGCAAGTGCGGAAGGAAAAAGTATTTATTGTCATTGTCCAAATGGAAAAGTATCTATGGCTTATGAAAATCTGACGCAGGAGGTTTTGGAAAATGAAAAGTAGAAGTGGAGAAAAAATCAAATTGACAAGCATTGATGAATTGCTAGGAGTAGTCAATGAAGAGTCTGCAATGGAAATAGAAATCAACAGAATACATGCATTTAAAGATCATCCTTTCAAAGTATTGGATGATGAAAAGATGGCAGATTTAGTAGAGAGTGTAAAGACCTACGGGGTATTGACACCAGTTTTGTTACGGTCCGATGGTGAAAATGGATATGAGATGATCTCAGGTCATCGAAGAATGCACGCGGCTGTTATAGCTGGATTGGCAACAATTCCTGCAATTGTGAGAGAATTATCCGATGATGATGCAGTCATCGCTATGGTAGATGCCAATATCCAACGAGAAGAGTTACTTCCGAGCGAAAAAGCATTTGCTTATAGAATGAAATTGGAGGCAATGAAGAGACAAGGGGTAAGAAACGATTTAACTTTGTGCCAAAATGGCACGAAGTATCGTACTGATGTAGTTATAGCTGAACAGGTAGGAGAGAGTGCTCGTAATGTTCAGCGTTACATTCGCCTTACAGAATTGATTCCGGAGTTATTAGATATGGTAGATGCAAAAAAATTGAATTTTACCATTGCCGTTGATATTTCCTACATTGATAAGGAAATGCAGAAATGGATCTACGAGTATATCCGAGATACAGGATTTATTAAACCAAAGCAGATTACAGTTTTGAGAAAACAGTTGGAAGAAGGATCGGTGAATCAGGGATTTATGATCTCGATTTTCAATAGTTGCATTGCGGTAAAAGCACCGGAACGAAAAGTGGTGTTATCAGGAAAGAAACTCACAAAATATTTTCCGGAAGATTATTCGGAAGCGGATATGGAAAAGGTGATTGAGGAATTACTGGAACAATGGAAAAGAGAACATGAATAAGGGGTGTCAAAATAAGATAACCCAAAGAAAGAAGAGATACAGAAGTTTAAAAAAAGGACTTCTATGAGAGAAAGGAAGGGAGGAAGATACATGGACAAAAAAATGAATTTTAAATATTTTTATGGAACAGAAGCAGATCAGTTTAGTTTTTACAGAATACCCAAAGCTCTATTTACCAATGAGTGCTTCAAGGATCTTTCCAGTGATGCGAAGATTTTATACGGTTTGATGCTGGACAGAATGTCTTTATCCATTAAGAATCAGTGGTTTGATGAAGAAAATCGGGCATATATCTATTTTTCCATTGAAGATATCATGGAATTATTGAATTGTGGCAGAAATAAAGCGGTGAAATCTCTTCAGGAGCTGGATGATGAAAAAGGGATCGGTTTGGTCGAAAAGCGCAGGCAGGGCTTTGGAAAGGTTACGATCATCTATGTAAAATCATTTATTCAGGAGGGGTGTGAGGAAGAGAAAAAAGAAAAATCAAAGATGGTGAAGTTTACAAATCAAACTTCTGTAGAGGAAGAAGAGATAGAAGAAGTTTACATTTCAAACTTCAAGAAGTCCCAAAAACAAACTTCAAGAAGTCCCGAAAATAAACTTCAAGAAGTTTACATTTCAAACTCTAATAATACTAATATTAACAATACTAATCTTAGTGAGAATAAATCTAATCATATCGTATCTGCAGATGGGATAGGATCCGAAGAGGATGAGATGGAAACATTACATGCGTATCAATCTCTGATCAAAGACAATCTGGATTATGATTCTTTGTTAGTGAGTCATCCTCATGACAAAAATCAGATTGATGAAATCGTGGATCTGATCGTAGAGACTGTTATGTGTAAGAGTGATAAAGTATTGATTGCAAGCAATTGGTATTCAGGAGCTTTGGTAAGAGGAAAATTCATGAAACTGGATTATTCCCATGTAGAGTATGTGCTGCATTGTCTGGAAGGAAATACGAGTAAAATCAAGAATATCAAGAAATATTTACTTGCGGCATTGTTCAATGCCCCTTCAACGATAAACGGATATTACAGGGCAGAGGTAAATCATGATATGCCGTGGCTGGTAAAATAGGAGGATGGATATGGTTATTTTAAAATTGGCAGGAAGAGTGTTATTGGTTCCATTGTGGTTCATCATTTCAATCATAGGTGCCGGAGTGAAGTTACTGGTACATATGGTGGCAATCGCAAAAAAGATATTGGGATTCGGAATTATGGCGTTGCTCATAGGAACAGTGATCTGTTACCAAGACTGGCTCCAGGCAGCTTTTCTGGCTTGTATGGGAGGTGTTCTGATTTCTGTTTTATTTGCTGGAGAATTTATAGATACTGTAATCGACTTGCTTAGAGAAAAAATATGTGCATTGATTTTAGGTTAAAAAAGATGATGATAGTTGAAAGAGTCTTAGTGATTTCAGATGAAAATAGAGCCTCTCCACTTTAGGGAAACACATAGATTTAGCGGCAAATTATGGATGGCATCAGGTATTTTATGTATGCTTTGTGGACTTTTTGGGAAAAGCATGGCTGCATTGGTTGTGTATATTATAAGCATTATGGCAGCTGCAATCATTAGCATTCTCTACTCCTACTTTTTTTATAAGAAAAAGCTGGCAACCGGAGAAGGCTTAAAAATTCAGTATAATACAAAAAAGTGTGATATATCTGATCATCGCAATTTCCGCTATTGTGTTTATTATATGGACTTTGTTTTGGGGAAGCATTCAGATTCGTTGTAATGATCGTGATTTTAACATTGAAGCAAAAGGATGGAATGATTATACAGGGAGTATTCGCAAATTGATAGCATTTCTTATGAAGAAAATGTATTGCAGAACGATAATGATTACAGAACTAATGGTTTTGGAAAACTGAAGCATGCTATGGGTAACTTCAAAAACGATATCTTCGGAGATTATATCCGCTATACTCATGCCTCCTGCCATTCATATGTTGTCGTGAACATAGATGGAAAAATATTAGTTGTAAATGGGGGAAATGACGCAGAGACAAAGGAAATCTATCAGAGAATAAGTGAGAAGGCCTGAATTAGAAGAATGGCGTAATAGACCGCTTAAAAAATGCTATCCATTCTTATTTGTAGATTGTATGTATGTGTCATTAAGACATGATTATGAAGTAAATCAAACTGCTGTATATGTAATTTTGGGGTATGATCTAAGAGGTCATAAAGAAATCTTAGGATTATGGTTATCACCAACCGAAAGCAAGAATCAATGGATGCAGATTTTTGATGAATTAAAAGCTAGAGGATTAGAAGATGTGTTCTTTATTTCTATGGATGGTGTATCGGGTTTAGAGGAAGGTGCAAAAGCTATCTTTCCTAAAGTCGTTGCAAAGATGTATTGTACACTTAATAAGAAACTCTATTAAATATGTACCAAGTAAAGACTATAAGAAATTCACACAATCTTTAAAAAGAGTCTATGGTGCTACTAATATAAAAACTGCAAAAACGGCTTTTGAAACATTTCAAAAAGAATGGGCTCAATACCCAGGTGCCATAGATGTTTGGAAACGAAATTTCATACATGTAGAACAGCTTTTTAACTATGGAAGTGATGTTAGAAAAATCATGTATACGACTAACGCGATTGAATCAATTAATTCTAGTTTTAGAAAAGTCACTAAAAAAGGAACATTTCCTAATGAGAATGCATTGTTTAAACTTTTATATCTAAGAATCAAAGAATTAGAAAACAAATGGGAAAATGGTCATATTAGGAATTGGTCAATGGTATTAAATCAATTGATGATAGATGATCATTTTACAACTATAATCAATCAATATTTAAGTAGCCAATCTTAACCAAGAAGGATGCAATTATTCATATATTGCATAACCTTTTATATACTCAAAAAGCAGCAGTATTAAAGATAAGTTTTAACACTGCTGCTTATTAAATACAAGTTCTTTTAGTGACACTACAAGAAATAATCACAAACTTGAATAACCTATTTTTTAGTAATGTTTAAATTACTTACAAACTTTTCTTGACAACCCAAAAATAAAGATTTTTTAGCTTCTGAAAGTATTTATAGTTATTTTGCTGAATACAATGTTTTTATCTCCGGATGATCTTCAAAGTTTAAAACAAAAATTGATTAAACAAGAAAAAGGTTATATGACTTTAAATCATAATAATAAAACATCTTATATGGCTTATTATCCATTAAAAATCAATGATTGGATCATGTGTTATAACATTGATGCAGATGTAGCACAGGAATCTTATACATTTATCATTTATGCTGAATATTTACTTTTTGCTTTATTTGTTTTTGCGTTAGTGATTTTGTTATTTACAATTTATAAAGTAAACAATAAACATCAAAAAAGATTATTAGAATTTACACGTATCGATGCATTAACAGGTATAAAAAATAAGGAAACATTGCAAAATGAAATTAGTACATATTTAAAAAATGATTCTTCTCAACAATTAGGGGCACTTTTTATGATCGATGTTGATAATTTTAAAACAGTAAATGATTTAAATGGCCATGTTATTGGTGATGAAGTTTTAAAAAACTTTGGCTCAATTTTAAAAGAGTCTTTTACAATAGGGGATATTGTAGGGCGTGCAGGTGGTGATGAATTTATTGTTTTTGTTAAAGATATTCAAGAGCTTGGAAATGCGATAAATACAGCCCAAGAAATATGTCAAAAGATAAGAAATATTGAAATTGACAATTTTAAAGGAACAATTTCTTGTAGTATTGGGATTGCCTTTTATCCTGAACATGGAACAACATTTAAAGACTTGTATAATTTAGCTGATCAGGCTTTGTATCAAACAAAGAATCAAGGTAGAAATGTATACTGTAGAACTAAGGGAGAGAAGAAAATGAAAAAATCTTATGTATATTTATTGACAACATTTATGTTATGGGGAAGTTTATATGTTGTCAGCCAATTTGTTTTAGGAAAGATTCCTACGTTTACAGTAGCAATGTTTCGCTATTTAATTGCTTTTATAGCACTAAGTTTAATCTCGTTAAAAAGTGAAAAAGAAAAAATAGAAAAAAGTGATTATAAATATTTCTTTATTATGGGATTTATTGGTTGTTTTATTTCTGTTGATTGTCAACTTTTAGGAACTAAGATTGCCGGTGGATCAATGGCTTCACTTATTAATTCATTAAATCCAGTGATTATTAGTGTGATGGCAATGATTATTTTAAATGAAAAATTAGAAATGAATAAAATTGTTGGTATTGTATTATCGTTGGCTGGGGTTTATATGATTATAGGTACAGGAGCTAATATTCAGTTTTTAGGAGTTCTTATTTCTTTTATTGCAGTTATTGGTTGGGCTTTTATGTCTGTTATTTCAAGAAAGATTTCTAATAAATATAGTGCATTAACACTTACAAAAGTATCAATGTTGATTGCAACAATTTGTAATATCCCCGTGTCATTTTTAGAAGTACAAATGACACATCCTCTTATTCAAGTAGATTTAGGTGCTGTTTTAGGACTTGTTTATATAGGAGTTGTTTGTACGGCATTTACGAATATTTTATGGAATAAAAGTTTATCATTATTGCCTGCTAATACTTGTAGTGCTTTTTATCCAATTAAAACATTAACTTCTTCATTTTTAGGAGTTGTTGTTTTTCATGAGGTTTTGACAACTTCATTTGTATTGGGATCAGCTTTTATTATCGTTGGTTTTTTAATTAGCTTATTATTTAAAAAACGTACTCGAAAAGAAAAAGAAGTCCTAGTATAATCATATTAGGTGATACACATGAATTTATATCAATTACGTTATTTTACAACATTAGCACAAGAAGAACATTATACAAAGGCAGCTTTAAAATTACATATTACTCAACCGACTTTATCAAGGCAAATAGCTCAATTAGAGGATGAATTAGGGGTAACTTTATTTGAAAGAAATAATCATAAAATTGTTTTAAGTGAATATGGTATGATTCTAAAAAGAAGAGCACAAGAAATTATTTCTTTAGCGAATAAAACCAAACAAGATTTCTTATATAAAGATGAACATCTTGAAGGAACAATTTTTATTGGTTGTGGTGAATTTCAAGCAACGAAATGTCTAACAGATTGTATTGCCTCTTTTAGAAAAGAACATCCTCATATTAAATATGAACTCTATAGTGGTAATACGAATAATATTAAAGATAATATTGAAAGAGGCTTCATTGATTTAGGATTGATGTCTTGTCCTATTGATCTTTCTAAATTTGAAAGTGTTGAAATGCCTTTAAAAGAAACATGGGGTGTCTTAGTAAAAAAAGATAGTCAACTTGCACTTAAAGAATTTATTGAACCTCAAGATTTAATTGATCTTCCAATTGTTACATCTATTGGCGATTATCAAGAAACAATTCTTAATCATTGGTTTGGTAAATATCAAGACCAAATGAACATTGTAGCAAGAGGAAATCTTATTTATAATGAAGCACTCTTTGTACAAAGTAATGTGGGTGTTGTTTTAGGTATTAAGTTAAATTATGATTATAAAGATTTATGCTTTATTCCTTTAAAACCATCACTTCATCAACAAACAGCACTTGCTTGGAAAAAGGAACAATTCTTTTCACCAGCAACAACTGCTTTTATTAAATATGCAAAAGAATATTTTAAGAGATGATAGAAATATCATCTTTTTCATATACAATTTTTTACTTTGAAATTTATTTCATGATATAATTATGATATGAAATGAAAAAGGAGGGCGTTTATGAACCCTATTGAACGTATATCTGTTTATTATGATCAATTCTCTACCGCAGAAAGAAAAACATGTAATCTTATTATAGAAGATCCACAAACGGTTATTGATAATCCTATTGCTGAAGCAGCAAAGATTTATGATGTATCAACATCTTCACTTTTAAGAGTAGCGAAACGTATGGAATATAAAGGATACAGTGAATTTCGTTATGCTTTAAAAGATTGGATAAAAGAAGATAAAAATACACATAATAGTTCAAATATCATACATATTATTGAATCTTATAAATCGAATCTCGATAAGATGTATTCATATATTGATGAAAAACAAATCATAGATTTTATATCTGAATTTCCAAATTCACGAGTATTTACAATTGGTATGGGGAATAGTTCTCTTCCCGCACAACAACTGACTTACTTTTTGTTTTCGACAGGACTTTGGTCAAGTACAATTATGGATTCAGTACAACTTAAGTATTTGGAAAATTGTTTATCAAAAGATGATTTATTGATTTTCTTTTCAGTAAGTGGTTCGGTTGGTAGTTATAAAGAAATTATTGAATACTGTAAAGAAAATAATATAAGGACTGCAATGGTTACAATGAATGATTCAGAGTATTTGAAAAAGAGCGTGACTTACTATTTTTTACTTCCTATGCTGTCTATATATAATCCAAATAATAATAAGAATTTTCATCGTATAGATAATCGTAGTATATTTAATATCTTTATTGAAATTCTTGTTTCATTTTATACACCACAATAAAAGAGGCTGTAACAAAATAAAATAAACCGCCAAAAATAG
>ERZ836829.476-NODE-476-length-48391-cov-6.383482_pt1 | contig 48391 bp, 39 predicted proteins | sample MGYA00519574_ERZ836829 | MGnify/ENA primary metagenome ERZ836829 (study PRJEB31850, sample SAMEA3708808) | human gut metagenome | biome: human gut; feature: human-associated habitat; material: faeces | place: China | collected 2014 ...
ACCCCCTACATCGATTAACCTTGAACGAGCCGCCCACAAAAAATTACACACCCTCCTCGGGTCTTTCGTTATCTGCGAATCAGTTCTTACTTCGCGCTCAAAGCGGATTTCGCCGCAATGCGCCCAAAGGTCAGAACGTCAGCCGTCGCGTTACCGCCAAGGCGGTTGCTTCCGTGGATGCCGCCGGTCACTTCACCAGCCGCGTAAAGTCCCTTGATCACCTGGCCCTTGGTGTTGAGCACCTGAGCCTTGGAGTTGATCTCGAGACCGCCCATCGTGTGGTGAATGGAAGGCGCGCGAGGTGTCGCGTAGAACGGCGCCTTTTCAATCTTCTTATCGAAGAGCTTGCGGCCGAACTTCGGATCATTCTTCGCGTCCACCATCTTGTTGTACTCAGCGACTGTCGCCTTCAGATTCTCAGGCGGCATGCCAAGCTGCTTCGCAAGACCTTCAAGAGTGTCAGCCTTATAGATACGGCCGAGCTTCACGAGCGTCTCGACATCCTCGCCGAACGAATTGATCTTCTGCACGATGCTCGAGTCATTGATGTCGTAGCACATGGCGCCAGGCTGCTTCTTGATGGCGGCCACGAATTCGTCGCGGCGGGCGTCTTCCTTCACGAAGCGCTGACCGTTCTTATTCACGTCGATCACATCATCGAGCCCTGACATCTTGCGGGCGCGGCCCTGAAGCGTCCCGGACCCCGGCGTGGCAAGCGGATAGACCTGGACATAATTCATGCCGGTCGTTGCGGCGCCGATCTTCGTCGCCATGATGATGCCGTCACCGGTTGCGCCAGGCTGGTTCGTTGAAACCATATCCGGCGTCAGATTGGGAGACGACTTCTGACGCATTTCCTTATTCTGGCTGTAGCCGCCGGTCGCAAGAATGACACCGTACTTGCTGTTAAAGCGGTAGTTATTGCCGACCGTGTCAGTGGCTCTGACGCCGACCACCTTGCCATTCCGGGTGATGAGTTCCTGAGCTCTCATGCCGGTGATAATCTTCACGCCGTCCTTACGGGCTGACTTGAGAAGCGGTTCTACGAGTCCCGTTCCGGCAGGCGCATCCACCTGATGCGTACGCTGCCACAGGGCGCCGGCGCCCTGGCTCACTCGATCAAGCACCGGAGTGCCGTGCTTCTGCATCCAGTGAAGGGTATCGAGCACGTTTTCAGAATAGGTGCGGATCAGCGGAATGTGCCCAACCTTGTCGCCGCCGTTATAGGTCTGCAGCGCGTGCCACTCCGGGCAGTCAAAGAGCGTCTTGCTTCCGCTCTTCAGATAGGCTTCGTACTTAGCCTTTACGTCCGCCATCAGTTTCGCGTGCTCCGCGTTCACGGGCTTCTCGCTGATCGCTTTGACGACAGCGTCCTTCAGCGTTTCAGTCATCGGAAGACGCTTCTGGCGTTCCGGATCCGCGGCATTGAAGGCGCTCGCGCAGCGAAGCGTGTTTCCGCCGATCACCGGCATCTTTTCGAGAATCACGACCTTATGGTCACCGGCTTCGGCAGCCGTCACAGCAGCAGAAAGCCCAGCGCCGCCCGAGCCCACAATCACGAGGTCATAGGATTCGGTGGTGGTGCCGTTTCTCTTCTTGATCTTCAGAGGAACCGGCTTCTGGAGCGCGGCAAGATCCACGCCGCTCTGCTTCAGGGCGTCAGTCACAGCAGCCTTGAAGGCGCCGCTCGTCACGGTCGCGCCCGAGATCGCGTCGACATTCAGCGTCTGATACTTGATGATGTCGTCCGTCAGGCGTTTGACTGCCATGCCGCCCATGAGCCGGGTTTCAGGATTATTCGGAACCTTGATGCCCGTGATTCTGTCCTTTGAGACGGTCACTTCAACATTGAGGTAACCGTTGCTCCCATAGGCGCGGGCCTTGTAAGTGCCGGGTTTGAATTTGGCTGCGCCGACCTTCTTTCCCTTGGATTCCTCAAGAGCCTGAGTGACCGCGGTCAGAATGGCGTTTGAGGAAACCGTGGCGCCGCTTACCGTGTCAACCTTGACGGAATTCGCTTTGACGATCCGGGACGGCATCGCTTCAATGGCTTTTGACCCGATGCCTTTGGTTTCGGTGTTCTTGATCACCTCGACACCGGTAATGTTCCCTTTATCGATCGAGACCTTCACCGTCATCGGGCCGTTGTGCCCAGGAACCGTCTGAGTGTAGACCGCTGCAGAAGCGCTGAGACTGCAGAGCGCGAGCGCAACGGGGAAAACAATACTTTTTACTCTGAACATGCATACCCTCCATGGTGTGAATAGGGACTTACTGTGTTCTTTCCGAACTGCGTTAAATCGGACAGAACTGATGCAGAGCAGGGGTGAGAGTCATGCGGTGAGCCTGAAAGAACCGGTTCACCTTCCAGCAGGACTCCTCACTATGTGTTCCGTAAATAACTATAAATCTAAATTTCTTTAATAACTATAGGTTTAACGAGTAAGGTATTAAAAAAGAAACTGAAATCAGTTCCTAAAAAAAGCGGTCAATCTCTATCTGAGACTGACCGCATTTCCTTTAATTAAGAACTTCAGACGGGATCAAAGGGAAGGGAGCTTTGCCGCTTCCCGGCCGGCAATGCGACCGAAAATAATCGCGTCAGCGTTCGCGCAGGCACCCTGGTACGTCAGTCCCCAGGTGGAGCCTAATTCTCCGGCGACAAAAAGACGCGGGATCGGTTTTCCATAAGGGTCGAGCACCTCAGCTTTTACGGATTTCTTCGGACCGCCCATGGTGTGGTACATCACGGGAACGAGCTTCACGGCGTAGTAGGGACCCGTTTCCGCAAGAGGCGCGGACCAGTTCCGGACATCCCGGCCAGCAAACACGGTCTTCATCTTGGGATCCGCGGTAAGCGTGCGGCCGTACTCAGTGTCGATACCCTTTTCCTTCAGATCGCTGTTCCAGCGGGCGACCTGATTCTTCAGGATCTCCGGATCCTTCATGCCGAGTTTCTTTGCCAGCGCTTCAAGTGTCGGGGCTTCGATGATGACGCCGGACGCGAGTTCCTTGCTGTTATCCCGGCTCCACTTGTAGTTTTCACGGTTAAGGGCGTAACCCGAACCGCCGTTAAAGACGAGCGGTCCCTTATCGAGATAGGCCTTATCCATGATCATGAAGCAGGGGATACGGGGATACCGGTGATTGATCGCGTCAAAGACGTTCACCGCCATCCAGGAGCAGTGGTAGTCCAGTTTCTTCTCATTCACAAACCGGCGTCCATCCTGATCGACCCAGATGAAGGAGGGCTGGCGGACAACCACGTTGATCGCGGATTTCAGTCCTGGAATCTGGACGCCGAGCGGCGCCGAAACGGAATTCATGTGCCAGAGTCCGGATCCGGCAGCCTGCGCCATCAGAAGACCGTCGCCAGTGTTACCGGGGCTGCCAAGATAGCTCATGGGGTTTCCGTAAATGTACTTCTGCATGAGTTCGGGATTGCACTGGAAGCCGCCCGTGCAGATGATGACCGCTTTCTTTGCCCGGATATAAATGGGGCGATTTCCCTGAAGGGCCTCAACACCGATGATCTGAGTGCCTTCGCGGACAAGCTTCCGGGCAGGGGTATTGAAGAGCACCGGAATATTGCGGGCTTTGACCGCCCGATCGAAGGTGTTGAAAAGCCGGTCTCCGCCTTTGAGACCCGGCACGCCGCGAAGCGAGCACTTATTGACGGAATCCGCTCCCGGAAGCTGCTGGTAACCGGCGTGCCCATAAACACCGACCTCGGCTCTCGGATCGAGTTTCTTCATCCAGTCTCCGAGTTTCATGGATTCATCGCAGAACACATTCAGAATCCCTTCGTCCCACTCCGAGCGGGAGAGCTCGTAAAGTGACTTCAGATAGGTGAAGTAAGCGTCACGGTTTGTCGGGATCACAAAACCGCCTGCGGACACGGCGACGTTTCCGCCGCCGATACTCATTTTTTCAAGGACGATGACGCTCGCTCCGGCGTCGTGCGCTTCAATCGCCGCGTTGGTGCCGGCGTTGCCGTACCCGAGAACCACAACGTCAGCTTCCCGGTTCCAGGTGACATCCTTCGCCTGCGCATCCATAACCCCGCATCCGGCGAGCGGCGCGGCAGCAGCCACTGCGGCCGCAGTTTTGAGGAACGTTCTTCTGCTTTGCTGAACTTTATCCATCTTCCACACCTTTGATAGGAAAGAACGACTAGGGGGACACTGGCTCTTGGGAATGCCAAGAAACGCATTCCGTCGCTTTTTATTTTTCCCCGCGATGCAGAACGGCGAGCATCTTCAGATGGATGACCGGGAAGGAGTCCTTTCTTTTCCGGGTGAGAGCATCTGACAGACTATTGACGCCGATGCACTGCACTTCCGATTGTAGAGACTCTTTCTTATAGGTTCAAAAGTATGACCATTCCTACCTATATAGGAATATCGATGAAAAATTCCAGTCAAAAGATTTCCAGAGGCGTCAATTTTGGGGAGATGGTAAAAGGCGGATTCCGATGCTGTCATAATTCAGCGGAAATAAGAATGACTTCTATTTCATTCCAATGAACTAACTCCTGTTCGTATATTGCAAACATATTTTGTCCTTAGGGAATCCGCAGAAGAAAATCAGACCTTTCAGAAAAAAAGCGGAGAACGCGGATTTTGATATTCAGCGTTACATAAATCACGGTCACACTTTTCGTATCTGTGAGCGCTTTTTTGTCACTTTGGTATACATAAGTGAGGAGAACTATAACCATACTTCATTAGTCGGATATGCGTTTTTTTAGCGGTAATTAAGGAATGACACAAATTTAAGCGTGCTATAGTCACCCCATTCGCTTCAGACTCAGTTCTGAATCCGTTCTTTTAATTGAATATTTTGCAATTACTGATTCAGCCTGCTTCATCGTTTGGTGAATGTGTAGGTGGGGAGAGACCAAATGAGAGTACCGGGTAAGAGAGGGCCGCGAAGCGGTCCGGATGGCGCAACAAGGGAGGCGCTGCTTGAGGCGGCGTTTAAGGAATTCACGTATCACGGTTTTGACCGCGCGACGACGCGTCAGATCGCCAAGGCCGCGAACGTTGACCCCGCCATGGTGAATTACCGGTTCGGGTCGAAGGAGGATCTGTGGCTCGCGGTGCTCGAAAATATCAAAACCCAAAGCATTCCGTATATCCGTGAAGCCCGGGAATTGATTCAGGATCCGGATCCTGAGCGGAGCATCAAGGCTCTGATGCAGGTCATTCTCCGGGTCGGCGTGGAAAAGCCGATGATTTCGATGATGATTTTCAACGAATCCACGACCCCGAGAGCGGATATCATCCGCCGTACGATCGTGCTCCCGTTCGTGGAGTCCGCTGTGCCGGTGGTGCAGCGCGCGATGCGGGCTGGGTGCTTCCCTGAAGGGGACCCGTCGCTCGCGCTTTTCATGCTGATTGCCGGAGTCTCCCAGGCGGTGTCGAATTACGGCGGTGACAGCCGCGAGCTGAGAGCGAAAGCTGCGCACCTGCTCGATAACCTGACGAACCGGCGTCCGTAATAGCATTCCCCCGTTTCTTCAGCGATCCATTCTCTGATCTCCAGTCCTCGGTCCCGGGGGCTGGAGATTTTTATTTGCCGTGTTTTCCGGCATCTTTCTCGTATCGGACTATATTGAAAAGCCGTGAAAGGAAGTCCCGGCCGTGTTCCTCAATTTCGAGGGAAGGCGGACCGGACGACCGCAGAAAGAGGTTGACTGATGAATTCTGATCGCAATACGCTCTTCACTTTTTTCACGCCGCAGTATGTGACACAGCACCGTAAAAACGAGGCGGCGCTCAACCACACGCCTTACGCGAAGTATTTCACGGATGACCTGGAGGTCCCGCGCGACATGGTCCAGGCGCTGAAACTCGCGCCGCTCCCGGGAACCTCGCTTTTTGCTCCGACAAAGGCGGGACTCAACGCGCTGTTCCAATCCCCGTACGATCTCCCCGTCGCCGGTTTCGGTCTCATTGGAAACAAAGACACCGGGCGGATCATCTGCAGCTGGAGCCGGCACTTCTTCCCGGGGGCGACCTCAGACATGCTCCGCTGGTGGTTCACGTGGCACATGGGACACACGGATCGGTATTCCCTCTGGTCTCCGTACGCTCATATCGGGAACACCGTCCCGCACCTCGACCGGATCGATGACCCGAATCGGACGTACGAAGAAAAGATGTATGACCCGGAGAACCCGAACCGGGTGACGGAACTGGTGGGTGACATGGTGCTTGACGCCCTGATCCACTTCACGGATCCGAAGAAACTCGGTCTTACGGAAGAAACTATCAAGAAGGGCGGATACACGTTCAGCGCGAGCGGATGGTCCGAGAATCTCGCGGCGCCGGGGCTTCCCGCCGGCATGATGTTCCACCTGGGCCGCGAGGTGTCAGGCGGCCTGGAACTCATTTCCCACTATTGGCTTGGGACACACCGCGGAATGGCGGAACTCACCGGGATGAAGGATGAGGTGGAAAAGGCGCTCAGCCTCGCGAAACCGGTGCCGGACGAGATGCTGCTCCGCGGCGGCTACGACATGTCGGTTCACGACATGATTGAGTTCACGCGGCTCTCGCAGATTCTCCCGAATCTCTACGCGGAGTTCCGGAACGCTTAAAGCCGTTTGAACCGATCCAACAAAATCAAGACAGCCGCCGGGGACGAATCCCTGGCGGCTGCTGTTCTCTGAATCCCGAGGAGGTTTCGGAGGCGGTCTCCGAAACCCGAGGAGAGAGAGTCGGTCAGGACTTCAGAGGAACAATGACGAGGTTCGGATGGGTGAGGGTAGGACCGGCGTAGCCGAATTCCTTCTTTGCCCAGGCCCAGCCTTTCTCTTCGGCGTCCGGGTACTTGGCGCGGAGTTCCTCGATCGGCCCGAACTCAATCGCGCCCATCGGGCACGCGGCAACGCACGCGGGCTTCAAGCCCTTTGCGAGACGCGGCGCGCAGGCGTCGCACTTATACATCTTCTTCTCCGTCTTCGAGAAGCTCGGCACATGCCACGGGCACGCGCCCTGGCAGGCACCGCAGCCGATGCACTTCGCATGATCCTGGATCACGAGACCGTCCGCGTCCTTGTGGTACGCCTTCACGGGGCAGACCGAGGCGCAGGCCGGATCGTCGCAGTGGTTGCACCCCTGCGTGATGTAATTGAAGTCGTGGACGTTTTCGTAGCGCTTACGGAGCCAGACACCGTCAGGCACCCCCTTCTCTTCCTTACACGCCACCACGCAGGCGCCGCACCCGGTGCAGCGGGCCCCATTAAAGACAAAACCTAATTTTTTCATGATTACGCCCTCCGCACTTCAACGAGGGTCGAGCAGATCGAGGACCCCGTACCCAGCGGTTCCACGGTGTCGTTCGTGAGAACGCTCGACGTCGTGTTGCCGTTCACACCCTGCCACCAGCCGTTCTCAAGGCAGACCACACCGTCGTGGATATCCGTCACGACGACGCGGCACCGATGCTCACCGCGGTCATTAAAGACCACCGCGACACCGCCGTCCTTAAGACCGCGCTTCTCAGCGTCTTTCCGGCTGATTTCGACGCTCGGGAGGTTCTCTCCCCAGATTTCCGAAATCCAGACGTTATCGTGGTGAGAGGTGTGAACACCGCGCATGCACTTACGCTGAATCGCTTCAAGCGGATACTTGGCGGCAAGTGCCGGATTGCCTTTCCGGCTTTCCACCGGGCGGATGAAAGTGACCACGGGCTTATGGCCCTTCTTCTGCCATTCTTCGACGAAGATATTCGCCTTGCCGTTCGGCGTCCGGAAGTGACCGTCCTTGAACGGCACCCACTTCTTCTTTCCTTCAGGGCACCAGGGTCCCTTCTGGACTTCAGCGAGTGTCACACCGGAGGGTTTCAGGACGTTCTCCGCCATCTGTTCAGGCGTCAGATCAAAGGCTTCACCGAAACCGAGTCGCTTCGCGAGCTGAGCGGCGATCCAATAATCGGTCTTCGCTTCGCCCTGAGGCTCCACTGCCTGTTCGGACCACTGGACGTAATGCGTGCGGATACTCGTGACAAGGGTCTTGTATTCAAAGAGCGTGGAGACCGGGAGCACGATATCGGCGTACATCGCGGTCGGAGTCATCAGATTCTCAGCGACCACAAAGAACGGGACATGCTTGATCGCGCGGATCACTTCGTTCGCGTTCGGGAACTGACCGACCAGACCCGTGGTGAGCGAGTACCAGACATTGATCTTGTAGGGCTTGTCATGCAGCACCCAGTTGCCGGTCTTCGAGATCGGGATCGAGGTGGTCTTCGCGGGGGCCTTCTTCGGAGCCGGAATCGGAGCGCCGAATTTCGCCATCTGCGTCACGCCGCCGGCGTCGCAGACACCGGTGCCCGGGCGGCCGAAATTGCCGGTCAGGATGCAAAGCAGGAAGTGAGAACCCGCGGCGTACCCGCCCTGTTCTGTCCGCTGGAAAGAGCCCATATTTTGGACGATCATCGACGCGCCGCTCTTCCCGAATTCACGGGCGAGCTGGACGACCGTCGCGGCCGGCACCGTGGTTTCAGCCTGTACGGCTTCCGGGGTCCAGGGCTCGGCTTCAGCGAGCGTCAGCTGCAGCGCGGTCTTAGCGGTAGCGGCGACAGGCGTCCCCGCGGTCGTGAGGGCCGGCGTGATCCCAGGGGTGTCGTGGCGCACGATCTTCCCGGTCTTTTCGTCAAGCACGACATACGACAGAGGATCATCCGCCTTTTCGCGCATCAGTTTCCCGTTTGCGCCGACGAGGTACGGAGCGCCGGTATGCGCGCGGAGGAACGGTTCATCGAGCATCTTCTCGTGCGCGAGGATACGGACCATGCCAAGAGCGAGGGCGGTATCGGTTCCCGGCTCAATCTGGATCCACTGATCGGCGCGCTGAGCGGTTTCGCTCTTACGGGGGTCGATCACGACGATCTTCGCGCCGCGCTTCTGCGCTTCAAGGTAACGGGGCCAGTAGGCCTGCATCGTGACGAGCGGATTGTTGCCCCAGCAGATGATGTATTTCGAATCCTCAATGGTGTCGCGGGTATCGACATAGCGGAACCCGACCATCGGGATCATGGAGCCTGCGACCGCGGAGCAGCAGAGCGAACCGGCGGTTGTCGTAGTGCCGCCAAGATAGTCACCGAGGCGCGACATGGAGGGCCATGCGAACGCGTCCATATTGCCGGCGAGGTGCGTGAAGAAGATGCTCTTCGCGCCGTCCTTCTCCACCGCTTCCTTCATCTTCGCGGCGACAGTGTCAAGCGCCTCGTCCCAGCTGATCGGAACGAATTTTCCGGAGCCGCGCTCACCGACCCGCTTCATCGGATGCAGCACGCGGTTCTTCGCGTACATCCACTTGATACGGGCAAGACCCTTCGCGCAGGCTTTGCCGTCAAAAGGGTTATCCGACTCAATCTTGATTACCTTCCCGTCCTTCACGGTGGCCTTCAGATTGCAGTGGAGGCACTCCATGGAGCACGTGGCGTGGTAGGTTTTGAGACCAGCGGTGTCATCACCAGTCAGTTTCTCGGCGTGGGCCGCGACGGATGTCACGCCCAGCGCCCCGCCGATCGTGAAGAGATCACGGCGGCTGAGGTCGATCATAGTCATACAGGCTTCTCCTATAGTGTTCGTGATCCGCAGCGCTTATTTGTTTTTTCTCCCCGTCTCCTTAGTAGTTCTTCTGGATAACTGAGAAGTAATGCGTCTGCAGTAGGAACAAGCCTATTTTTAGCCCTTGACCGGCAGAATGTCCTGAAAACTATTCCAAAAAAGAAATAATTTATATCCTATTCAGGAAAATTCTCATTTTGCTTCTTTCTCCAATTGTTTGAGGTTTCCCCGTAAACTCGACGGAACCGCTGGGTAAAATGAGAAGCGTTGCGGAACCCGGACTGAGACGCGATGTCCGCGATCGTGAGATCGGCGTTTTTAGGTTCTGAAAGGAGCTGCGCCGCTTTTTCGAGTTTTACGGCGAGGATCCGGTCTTTCACCCGGGTTGTGGTGGATTCAAAGACGAGATCGAGGTAGCGCGGCGTGACACCGAGTTTTTCTGCGAGCATCTCAACCGTGAGATCCGGATTCGTCCGGTACTTGTAGATCGCCTCAATCGCCCGGATACGGAGAGCCGTTTCGGTTTCGTGAGGCTTTGGATGGTTCCGGATCATCTCTGAAATCACGCCGTGAAGGAGGCTGAAGATGGCGTCTGAAAAGTCACCGGCATCCCGAGCGTCGATTTCCTGAAGGTGGACGTCGGTAAAGAGAAAGAGGTTGCAGAAGGCTCTCTGTATCGGCGTGTCGTTCGCGATCACAATCGGCCGGAGCCCCGTATACCGGTGCCCCGCGTGGGTCCGGAAGTACATTTCGTCCGTGACGAGCGAGAGGACCTTGGTTCCTTTTTCAAACATCACCTGATGAGGTTCGGAAAGCCCGTAGATCAGCGCTTTGCCCTGAGTGGTTTTTCGGGTGGTAAGACGCCAGGTGATCGAGATGGAACCCCGGATCACGTAGAGGAGCTGTACCATCCGGTTTTTGTGATGGCACTCGCCGAAAGAGACGGACGCGGCGTCGGTTGAAACGTGCGTGAAGAGGGCGATCTTCGTTTTTGTCCGACGGATCGCCCAGCGGAAAGCGCCGCGGCTGACCGAAGAGGAATGCGCTGGGTCAGCGGGACAGCCTGGGATCGGCAGGCACTCCAGATAACGCGCAAAGCTGCTTTCTGTATCTTCGCCTGGCCGGCTGGAGAATTCTTCGGTTCTCTGCCGGGGAGGAAATTTGACCGGGGGGTGTTTTTCAGGTGTTTTCATATCTGTTCTCTTTCAGAAATCAATCTTATTCTTGAAGAGAAATTAATTTGTCATATTCGTAAAATATACCCACTAAGCGTTATTCTGTTTACGCATAAGGAATAAAACCGTCTAATCCGTACTACCTCATGGGGAATAATTCTGCTCCGGATGTCATTCCGTTCCCCAACCCAATGAAACGGATCCGTGTCCCCGTTCTCTTTATAGAAACATCCGTCCCCAGCCGTTCTCAGGCCCCGTGATAGATAAATCCTTTAGAATTGCCCCCTTAAATGATTGATTTAAGCGCGCAGTGACGCGCGTCTCCTCACCATCCCCGTGAGGAACAGAAGAGAGATTCACATGGATATCAAGAAAGACAACGCGATGTATATGCAGATCGCGCAGATCGCGGCCGGCCGCAGCTACGCGAAGCGCCTCCAGGTGGGCTGCGTCATCGTGAAGAACAACTCCATTATTTCGTTTGGCTGGAACGGCATGCCCACCGGCTACGACAACTGCTGCGAGGAAGAAATCGACGGGAAGCTTGTGACCCGTAAGGAAGTCCAGCACGCGGAACTGAACGCCATCGCGAAGCTTGCCTATAACGGCTACTCGTCGCATGGCGCAAGCATCTATATCACGCATTCCCCCTGCATCCACTGCTCGCTCCTCATTCAGAAGTGCGGCATTATCGCGGTCTATTACCACGAGCTCTATCGGGATGACGCCGGCATTCAGTTCCTGAAGAAGGCCGGGATCCACGTGGAGCAACTCTAACCGTGGCATCTGGTATGGACGTGACGCTCCGCCGGGTGCTCGTCACCTATGAGTCCGTCACCGGGAACACGAAGCGGGTCGCGGAAGCGATCGCGGCGGTGATCCCGGGTTCCGTTCTGCTCCCGATCACGGAGGCTCCGGATCCGGGAGAGTATGACGCAGTGTTCGTGGGTTTCTGGTGCGACAAAGGGCACGCGAGTGAGGCGGCTGACGCCTATCTCAAATCTCACCCCAGCTACCCCTTCATCCTTTTCGGGACGCTTGGCGGTGTGCCTGGGGTCGGGTACTCGGTGACTTATGAGAATCGGGTGAGGGAAGAGCTCACGGCGGCCCAGGTTCCCTTCCGGGATTTCAGGCTCTGGCAGGGGAAGATTGATCCCGAGCTCGTTGAAAAATCGAAAGCGCGCTTCCCGATGACGCCTGAGAGGCTCGCACGGATCGCGGCCGCCGCGACTCATCCGGACGAGGCAGATCTGAATGACGCGCAAACGTGGGCTCTCGCTCAGTTAACCGGAAGTTAACTGAAATGAAACTGACCCCGGTTTGAATGTTTTTTAAAAACACATAAATCATCGATAGTTAGCTTTAGATCAGTTAACTCTTAGTACATTCCAGTAAACCGATAGCTCAATTCCTATTGATCGGCTATAGTGGTTATGCCACAGACTTAATCTGTGGCTAGATGGTAATTTCCTTTACACCGCGGCTGCTCCCTGCATCCGCGGTCTTTTTATGGGCTTTTCGTATACGGGAAAGTCCATCTCATCAATTCCGTTTCCTTCAGCTAGACTCATAAGAATCACACTCATTCAGGTTTTCTGGAGACATTGAGATGACGAAACGCGTTTTGACTGCGGCCGCGGTTCTGGCTCTTTCGCTTGGAATGACCTCTGCCGCCTTCGCGGCGGAATCTACTGAAGGCAATTCGACCTCGATCGCGAACGAAACGGCTTCCGCTCCCGCGAAGTCCACGTCGATCGGTCAGGACATCAAGGAAGGCGCGACGGATGTCGGCCATATGGCGAAAGACGCCGCGACGGAAACCGGTCACTTCTTCCGTGACGCGGCGAAGGACACCGGGCACTTCTTCCGCGATGCCGCTAAGGGTACCGGACACGCCGTGAAGAAGGGCGCTGAGAAGGTGGGAGGCGCGGCCTCTACCGTTGGCCACGGAATCGCGAAGGGCGCGAAGACCACCGGTCACGCGATCAAGAACGGCGCGACCGCGGTGAAGGATACGTTCTCGGACTCGTATTCGTCCGCTCCGGCCTCCAAAGCCGCTGGCAAATAATTCACAGAAAGGAAATACCCACATGCAGAAGGATCTCGGCGGACTGCCGCCCGAACAGGCTCTGGACTATATGGAGAAGACCCCGGATCTCGTGATCGTGAATGTCGCGGGACGCGGTTTCTGGGATCGGAACCATTTTGACGGCGCGGTGAACATTCCGACGGAAGATATCGGGGACGACGCGTCGATCGAAAAACTGAAAGAGCTTCCTGCCGGCCGCCCCGTCATCATGCACTGCCGCCGCGGCCACATGGTGGTCGACTGGTACCAGCGCCTCAAGGCCCTGCGTCCTGATATTCCTGAAGTGAGCTATATCGCGGGGGTTCCCCCGTTTGACGCCTATAACGATTGGGCGCGCGATAAGTAATCTGTCTCTCGACGTTTGAGACAACCACAAAGGCTGACCGGTTTCACTGCCGCGTCAGCCTTTCGTTTGCCTGGATGAAGGTGAGGGGAGCCCCGCCCGGGATCAGAGGGCATTCGCGGCGCTTTCCCCCGCGATCCGCCCGAACACCACGCAGTCGGGGAGCGATCAGCCGCCGAGTCTCCCCGCGCCGTGGATTCCGCCCGTCACTTCTCCCGCGGCGTAGAGCCCGGGGATCGGATTTCCGTCCTTCCGGATCACGCGGGCACGTGCGTCGATCCTGAGACCGCCGTTGCAGAAATGCACAAACGGCCGCTCAAGGCCGTAATAAAACGGCGGCTTCTTGATTTCCTGCGTGAAGAGCGTTCGCCCAAACTCCGGATCCTGGTGAGCCCGGGCGTAGCTGTTATAGCGATCCATGGTCTGGAGGAACTCTTTCGGATCCACCCGCATGCCCACCGCGACGTCTTCCAGAGTGTCCGCGGTTTTGACGATCCCGCGGAGAAGCTTCACGCTCCGGCTCGCGCCTTTCGCGGACGCGGCGTCGGTCACGACCCAGAAGCGGTGATTCGGGAGTTTCCACACCGCCTGAGAAATCGTTTCCATCGGAGCCTGCTCGTTCACGAACCGGTGCCCGGATTCATCGAGATACACGTCCGCCCCGACGTAATTCGTGAGACGGCCGCCGGAAAACGGGATCGTGAGGATCTTATCCATGTCGAGGAGCTCCGCTCCGAGCGCTTCCCCAAAGAGAATCCCGTCCCCGGTCGCGGTATCGAGCCCATCCCCATAGGGGTTCGCGGTGGAGGTGATTTCGCGGGTCAATCTCGGGTCGTACTTGGACCGGAGCTCGACGTTCGCCGTATAGCCGCCTGTCGCGAGAATCACGGTTTTCGCGTGAACGAGGAATTTCTTCTTGAGCCGGGAGCCTGACACCACGTATCCCGCGTCCGTCGGCGTTACCCGCGTCACTTCGGCTCCGAAGTAAAGAGGAATCCTCAATTCACGCAGCCGCCGGTTCACGGCGAAGATATAGTCGTAGCCCCCGTTCACGAAACTTGTGAGGTAGCTTCGGGGGACGAGGCCGCCAAGCGCCTCGTACGGATCCGGGAGCCACGTGACACCGAGGCTTGTCATCCAGTCATACGCTGCCCCGGAATTCTCGGCGAGGATCCGGATGAGTTCGGGGTTCCCGAGCCCTTTCCCGGTTTTCTCCATATCGGCGATCATGGAGTCGACCGCCGCGCGGTACTCCGCATCGTGGCCCGGCATATGGCGCACCGCGCTGAAGTAGCCGGTCGAAATCGTCGAGTGACCTTCAAGGAGCGATTCTTTCTCTAGCACGCAAACGTTTGCCGCCCCCGCGGTTTTCGCCGCGATCGCGGCGGTAATCCCGGCGAGCCCCGCTCCGATCACGCAGACATCCGACTCCCACTCGTCCGCCGGTTCCGCGGTGGACGAAAGCGCCGGTCCCGCGAACGGGATCACGGAGAGGGCAGCGAGAAGGCTCCGGCGTTTCATAGGGCGGCCTCGCTCCCCGGGTCATCGCCGGTTTCATAGTCGAGAATCGTGAAAATCCGGACAAGCTCGGCGCTCGATCGGGCGTCAAGTTTGATCAAAGCGTTCTGCCGATGCATTTTGACGGTTGTCTCTTCGATCCCGAGTTCGCGCGCGATTTCTTTATTGCGTAGCCCCCGCGCGATACAGCGGGCGACATCGTTTTCGCGAGGCGAGAGTTTCCCGACGAGCGATTTCAGCCGGTTCACCTCGTGCTCCCGGACGTCGAGTTCGACAGACGCCGTCACCGCCGCCGCGACACGCTCGAGCATCTTATGCGGTTCCGCCGGCTTCTGGATAAAGTCCGCCGCGCCGTGCCGCATCGCGTGCACCGCGGCGTCCACTTCGCCGTGCGCCGTGAGGAAGATGATCGAGAGGTGGGTGACTCCCCGGTTCTCAAGCTCTTCCTGGACTTCAAGCCCGGTCATCCCCGGCATCCGCATATCCAGCACGACGCAGCCCGGGCGCTTCAGTTCATCATGCTTCAGAAACTCAACGCCGCTCGCGTACGTAATCACTTCCCACCCGAGCGTCTCGAGCAGCATCTTCTGCGACGCGAGAAGTTCAGGATCATCGTCCACGATTCGGATAAGAGGAGTGTCACTCATCGGCTGCACCTGTAGAGGGTTCTGAAGTGGGGTTGGGGTTCGACTCAGGATGGATCGCCGGATCCGGTTCCGGCGTTTCATTCACCCGGTCAAAACGGAATTCAAAGATAACGCCATGCGGCTCCGCGTGCTTCACGGTCATCAGAGCGCCATGCGCGTCCGCGATCCCGCGGACAATGCCGAGCCCGAGTCCGAGCCCCGCCGGGTCAGTGGAGTCACTCGCCTCCGTGAGCCGCCTGAAGTTTTTGTCGTCTAATTTCGGGCCCGCGTCCTCCACCGAGAGGAACACATACTGATCGACCGTCCGGACCGAGACCTGTAGCGGCCGCCGGGTTTCGGACTTCATCGCGCGGGCGGCGTTTTTCATCAGGTTAATGAGGAGGATCTCAAGCTCCAGCGGGTCCCCCGAAATCACCGCGCCCGGCACCGCGGAAATGAGGAGCTCAGGCGAATACTTCCGGTATTCCTCATAGTGGCGGAAATTCTCCACCGCGGCGGTGACGACCGATGCGAGATCCACGGGCTTATGCGCCGACTTCTTTTCCCGCGCGTACCCGCGCACCCGATCCACGATATCGGTCATCCGGTGCGCCTCGCGGTTCACGGCGTCAGTTGCTTTTTCAAGCGTCGGGTTCGAGGGCGAGAGGTCTTCAAGCGTGAAACTCATCACCTCGCAATAATTCATGATCGTCGCGAGCGGCTGCTTCAGCTCATGCGCGATCATGCTGGAGAGATGAGAAACGAGGGAATTGCGTTCCAGCACCGAGAGCTTTGTCCGCGCCTCTCGCTCGTTTTCAGACAGCCGCTCGTTTTCGGAGAGCGCCGCTGTGAGGTCACTCGTCCGCTTCCGGACCAATGTGCGAAGCCGCATCTCATTCATCACGAGGATGAAGATGAGAAGCGCGACACCGGCGAAGATCCAGCGGTACTTGATGAGGACGTCCTTGAATGTCAGGGGTTTCGGCGCGAAGGGGCCCATCCCGAGCGTCTTATAGAGATCGCCCACGGTGTTCAGCTGCCCTGCGACCTGCCAGGAGAACGACCGCTGATCCGGCATCGTGAGGAGGGCGACCGACACGGCTTTGACGAGTTCCGGGCGCGTGAAATTCAGCGCCCCGAAAACGTTATCTGGGTAAAGCGCCGTTGTGTGGCGGCACTGAAGGAGACTATCCGCGTGAGGGGAGACGACGCGGAGCACTCCCGTTTCGATCAGCCCCGCTTTTTCCGCGGCCTCAAGCTCACACGCGGTGAGGACCCCGGCGTCCGTTTTCCCATCCACCACGTTTTCCATCACGTCCGGATACTCAAACGTCCGGTAACTCACGCGGCTGAAGAAGGTCTTCGGGTCGTACCCGGCCTGCTTTAAATACCCCGCGAGCGCGAGCCAGCCTCCGAGCGAATCGGGAAGCGACGCGGCGACCGACTTTCCCTTCAGATCCTGAATCGACTCCAGATCCTTCCGGTCCGAGCGCACCACAACGGCGGATCCCACCGAATACCCGCCATCCTTCGCCCAGACGGTTTTCCGGGTCGCGAGCGCCTGGGCTCCGAGGGAATTCGTGAGCGTATAGAAGATGTCGGAGTGCCCGATCACGAAGTCCGGGCGGTGCCCCGCGATGACGGAGGCTGATTGATAAGCCGGGATCTCAAGCACGCGGAAGTGGTACGAGGGAAGGGCGCGGGAGAGCTGGATCAGGGTCGGTGAAATAAATTCCGATCGATACCCCGGCTCATTCACGTTGATCACGCCGATGGTGACCTCTTTCGCCCCTTCATTCGGATCCGCGTCGAGCGACGGGTTTTTCGCCGGGTAACTCGCGGGGACGGTCCGGGTCGCCGCTGAATCAAACTGCGGCCCGAGCGCCTCGGCGGGCCCTGTGAAACCGAGGGCGAAGGCTAGAGCGGCAATGAGAGCGGACTTCTGAAGCATGGCGGGCCGGGAGAGTAGGGGGAATTGCGGTTTTTGGTATGAGGTCATTCTATAGAAGGACCGCGCTCACTACCCACCTACTTTTTTAGGTAGTCAATTTTTGTCACCATCTATAACCTTGTACCTAAGCTTAAGTGAAGCTTAAGGGGTGTGAAGGGTGTCGCAGTTACCTTCCCAGCGCCTCTTCAAAAACAAGAACTCTGTGAAAATAACCAACAGAGTCAGGTGTTTCCAAAAGATACCCGCTTTCAGACGGAGAGAGAAAGTCTCAGCAGTACTCCCCAGAATCCGAAAGCCGAATTAAAGGACAACGGATATGCAGATAAGGTTCAAAGCAGCGCTTGCCGCGGCGATCGGAGCCATGCTCCTCGCGGCCCCGTCCGCTTTCGCTCAGGGTGTGACGATCCACGGGTCCCATGCCGGCATGAAGTGCGAAACCTGCCACGCCGGGCAGACCCAGAAGGCCGCCCCGTCGCAGAAGACCTGCCTCAAGTGCCACGGTTCTTACGAAGCTCTCGCGAAGAAGACCGCGAAGCCGGGCGAAAAGTTCAACCCGCATGACTCTCATATGGGCCGCATTGAGTGCACGCAGTGCCATTCGATGCACGCCACGAGCCACTACATCTGCCGCGACTGCCACGCGATTCCCGATCGTAAGTTCAAGGGGGAGTAAACCATGTCTTCTATTCTGACCCGCCGTAATTTCCTGAAGACCGCTGCCGCTGCCGGCGCTGCCTCCGCAGCCGCCCCGGCGCTTGCCGCGTCTTCCCAGTCCACCGCTGCTCCGAAGCATTGGGATCAGACCGTTGACGTGGTCGTCCTCGGTGCCGGCGGCGCTGGCCTTATGGCCGCCTGCCAGGTCTATGACAAGAAGGGCAAGGTCGTCGTTTTCGATAAGTCCTACAGCCCGTACCACTCCGCGACCCGCATGTGCGGCGGCCTCTTCACCGCCTACGGCACTGCGATCCAGAAGCGTGAGCACGCGAAGGACTCCTGGCAGGATTTCGCGCACGACATCATGGATTACGGCGGCTATATGTCGCTGAAAGAACCGGTGGAACTCTTCGCGAAGCATTCCGGCGAAGCCTTTGACTGGCTCGAGAACCACGGTCTCGCGAAGCATCACCTCGAAAAGTATCCGGGCCACAGCAATCTCCGCGCCGTGCGTCAGGACAGCTATCAGGGCAAAGACTACATCGACGTGCTGACAAAGCAGATCGCGGATCGCAAGATCAAGATCTACGAAGGCACGCCGCTCACGAAGATCTATTTCGACCCGAAGAAGAATGAAGTCCTCGGTATTGAGGCGACGAACCTCGATACGGGTAAGAAGTACAACGTCCGCGCCCTTAAGGGCGTCATCATGGCGACCGGCGGCATTACCGGCACCCCTGAGTCTCTCGACTTCTGGGTTCCGTCCGTTGCCGGGAAGGGCGTTTCGATTGGCTGCTCCGCGAACGACGGCACCGCGATGCGTATCGCCGTGCGTGATGTCGGAACGCCGATCTCCCACATGCAGTACATCGCGTCCTACCCCTGCGGCATTGTGACAGGCGGCCGCCGGGGACCCTACTGCCGCTTCTGGTACTTCACGCAGGCGGGCGGCATCCTGATTAATAAGAACGGCAAGCGCTTCGTCTCTGAAAACGAAGGCATCTGCCACATCACGCCGTACCTCGCGAGCAACCCGGGCGGATACCATATCGTCTTCATGGATAAGAACATCTATGACGCGACCCGCGCGAAGTATAAGATCGGCGCGCTGATCGGTCTCCCGTCCTGGAACGACGAACGCACTGAGGAAGAGTTCAAGCTCGGGAAGAACCTCTTCCGCGCGAACACCCTTGAAGAGTTCTGCAAGATCTCGGGCGTGGATCTCAAGGGCCTGCAGGATCAGATCGAGATGTGGAACAAGGCCGTCGAGACGAAGAACGACACCCAGTACGGCCGTCACGACCAGAAGGTGAAGATCGACACGAAGGGCCCGTTCTACGGCATCAAGATGTATCCGTGGAACAACCTCTCCTGCGGCGGCTTCCGCGTGACGGATCACCTCCAGGTGCTCGGCTGGGATCTGAAGCCCGTGAAGGGTCTGTACGCCGCCGGCGAAACGGTGGCCGGTGTCCACGGCGCGTTCTACTGCGGCGGCAACGCCTGCGGTTTCGCTCATACGTCGGGTTACATGGCGGGCCAGATCGCCATGGGACGGAAGGACGTCTGAAGTCTGTAAAAGTCGGGGAACCGGACGAACTCTCCTCCGGTCCCCCGCGGTTCTGGTGAAAAAGCAGTTCAGGTTATAAGTCAGTTTGGGATCCGGTAATAGCGTTCCGGATCCCTTTTTTTATCCGCGGCGAGGGTGCTATTTCCTACGGGCGCGGTGCAGCGGCTCGGTCCGTATCCGTATCTATATAGAGAGGCGTCGCGGTGTAATGGTCTTTTGGAAGGCGGGGGTGAGGGCGGAGTGGGTCTCAGAATGTCAAAACCGGAGCGGTGACGGGATCGCTCCGGTTTTTTAAGACCTGCATCTGAGCAGCGGGAGAAATGGCGCGGATTCTCAGGCCCCTACGCGGCCTCCAGGGGGAGCAGCGCGGAGAGAGATGGCGGGATCAGGAGCGGCTTCATATCGGTTTTCTCAAGCATCAGAAGTCTCGCCCGGTGGATGACGCCGCCCGCGTAACCCGTGAGGCTCCCGTTCGCCGGCACCACCCGATGGCTCGGAATAATGATTGAAATCGGGTTTTGGCTCATCATGCCGCCCACCGCCTGCGGAGAAGGGCGGAAGCCGGTCCGCTGCGCGGCCACCCGTTTTCCGATATCGGCGTACGTCGCGGTGGTTCCATAAGGAACGGTGAGAAGGCGCTTCCAGACCGCGATCTGGCAATCGGTTCCAATCAGATGGAGAGGCGGCGTGAAAGAGGGTTTTTCGCCTGAAAAATACCCCCTGAGCCAGCGGACAGCAGATTCAAGAATCGGTGTGCTGCCGGTCTGGTAATTCCGTGTGAGGGTCTGGGCGAAATATTTCTGGCCTTCAAACCAGAGTCCAATGAGCCCCGTGTCATCGGCCGCGAGAAAAATCAGCCCAAGCGGGGAGTCGTAGTACTTCACAGTGACCATTTTAATTCCCGAAGCTAAAATAGTGTTCTGAATCTGACAGCAGGTACGGGCTGTCTTTTTCCGTAAACGACCGGGGGTCAGCGCTGACTGTTACCCGAGTCCCCGCAAAACCAGCCTCGCGGTCTTTCAGATAATCTGTTTCAAACGCCTGACAGTGCAGAAACACGATTCCATCTCCATTCAGTATCACTTCCTAAGTAGCAATTTATTCTCAAAATCCCCGTTTTGATATCAGGAAACGAGCGAAAATTATTAATAAATCGCCAAAAGAGAACTTTTCGCATGGATAAGAACCGTTTTGTCAATTCCGTCAATCTGAATATCGGGACCCGATTCCCTTATTTCGTGGTGGACGCGATTGATGACAAGCCGTTCCCGCCGAATCCAGGGTTCCGGCTGATGCACTGGCACGAAGATCTGCAGTTCATCCTGGTGACAGATGGCCGGATCACGGTTCAGACACTTGATGAAAAGGTGGAAGTGGGAGCAGGGGAAGCCATTTTTATCAACGCGAGAGTCATCCACCGCATCACAAAGATCGGGACCTGCCGCTATAGGAGCTTTATTTTTCCGGCTTCGTTTCTGTCTTTCTTTCCGGGGAGCCCCGCGGAAGATCTGGTGACCCGGGTAACAGAGAATCAGGACATCCGGCTGATTCGGTTTTCAGACGATACGGATTGGAACCGCGAAGTGCTCGCGCGTCTGACGAGACTCTACAAACTTGAGGACCAGGCGAAAGACGAAACGTATGCCTATGAGGTTCTGATTGAGCTCGCGAGGCTCTGGCTCGTGCTGGTCCGGAATCTCAGGCTCCCCGATAAACAGAAGGTGAGTCCGCTTCATCGGCGGCTGCAGGAGATGCTGCAGTACATCTCGCTTCATTTTTCTGAACCGATCACGCTCGAAGACCTGGCGCGGAGCGCTAGCATCAGTAAGTCAGAATGCGGCCGCGTTTTCAGACAGGCTCTGGAGAAAACACCGTATCAGTATCTTCTCGAGTACCGGCTCCAGCGGGGGGCAGAGCTGCTCTCGAAAACCGATCTCCCGATCGGCGCGATCGCGGAATCTGTGGGTTTTGCTCAGATGAGCTACTTCGGGCAGTCTTTCAGAAACAAAACCGGACTTTCGCCAAGCGCTTACCGCCGGGCGAAGCGGCAGAATGACCGGGGACGTCTGACGGAAAAACCCCGTTCTGACTAGTCTGAGACCGCCAGGCGGTTTTTGAATCCTGAGCATTCGATACGGGATTACCCGTAGACACGAATGTCTCATTCTTAGGAATCTTGCTTAGGGTGAGGTTCTTCGGTATATTAAAGCTGTATTTTAAATACATCTTAAATTAAATAAGAGAGAATCATGTCGTTACCTGAATATGCATCGCAGTCTGTCGGAAATGTGGCCTCGAAGAGCACGGCTTTTGCCAAGGTGCTGAACGACGCCGGCGTTGATTTCTGCTGTCACGGCTCTGACGGCTTCTCCGAAGCCTGCCGCAAGGCTGGCGCTGATCCTGAAAAGGTCGCCAAAGAGCTCGACTCCGTGGTTGGTGTTCCGGCCCAGATGTCGCACGACTTCAATACCTGGCCGACCGATCTTCTCTCTGACTACGTGCTGAAGGTGCATCACCGCGGCATCCGCCAGGTGGGCCCGAAGATTCTGGACCTGCTCGCGAAGGTTGTCGAAGTGCACGGCCCGAATCACCCCGAACTCCACGAAATCCAGTCTCTCTTCCAGCAGACCATGGTGGATCTGACGAACCACCTGATGAAGGAAGAGATGATGCTTTACCCCTTCATCTATCAGCTCTGCGACGGTGACCTGAACCACCACTTCGTGCAGGCTTTCCACTGCGGCTCCGTTGAATCCCCGATCGGTGTCATGGAAGCGGAACACGAGGAAGAAGGGCAGCGTCAGGAAAAGATCCGTCAGCTGACGAACGACTACACGCCGCCCGCGGACGCCTGCGGGAGCCTGAAGCTCACGTACGCTCTCCTTAAGCAGTTCAAGGATGACCTCCACGAGCACATCCATCTTGAGAACAACCTCATCTTCCCGAGGGCTCTCGAGATCGAATCCCGCGTCGTTGAACGCTGATTCTTTCTGAAGTAAACGTCTTTCTCCTGGGTGAATGGCCAGAGCTGGATTTTTCGGTGATGGATCTGCAGAGGAGCGGTAAGAGGGATCCGCTCTGGCTGTTCACTTTTTAGTTTTGATGAGCAAAAGCAGCACCTGAAGTATCAGTAGAAGTGAAAGCACTGTCCTCATGGACCGTTCTTTCACTCCTCCCAAAGGTTTCCCCCTCTGGGGCAGTTGGCAAACAACGCATCACACTCTCCGACCCGCCGATTGTTCCAGAGACCTATTGAGAGGAGTGAAACGACTGTCTCTGAGAAGAGAAGAAGCCTGGCGCGTCGGGAACCGCGTCAGGCTTCTGTTTTTTTGACTGTTCGCTTCCAGCGATCGAACGCACATCCGAGAACCGTCTTCTCGTTTAGAAGGCCGCGAAACGCGAGGGATGCGGGGTCTCTTTCTCTCTCCTTGCCTCGAAGAACAGAAGATTTATCGATTGAATTTATTTACCTTTTATGGGAATTATCCGTATTACTACCCATGATGGTAGTAACCCCGGATTTGGGATAAAAAGCGGTCTTTCTTCACTATATTTCACGGCACACAGGCGCTGTTGCCTGAGAAAACAGGAGAGAGTTTGTTATGACCGAAATTTCCCGTCGTTCTGCTATTGCACTCGGTGCCGCAGCCGGACTTGCCACTTTTGCTGAAGGCGCTTTCGCGGCCGACGCTCCCAAGTCCACGAAAGATATGCCGATGAAGCATACGGAACTCGCGCTTTCCAAAGAAGAATGCCTCTATATCATCGAGCACACGGATCACGCGGTTCTCTCGACCGCTGATGCCACCGGTGAACCGTATGGCGTTCCGGTGACCCCGTTTATGCTGAACGGGAAGATTTATTTCCACGGTATCGGAATGGGCGAAGGCCGCCGCAACGCGAACCTGACTCAGAATCCCCGCGGGTCGCTCTGCTGGATCGCGAAGCAGGACATCAATGAGCCGCATCTCACGGTGGATTACGTTTCAGTGATCGCCCGCGGCCCGATCCGCATCGTGACGGACGCGAAGGAGAAGGAAAAGTTCATGCGCTATCTGCTCGCCCGCTTTACGCCGAGCATCGATATTGATAAAGCCATGGCTGCCCGTACCCAGAAGATCGCTCTGTATATGAATGTCTTCGAGATGACGCCTGAAAACATCACCGGGAAGGCCAAGGACCGCGGCTACATGCATTACTTCGGTAAGCAGCGTCCGGGCAAGAAAGACTCTGATTAATTTTCCAGAGTCTCGTCTGAACGACTAAGGGGCGATTCCTTTAACCGGAACCGCCCTTTTTCTGTTGTCTGACGCGGAAGGCATCTGTCTTTATTGGAGTTCGGTTTCGGAACTCGTTCCGGATTCTGAACTACCCAGCCAGGAACAGGGTACCGTCCATCACTCAGTCAAAAAGATCTTTCGTTTTCCGCGGTTTATCCCGCTCCCGGAACCGGAGGTACGGCGTGAGGATATAGCGCCCGAGAGCGTAGAAAAGGATTCGCTTCTTATCCTGAGCGGGGAGGGGGGAGGAGAACTTGTATTTCCGGATCCAGCTGTAGTAGACATCCGCTTCAAGGAGCGCCTTGCTGTCCCCGCGGCCATAGCCAAACCGCACGGCGGCCCACCACATGCCGACCAGCGTCCGCTCAATCCCCCGGACCGCGGCGGGCGGGAGCCCGTCCGGCCGCTCAAGGAACCGGCGAAGGAAGGGAAGCCCGGCCGAGTCGTTCCTGAGGCTATGGGTGATCGAGGATTTTCTGAGCCGCCGGCGGTAGAGATACTGAGGCACCGTGACCGCGGTTTTAAGCCCCGGAAGAATGCGGATGAAATATTCCTGATCCTCCGCGATCCCGAGCCGCGCGTCAAAGCGATAATCCCGGATTTTGTCGTACCGGAAACACTTCACGGGGAGCCCGCGGGAACTGTAGGGGGCTTCAGCCTTTGTCGCTTCGTACCCAAAAAACACCGCTCCGATGCCATTCTGGTCAAGCCGGATTTCTTTGAGATTAGGGACCTTAGGGGTTTCTTTCTTCCGGTCGAAATCCGTATAGAGGCAGAGCGCGAGATCGGCTCCGGTGCGTTCGAGTGACTCGGTGAAGGACGCCACGTACTCGGGGTCGAGCACATCATCCGGATCCACAAACGACAGGTACTTCACGCCTTTCACCTGACTCACGATATCGAGTCCCCGGTTTCGGGCAGCGGAGACGCCGGCGTTAGGGAGATGCACAACGGTGAGCCAGGGGTGAGCGGCCGAGAACCGATCAAGAACCAGGCCGCCCCGGTCGGTTGACCCGTCATCCACCGCAATCACGAAGAACGCTTTTGAAGTCTGCTTATCGAGTGAGTCGAGAAATTCCGGCAGGTACTGGATCACGTTATAGACCGGAACGACGATGGCAAACTGTGACGCGGATGTGCTCATGAGAGGACAGGTATCGATGGTTGCCTCATCGGGGGCGAGACATTCTGACTCGGGATTTTACCAACAGCTGAGTCGGTTGGGATCCGAAAACCCAAAGTTTTCCGGCCTCTGGCAATTTTTATTTTCTTTCGGTAGAATGCCGACCTCGGATAACTACCTTGGTAGAGTAATCGGAGACAGGTCTCAGGAAATCAACGGTTTCCAGACTATCCTCTGAAAAAACGTCATTAGGGACGACAGGCCTTTTCCGTCCAATCCGAAAAAATCCCGCAGACTTCTGAGAATTTCAGACAAAAGACCGGCGGTCCCCCTGATAGAGTTATGGAAAGTGATCCGGGAGCTGTTTCCCGGGCACAGGGATTGAAGGAGACAGCATGGCAACAGTTATCTGCCACATGATGGCGTCGCTTGATGGACGTATTGACTGCGATATGACGAGCCACCTGGGGTCGAAAGGATATTACGAAGCGCTTGAGGCTCTGAAGATTGACACGACGGTGGAAGGGAAGGTCACGGCGCTGCACCACTACGCAAGCGGCACCTATACACCGATCGATCCGACTTCCGTCGGAAAGCCTGAGTTCTTCAAGTCGCACGAGTCTGAAAAGTGGGCTGTGATCGCGGATACCCGCGGGACGCTCGTGTGGCCTGAAACGGATGATAAGAATCGCCTCTGCCTCGTTTCTGAACTCGCCCCGCGCGAGTACCTCGACTATCTGAAGAAGAACGGGATCTCCTATATCGCGGTCGGGAAGAAGTCGATTGACCTCAGGGAAGCGGTCCGGATCCTCGAAACGGAATTCGGTTCCCAGCGGATCGGTGTGGTGGGCGGCGGCCATATCAATGGCTCGTTCCTTGAAGCCGGTCTGATTAATGAAGTGAGCATGGTTTACGGGGCCGGTATTGACGGACGCTCAAGCCAGCCGACCGCCTTTGAAGGGATTTCGGAATCCCACACCGTGCCTTATAAGCTCACGCTGCAGAGCGTGGAGAAGGTCGCCGATCAGTCGGTCTGGATCCGCTATACGGTTTAAAGCGTTTGGGCGGTAACCGCTAAACCTCTGACGCGCTTCAGTTTTTATTCAGAATGAAAATTATTTTCTCCTGCAGAATCAAAGGAAAAGGTAAGATAAGTTCAAGCTTTTCTGAATAAAGGACGCGTCATGAAACAGTCGGCTTTTCCGCTCATCACCGCGCCGTGCCTCAAGGGTGTGCTTGAGGACGGCGGGAACCACGTCGTGATCATTGATGTGAGATCGAACCTTGTTCACCCGGAGAAGGGGCGCGAGGCGTATCTCGAATCTCACATCCCGGGCGCGGTGTTCGCGGATATGGAGACGGATGTCGCGGGTGTGAAGACCGGCACAAACGGCCGTCACCCGTTCCCGGATCTCGAAACGTTCGCGGAAAAGATGCGGAATTTCGGGGTCCGGAAGGACACCTTCGTGATTCTCTATGACGGGGGCGAAGCGAATTTCGCGTCCCGCCTCTGGTTCACGTTCCGCGCGGCCGGCCACGGTGATATCCGTGTACTGAATGGCGGGTTCAAAGCCTGGGTCGAAACGGGGCTTCCCGTAACAAAAGAGATTCCGACCCCTGAAAAGGGCGACTTTGAGGTTGGTGATCCGCTGGAGCGTGTCTTCACGAAGGAAGAGATCGAGAAGAACCTCGAAACCGGGGAATATCTCCTCGTCGACGCACGTTCCAACGACCGCTTCCACGGGAAGAACGAAACGATGGATCCGAAGGGCGGTCATATCCCCGGAGCATTCAATCACCCGTCAGCCGCGAATATCGGCCCGGATGGATATTTCCTGAGAAAAGGTGAACTGAAGGACGGGTTCAAAGCCGTGCTCGACGCGGCTGCCGGAAAGCCCATCATCAATTACTGCGGTTCCGGTGTCACCGCCTGCTGCAACCACCTCGCGATGGAAGATGTCGGGATCCAGCCCGCCGGCGTTTATATCGGCAGCTGGTCTGAGTGGATCGCGGATCCGAAGCACCCGCTCGCGACAGAATAAACGCTTCCACGTTTCCGAAAACTATCGAAAACGAATCCAGGTGTCCTATGGGCATCTGGATTTTTTTTGAATGCCGAAATCAAAAATGCCACCCCGAAACTGAGTTTCTTGGGCGGCACTTTGAATCAGGAAGAAAGGGGATTACTTCTTCGCAGGTTCCTTGTAGGCAAGGTGATTTTCGATCGCCTGATCGAGCATTAACTGCCACTGATTAACCTTGCGATGACCGCAAAGCTTGTCTTCAAACGCGGGCTGGGTGCATTTGCTGACGTCAAGCCCCATGCTGTCGATATATTTGACTTCGTACGAGTGAGGTCCGATATCCACCCGATAGCGGGCGTGAAACTGAATGTATTTGCCGTGATTGACCGGGGGGTAGACGAGGGCGACAGAGCTCGGTGTGTCCTTCTCCACCATGAACTTGCGTTCGTTCGCGGCTTTAATCACCGCGTCGTGAATCGCGGACTGACTCTGAGTGACTTCATGCTGGGGAAGCTGCTGAATGGGGAATGTTCCCCCGCAGCCTGTTAATGACAGTGTCGCGGCGGCCAATCCAAGCACCAAAAGCGTTCGCATGACAACCTCTCCTTATTTGAAATAGATCGCTGAAAAGCCGTAAGAAACCTGAGTCTGACCAATATAGTGTACTGGTGAGAATTGGTAAATAGATTGAGGACTATTAAAAAGTGAGAATCCAGCCTTCAGGGATTTTCATTCAGAAAGAGGATCGGAACAGGAGTGTTTTAAGAGGTTTTTGGCGAATTGCCGGGTAATGAGGCCGATCGGAGAGCCGTTGAACTGTACTGAACTGTACCAAAAGGCGGCGAACTATACCAAAAAATACAGTAAGTATACAAGTAAGTATAGTTATTGGTATAATTAAACGATAAGGTAATAAATTCCCCAAAAAACAGATTAATAATTTTAACCGACTGATTAAGCGAATAATTATTTTTTAATCAGGGTTGATGGAAGGCCGCGGAACTGTACCGAACTGTACCAAAAGGCGGCGAACTATACCAAAAAAAGCGGTAAGTATACTTAGAACTATACAAATTTGTATAGTTGATCTGCTGAGAGGCGGTTTAGCGGTCATGAACTGTACCAAAAGCCGTCGAACTGTACCAAAAAACGGTAAGTGCACTAATAAGTGGACTTACTGGTCCCTTACGGGGCATGGAGCAGAGCTGGCGAGACTGAAATCCTTCAGAGCAATCGGGAGGCTTTTCTTTTCGGGATTCCCGGCCCTTTATCCCTGTTGCTGCCCGGGATCACATTTATTTCGCTTTGAGGAGGGGACCAGTTATCATCCCAATACTTCCCCTCGGTTTTGGACAACAGCAGTTTGCTGTCATTTGGTTCTACAGGCAGTGAGACAGGGGAGTCATCCTGTATTGATTTATAAGGGGATTTTTTTACTGTCGAGATTTATCCCCTATAACCTCCTCTGAAAGCCCGCCCGGACAGGAACCGACGCTGAAATCTTCTGAGGACAGGGACACTCTTTTCTGCGATAATTTCGCGAATCTCAGTAAGGTTTTTCGTTAAGCGGTTCCGGCAATCATGACAATACAGAATAAAGAGCAGAACGAGCAGATTATCGCGGTACTGAATTACCTTAAAAATCTGCAGTCACTGCTGGCGAAGAAGAACCTCAATATCAAGGGCGACTCCGAGAACTGCAAAAAATTCGAAGACTTCCGGCCGATCGATAAAACCATGACCGTCTGGGATCTCAAAAATCCCGATGACGATGTCATTCTGAGCGTTGAATACCCTACGCGTCCGAGGAAACCGGCGGTTCCTGAGACTATCAAAGACTGGGTTACCTCGGCCGGAGAAAACCGAAAGTCGCTTGAAGTACAAAATGACGATGGCACGTCAGAGGTTCTCGAGTGGGGCGACGATCCAAAACGTCAGGCCACGTATGACGCCTGGCTGAAAGCGGTTGCGGCCTGGCGGGAAGAAGTCCAGCGTGTGAAGGAAATTCAGAAGTATTTCCATACCGCTCAGGCGATTTATTCCGCGGTCGAAGGATCCGGCTATCAGAAGGAACTGGTGCTTGGCACCATGATTTTTGAAAACTCCCCGGACACCGATTCAAAAACCAAAATCTGCTATCCGCTCCTCACCCGCCGGCTTTCCATGTCGATGGAGGTGAGTGTCCGGAATAATCCGGTGATTACCTTCACGCTGGATGATGAATCTCCGGCAGTTTTTGAGAGTCTTCCTATTCTGAAAGCGGAATCCGATCTCTCACCCCGGGCACTTCAGGAATTCCGAAAGAACTTTGTGGGTGACGATGTCAATCCGCTCGACACCGTCTCGGTTGGCGTTGATGAGCAGTTCAAGGCGCTTCCCGCTCACCTGGGTGTCCAGTGCCGCTGGGCGGATGACCCGAATAGTCTCCCCTTTGATGAAGACACGGAATTCTGTGTCTATAAGAAAGCCTATCTCATCGTCCGGGATAAGAACACCGACCTCCGCGAGGAGATTGATGACTATATCGACTCTTTGAAGGAAGGCCGCGGCGAGCCTCCGACCCACGTCCGCGACATTATCTGCGGTGTGGAGAAAAAGGAACGCGCGGAAGAGAGTCTCCCGCCGGACGAAGCGCTGGATCGGAAGCTTGCGGAGACCGCGGGCGAAGACCAGCGGATTCTGCTTGTGAAGCCCGCGAACTTCGAGCAGCTTGAGATCGCGCGCGAGATCCGCCAGGACTCTGCGGTTGTGGTCCAGGGGCCTCCCGGCACTGGTAAAACGCACACCATTGTGAATCTCCTCAGCAACTTCCTCGCCGAGGGTAAACGCGTTCTCGTGACCAGCGCCTCATCCCACGCCCTGACTGTGCTGAAAGAAAAAATGCCGGCGTCCCTTCAGCCGCTCTGCATCACGATGATTGAGGATAAGCGCGATCTGGAGAAGACCTCGACATCGCTTGTCACCAAACTGACCGAGCTGAAGGAGTCCACGCTCAAGAGGCGCATCACCGAAGCTGAAGAAGACCGGGTGGAGATTCTTAATAAGCTCCGCCAGTCACGCCGCGCGCTCTATGAAGCGCTTGAAGCTGAAAAGTGCAAGTATTCCGACCATCCGATCGCTTATAACAACGAAGAGTACAAACTGGACGAACTTGCCCAGTGGCTGCACGAGAACGATGACACCGCGGACATTATTCCTGGTCCGGTTTCCGGCAATGTGGTTCCGCTGACCGCGGATGAAATGAAGCGGCTCTATTCGACAAACGGCCGCTGGACCGCAGATCAGATCAAGTACTTTAAGTCTGACCGTCTGGCAGCGGTGGATTTTCCGAAACCTGAAGAGCTTTCTTTCCAGTTTGATCGCGAGAAAGAAACCCGTAAGGAACTGGATGGCTACGGGATCGAGGAGCAGAAAACTTTTGTTTCCGGCGTCGTTACGCGCTCCTTCAAGCGCCCTGAAGAGAATGACTTCTACCTCCGGTTCCCCGAAGACCGTAGCAGCGACTTCCTCTCGTTTGGCGAAAAAATTGATCCTGAGCTGCTTCGGGAAATCGCGGGGGATCCCTTCCTGATCCAGCTGATCACGATCGGCCGTACGGAAAATTCCACGAAGGAACGCTTTAAGACTCTGGCCTCCAAGATCCGGGATTCGCTGAACCTTCTCGAAGTGGTTCGGAAGGATCTTGATCACACGGTTTCGATCCCGGACGGGATGAGTGACCAAGAAATCAAAAATTCGATCGGCTGGGTAGAGACGAACTGTCCAACGGGCGAACTGACCGTCAAGCAGAAAATCAGGGCCAAGTTTTTAAACGATAAGCCGTGGTCCACGCTTGAAAAGATCCGGATCGCCCGGAACAACGCGAATCCGTTTGACGCCGAAACGCGGCGCTTGATCCAGCGTGAGCTTCAGGTACGGGAGAACCGTGACAATCTGAAGTTCCTCTGGAATGAGATCACCGAGGGGCTCAAAGTGCCCGAGGGTCGGTTTGATTTTTCAAAAAATGACCCGAAAGAGCTGCAGACGCTTTATGACGGCATCACGAAAAGCCTCGAGTGGTGGAAAGAAATCTATGAGCCGTTCTTCAGTCAGGTGACTGAAAGGAAGTTCACAACCCGCCTAACACCGAGAACCGAAACCGAGGAAGCGCTGAAGATCATTCTGGAGGACATTGTTCCCACAGTGGCGTTCATGAAGGAGCAGCAGGTCTTCGATTCCGTGCATCAGGGTATCCGGGATATTGAGAAACGGTTTGAACCGGAACAGCAGCTGACAGTGGGGCAGAAGTTCCTTTCCGCTATCCGGAACCGGGATGTCAGCGCGTTCCGAGACGCTTTGGAGTTTAAAGAGAAGGAGGACGCCGAGTACAAGGTCTACTCGGATCGCGAACGTCTTCTCCAAAAGCTTGCCATGAGCGCCCAGACCTGGGCCGCCCAGATCCGGACGGAGGCCAGCACCGTACCTCCGGAACACTATGAGACGAGCTGGAAATGGAAGCGGCTGAATGAGATCTATACGAAGATCGTCTCGGCGAACGTTTCCGCTCTGATCGACGAAACCCGTCAGGGCTCCAGAGACCTGAGAAAAAACACGACTGAGCTCGTTGAAGCGAAGGCCTGGAATTATCTCAAGCAGACCCTTGAGAATTCGCGGGAAATGCAGTCGCTCCGCACCGTGGCCGTTTGCTATAAGCAGCTTGGGAAGGGAACGGGGAAGAGCAAAAAGGCCGCGGAAGCCCGCCGCACGATCCGTGCTCTGATGCCGGACTGCCAGAAAGCGATTCCGGTCTGGATCATGCCGATTGATGACGCACTCGCGAGTTTCCACCTGAAGCAGAGTTTCGACTGCCTCATCATTGACGAAGCGAGTCAGGCTGACATTTCGAAGCTCCCGATTCTTCTTACCGCGAAGAAAGCGATCATCGTGGGCGACGATAAACAGGTGAGCCCGATTTCGTTCGCGAAGACGGACCAGATTCTTGCCCTGAAGAAAGAGCAGCTCGGCGGCAAAGTGCCCCGCGACTCTCTCTATATGCCGGGAATCTCGCTTTACAATATCTGCCAGACGGCGTTTAAAGTCATCATGCTGCGGGAGCATTTCCGCTGTGTTCCGGACATTATTGGATTCTCAAATCAGCTGAGCTACGACGGTCAGATCAAGCCGCTTCGGGATGCCGCCTCTACGAACCTGCTTCCCGCTCTTGTTGACTACCGCGTGCCAGGACTCCGTGACCATAACCTGAATAAGCTTGAAGCCCACACCGCGATCCGGATTATCCGGGCCTGCCTGACGCAGCCCGAGTATCAGGACAAGACTTTCGGCATTATCCCGATGCTGAGCGCCGGGGATGACCAGGTGACGCTCATCAATCAGCTGATTCCCTCTGATATTCCAGCAAAGGAAGTGAAGAAGCATAAGATCCACTGCGGTCTCTCAAAAGACTTCCAGGGCGACGAACGAGATGTGATCATTCTTTCCCTCATTGACAGTGTGACGGATGAAAAGCAGGTGATGCTCCGCACGCTCGGTGAGGGTAAAGACGACATGATGAAAAAGCGCTACAACGTCGCTGTGAGCCGAGCGAAGGATCAGCTTTGGGTTGTGCACTCCATTGACTGGAGGAAGCAGCTCACCGAGCGCGATCTCCGATGGAAGCTGCTTTCCTATATGAATGGCGTCAACACGCGCACCCGTTCCGATCAGGAAATTGAGCGGGATTCAGACTCTGTCTTTGAAAACCGGGTCGCGAAACACCTCCGCTCGAAGGGGTACGAATTCACGCAGCAGTATCCGGTCGGCGCATATCGGATCGACATTGTCGTGGCGTTCAATGGGAAGAAGATCGCGTTGGAGTGCGATGGCGAGGAATTCCACTCACGCCCGGAAGATGTCATGAATGATATGAGCCGGCAGAGCGTGCTCGAACGAAACGGCTGGCGTTTCATCCGGCTGCGCGGCAGTGAGTTCTTCCGGAATGAAGAAAAGGCCATGGAGCGGGTCTATCGGGAACTTGCCGGCTTTGGAATTTACCCGAAGGACGAGAAGGAGAAAGCGGTCAAAAATACGCTCTTCGCCCGGGTCAATGACAAAATTGCCGCGATCCGGAAGGCGGACGAAGAGGCCAGGGAACGTGATCAGGCTTCAGAAACCGAGGACGACGCGATACTGGCGGTTGAGGTGGAGAAAATCGCTGATGCTGCTGAAACCGCTAAAACAGCTGAAACCGCCAAAGCTGCAGAAACCGCTGTGGTCACAGGAGTTACATCCGGCAATATGACGGAAAAAGAAGGGGAGGCGGTTAAATCCGAGAATGGTCCGCTTTCCTATCAGACACCAGGCGCTGAGGTGACTATTGAAACCGATCTTCTCGGTGACCCAGTGAAACCTGCCGTTCATCACGAGCGGCAAGAGGATGATAAGAATACCCAGCTGAGTTTTGGGTTTGCCGAGGATGATGATCTGAACCTCAGGAAAAAGCCCCAGCACTCCGCAAGGAAAACGGCATCCAGCCACCGGCATGGGAAAGCCGCTAAGGCGGTTCCAGCCAAAAAGGCACCGTCACCCGTCAACATGGCAAACGTCCGGAAGGTCGATATCAGCGATCTGGAGAACCAGCTGAAGGGATATCTGGATTAAGACGGAACCTAAAAAAATCGCCTCCTTTGATTTCTCAAAAGGAGGCAATTTTTTCAGGGCGAAGAAACCTTATTACTTCTTCGCGGTTTTCTTTTCTGCTTTCTTTTCAGTGGATTTCGCGGGAGTGTCGTACACCTCGAAAGTGTTGGGGTCTTCCTTTGACACGTTGATAATCCCGGCCAGAACCTGCTTGGTGATCTCTTCATCGAGAGGGAAGGACACGTTATTCCTTCCGAACATCCACTCGTCGCCCTTCTTATAGAGCGAGTTGATGGAGATCTTGTCGTGCCCGTTAACCCGGGTTCCCTTAATCAGAAGGGCTAATTTCTCTGATACTTCAATGAGATATTGCTCAGCCATGATCTTCCCTTTTCTGTGAGCGTTTTGGCGTTACATCTAATTGTACTGACGCCCCAGTGTGTTTCAAAAAAATATCAGTCTGATATGATGAATTGCCTTTTTTGACGCAGATCGAATTATAAAAACCTGTGAGGGATTGCGTTTCTCCCTTTCTCTGGGGAAGGGGGATCGGGATTTTCCCCTTAAACCATCAGAAGTACCTCCGCCACTAACCAACTGTAACCGTGACAAATGTCATAGCAATGACGTTTTTTTAGGCAAAAAACGAGAACTTTTTTAGATCTGTGTCAACCCTTAAACGAACCTTAAAGTTCTCTTTTTCAGAATCACGCAAATTGCATTAAAGCCAATTACGGCGGGAAACATTCCGACAATATCGTGGTCTTGCAAAGTTAAAAAATACTTGATATAGTGTTCCTCATCAACAACGAAATAACAGTCATTCTCATTCGTATCTGTGCATGACGGTTATTTGTCAAACAATATATGAGGAATTAACCATGTCTCTTAATGGAAAGAAAGTCGGCGAATTTGCTCTGAAGGCTTACAAGAACGGTGAGTTTATCGATGTGACCGATAAGGACCTGCAGGGTAAGTGGAGCGTCCTCTTCTTCTATCCGGCTGACTTCACCTTTGTCTGCCCGACCGAACTCGAGGATCTGCAGAACAAGTACGCTGAATTCCAGAAGATCGGCGCTGAGATCTACTCCGTTTCGTGTGACACGCACTTCGTTCACAAGGCCTGGCACGAATCCTCCGAGCGTATCGGCAAGGTTCAGTACCCGATGATCGGTGACCCGACCGGCCGTCTCGCGAAGGAACTCGATGTCTACATTGAGGACGCGGGTCAGGCTGAACGCGGCACCTTCGTGATCAATCCGGAAGGCGAAGTGGTGCTTTACGAAGTGAGCGCCGGCAACATCGGCCGCAACGCTGATGAACTCTTCCGCAAGGTCCAGGCCGCTCAGTTCGTGCACGAGCACGGTGACGAGGTCTGCCCGGCCAAGTGGCAGCCGGGTGAAAAGACCCTCAAGCCCTCTTTCGACCTGGTCGGCAAGCTTTAATGGGGATATGGCATCTTGGCAGAAATTAAAACCTACGATGCCATAGTAGTCGGCGGAGGTCCTGCAGGACTCTCCGCCGCTATTTATTTGGCACGTGCTCGTTTCCGCGTTCTTGTCCTTGAAAAGGAAAAGATCGGCGGTCAGATCACCATCACGGCAGAGGTCGTGAATTATCCCGGCATCGTGAAGACGAACGGGGAGAAGCTCACCTCTGACATGACACGCCAGGCTCAGAATTTCGGCGCGGAATTCCTCGCGGCTGAAGTGACGGGGCTTGAGCTTGAGGGTGACTGGAAGATCGTACACACGAACCGCGGCGACTTTAAGACGCTCGGCGTGGTGTACGCGGCCGGGGCTCATCCGAGACTCGCCGGGTTTACCGGCGAATCCGAATTCCGGGGCCACGGTGTCGCCTACTGCGCGACCTGCGACGGTGAATTCTTTACCGACCGCACGATCTTCGTGATCGGCGGCGGATACGCTTCGGTGGAGGAGGGGCTCTTCCTCACGAAGTACGGTAAGAAAATCATCATGGTGGTCCGCCGTGACGACTTCTCGATCAACTCCGCCGCGGTTGAGGAGCTGAAGGAGAATCCGAAGGTCGAGCTGCACTTCAATACGGAAGTCGCTCGGGTTGAAGGCGACAGCGCTGTCCGACGGGTGGTGCTGAAGGATCGGAAGACGGGAGAAGAAACCGTTTACGAGTCCGGTCCGGATGACTTCTACGGCGTCTTCGTGTTCGTGGGCTATACGCCTGAGAATGAACTGATCAAAGGCCAGGTGGAACTGAACCCGCAGGGGTATGTGATCGCCGACCGGAATCAGAAGACGAATATTGACGGCGTCTACGCGGCGGGTGACATCTGCGTGAAGGAACTTCGCCAGGTGGTGACCGCGGTGTCAGACGGCGCAGTCGCTGCGACGTCGCTCGAGAAGTATCTCGGAAGCCAGTACCGGAAGCTTCAGCTGAAGCGGACGTACGTGAAGAAGCTTGAACCGAAGGAAGAGCCGAAGCCTGAAGCCGCACCCGCGGCGGACGACAATTCGTTCCTCGACGCGGATACCCGCGCGGCGCTCGCTCCGGTGCTCGGCCGCTTCACGAATCCGATTACGCTGAGGCTCTACGACGATCACTCGGATCTCGCGCGTGAAGACGCGGAGATGATCAAGGAACTTGCCGGTCTCTCTGACAAGGTCTCCTACGAAGTGGTCGACTCGGTTCCGGGTAAGGAACACACGATCGCGATTCTGAACGATAAGAAGGAAGAGACGGGGCTCCGCTTCCACGGGGTGCCTGGCGGTCACGAATTCAATTCGTTCATCCTCGCGATGTATAACGTCGCGGGTCCGGGGCAGGACGTGGGTGAGGCGCTGCAGAAGCGGATCGACTCGATCGACACGCCGAAAGCGCTCACGATCGCCGTGTCGCTCTCCTGCACGATGTGTCCGGATCTCGTTGCCGCGGCTGAACGGATCGCGGCCGATAACCCGAATGTGACGGTCGATGTCTATGACCTCGCGCACTATCCGGAGCTTCAGAAGAAGTGGAACATCATGAGCGTTCCGTGCCTCATCGTGAACGATAAGGACGTCCACTTCGGGAAGAAGGGGGTCGAAGAGATCCTCGACATGCTGAAGTAACCTTTCTAGCTTGCCCCACGAACCGCTTGTCTTTTGGGCTTCTAAACCCAGGAGGCAGGCGGTTTTTCTTTTGCCCGAAATGAAGAATCCCTCCAGCGGGGAAGTGCTGGAGGGAGTCGGAATCAGTCGTTCGCTTCCTGCTTATAGCTTTCCGAATTCTGAATGATGCGGTTCGCGAGATCCATCGCTTCATTCATCTTGTCGTTCGGCGTGAAGCTGCGGTCAAGTGACTCGATCAGTTTCTCGGATTCTTTCCGGGTCTGTACCACCGATTCCTCGCGGGAGACTTCAGAGCGTTTCGCGAGTTTCTCCGCTTCCCGGAGCGCCGCGACCCGGATAAAACCGGCGAGCGATACACCGCTTTTTTCAGCCGCGTCCCGCAGCAGATGCTGCTCTCCGGAACTGAGGCATATATTGAATTCACCAGAAGCATTAGCAGACATAGATTTCTCCAATATGAGGTGTTGCGCCGGAGAGGAAATCAGTTTTTTATCTTTATTTCGTCTGTTCTTAGTGCGCGTTATTCATTTTACGGCTAAGCGGTGCTTTTTTCCCTACTTTGTTGAAATTATTTCTGCCAGCATTCATGGGAAATGAAATCGATTTTGAGAATCAGATACATCGATTGTTTTTACTGACCTTTTGCCGGCAGACTGATGGAGTGCCGGGTGTCCGTGTCGGTTTCACTGCCAACTGAAACTCACTTTCTCACGTACACCGAATTGAAAACCAGACTCGCGAGGCCCCGGTACTTCCGGGCGGCCTCTTCTGTCGTTTTCAGATCCTCAGATCCGATCGTGAACTGCACATTCACGACCTTGTTATCCACGAGGAAGAGCAGGTAGTCGATATGGAGATAGAGGACCTTTCCGAGCCGCTCGGCCTTCACGGTCGCGTCCGCGAGAAGCGCGGGGTAAGAGTCGAGCATCGTGGCTCTCGCGTTCTCGGTTTTCACGATCTCACCGACCGCGGGAAAGAAAGTTATCCAGAAATCAGGCGACTTCACCACCTCTTTTAGGACCGGCAGTGTCCAGTTTTCCTTTAAGGCGGGATCGGGATTCTCGTCCGCTCCAATCGCGGAAATCAAAACGGTTTTTTCATCCGCTTTCATCCACTGGCTTACGACATGCGGCCGGACGGTTTTCGGTTTCTGCACCCAGGAGAGCGGGAAAGAAATTTCGATATTGAGTCCCTGGGCTTTGGGGTTACCTTTCGTCGAATAGGTTTCCTTATTCCTCGCGAACTCTTCAGACGGATTGTGGGTGAAGGAGACATCGGATAGCGTCCGGAAAATCCGGTCAGTCTGTTCTGTCGGCTGATCAAGCGTGGATTTAAAAAGATCGAGCTGCTTCTCCGCGAGGTCCTCCGTCCGGAATTTCACCTCCGGCATCAGTTTTCCGATCCGTTCGTTCGATTTCGCGAGCACCTTGACTCCAAATTCCCCAAAGCATGCAAAGTGTTCCCTCACCGCGGCTTCGGCCCCCGGGAAACGGTCCCGGAAACGGCGCTGAAAGCGAAGAACATCCGGCGCGAGAGCGGGGTAGGAATGAGCGATTTCAGTGAACGCGGTCTTCTGATACTCCACGTAGCCATAGGCTTCGGCGAGATTCCGGATATCGGCTTCTCCGAGACCGTGAGCGGACGCCGCTCCGCTAAACGATGCGAAGATCAAGGAGGCGAGAAGCAGGGCGGCGGTTTTCATAATGAGGGTCTCAAAGATGCAGCGCGTTACGGAATTATTCATTGATTCTGATCGCATTGAGACTGAAACTCAATGGAGTTCCGGCAGTCTGAAAACCGCGAGGCAAGCTCTATCCGTCCTCAGAGTTTTAGACGCACTTCTTGACGTCCTCCGGACTCCCGTGAGTAGAATTACCGCGAATCCAGATCACTTCAGAGCAGCAAAGATTTCCTATGGCACTTCAGACCGACACCCCGGCACTTCCTCCGCTTATCCGCATCGTGGACGATAACGATACGCTGCGGCAGTCACTTGAATTCATGCTTCAGTGCGAGGGGTATGAAGTCGTGTCGTACGCGAGCGCCATGGAGTTTCTGAAGTCCGACACCCCGAGCCGCCCTGGGTGCCTGATTCTCGATATCCAGATGCCGGAGATGAGCGGGCTTGATCTCTTTGACCGGCTGAATCACCGGGGGTATGAAGTCCCGGTGATCTTCCTCACGGCGCACGGCGACATCGATATGGCGGTGGGCGCGATGCGGGACGGAGCGTGTGACTTCCAGACGAAACCGATCAACGTCGAGAAGTTCCTCCCGGCGGTCGCGCGGGCGCTGGAAAATGACCGCCTGCGGCGCGAAGGCATCAGCCGCGATATCCGGGAAGAGGTGAAGCTCTTCCAGAGTCTTTCAGAACGAGAGGAAAAAATCTGCCGCCTCACGATCCAGGGCTTTGTGAGCCGCGCGATCGGGGAGCGGCTTGAGATCTCACACCGCACGGTGGAGCACTACCGGGGATCAGCGCTTAAGAAACTCGGCCTCCATTCATCCGCCGACCTCGCGCAGTTTTTCGCTCGGGTCGACGCGTTCCTCGCCGCGAACCCTGAGCGATAGAGCGAGTTTTATACGCCTTTCGGCATAGTCTTTCTGACTATTTTCTGATTTCGATGGGGGTCACCTAGGTAGACCCCCGAAACACAATTTCTCCTGAGAAGAGGGGATTCGGCTGACCGGATGTCCTCAAAAGACCAAGAACTCACTCATGGAGAGATATGTATGCTGACTCGGAGAAATTGGCTGAAAGCCGGTGTCGCGGCAGCGGCCGCAGGAACCGCGAGTGTCGCGCAGGCTGCGACTGGAAAAGCTGCCCCGTCCCAGAAGTCAAACATCAATAAGACGCTGCCGTCCGAAACCTTTGACTGCGTCATTCTCGGCGCGGGCACCGGAAGCCTTGTCACCGCGATCGAGGCCTTTGACCGCGGACTGAAGCCTGTGGTGCTAGAAAAAATGTCCTGGGCCGCCGGGATTCCATTTTCGCGTCCGGCGGTATCGCCGCCTGGGGCACCGACCTCCAGAAGGCTCAGGGGTTCAACGAAACGAAAGAAGCGTTCCGCGCTGACATGATGAAAGTGTCGCAGAACCGTGCGGACCCCGCTCTCGTCGATACCTATGTTGAGAACATCGGACCCGATATCGAGTGGCTGCAGAAGAAGATCGGCGTGAAGTTCGAGAAGATCCGCACCCTCCCGTGGCCGCTTCTTCACCGCATGATTCCGGTGGATGGCCAGGGGTTGACCGGCGGCAGCCGCCTGATCCGGTATCTGCTCGCCGCGTGCGACGCCCGTAAGATCCCGGTCCGCTTCAATACGAAGGGTCTGAAACTCATCACTGATAACCAGTATCGGATCGTGGGCGTTGAGTGCCTGACGGACGACGGTCTCAAGAACTACATGGCGCGTGACGGTGTCGTGATCGGCACCGGCGGCTTCTCCGCGAACCGCGCGATGCTCTGCCGCTATATGGGCGGTCCGCTTTCCCGCCTCGTGCTGCGCGGTTCTCAGTATGTCACGGGTGAAAACGTCTCGATGACGGAGCCGCTCGGCGCGATGCTCGTTCATATGGATCAGTTCCACTGCGGCCCGATCGTTGAGAACACCCACGCGAATCCGAACTTCGTGATTGATGCCGGCACGGGGCTTGATGTGAACTGCCAGGGCCAGCGCTTCATGGATGAAGTGTTCACGTACACGCAGAAGTCGATGGCGACTGCCACAAAGACGGCGGAAAACAAGGCTTATCACATCATCGACGCGAACTGGCCGCGCTCCGAAATGGCGGCGAAGAAGTTCCTCGGAATGAACAGCGAAGTGATCATTGCGAACACCCCGGAAGAACTCGCGCGGAAGATGGGCCTGAAGCCTGAAGTCTTCACGAAGCTTTTCGCCGAATACAACAAGGCGCTCGCGGACGGGAAGCTGAAGGACATGAATCCGCCGTGCTCCCTCAAGGATCCGAAGCCCCTTAATAAGCCCCCGTACTACGCGTTCCCGTTCCAGGGCGGCATTACGGCCACGTTCGGCGGCCCGAAGATCAACTCGAAGGCTCAGATTGTGAGTAACGAAGGCGTCCCATTCAAGGGGCTCTACGCGGTCGGAAACGCCGCGGGCGGTCTCTTCTTCGGAAACTATATCGGCGGCTCGCAGCTTGGTGCTGCCACTGTGTTCGGCCGTATTGCCGCGGCTGATATGGCTTCAAAGCATAAGAACGCTTAACCGAAGGGGAGATACCGATATGAAAAACTTAATCGTTATGACGCTCGCCATGCTGATCGCGGGCACCGCCGCGGCTGCCGGAACGACTGACCACTTCCTCGCGGATCGCCACGTCGAGCGCGGCGTGAAGTGTGAGTCCTGCCACGTGAATGGCGACACCTCGAAACCGGTCCGCAAGGCGCAGTGCCTCGCGTGCCACAAGTCTTACGAGGAACTCGCGAAGAAGACCGCGAACGTTCACCCGAACCCGCACTTCAACCACTACGGGGAGCGCGACTGCACGACGTGCCACAAGGGTCACCAGCAGAGCACGCTTTCCTGCAGCCAGTGCCACAAGTTCAATCTGAAGACGCCGTAAGGCGGGAAGCAATACTTCCAATCTTCCTTTGACTTCTCCTCATTCTTGAGGTTCACCGGAAATCCTCCCCTTTCTCTCTCCGAGGGTGATGGATTTCCGGTTTTTTTCTTATCTATATAGAGAAGAGAAGCAGAATGGCCGAAGAGTGGAGGGAAGAAAACGAAAGAATCAGGAAATCGGGTGCGACGGAGCCGGAATCGTCACGGTGACAGCCAGCCCCCCGGCTTCTCTCGGGTTAAACGCGATCGAGCCCGAATGGTTCTGGATGATGGTGCGGACGATGGCGAGCCCAAGCCCAAGGCCCTCAGGCTTCGTGCTCTTCGTCGCGTACCCGAGACTCTCGAGCCGCTCTTTTGTGAGGACGTCACCGGTGTTCTCAATTGTGAGGCGGATCGATTCCCCGTCCGCCGTTTCAAAGCGGTCAAGCACCACAGAGCCCGCGCGTCCGATCCTCCCTTCCGGTCCGCGGCTTCGAGCGCGTTCTTGATGAGGTTTACGACCGCGACTTCAATTTCAAGGCGGTCCCCCTCAATCAGGCACCCAGGGCGGATATCAGAGTGAATCGGGGTCCGGTAGCGGCTGGAGTCCTCGAGATTCGCGACAGAGCGATTTACGAGCTCTGTGAGATCAATCACGGTCCGGGTGTCCGAACCGCTCGACCGCTTCGCGTAGTCCCGGACTTTGGTCACAATCTCGTCCGCCTTCAAGGCTTCGCTTCGGATCGTGGTGAGACCTTTCTGCATCATGGCTTCAGAATTCGGCCGATGCATGTCACTGAGTCTTAAGAGGCTCTGCACATAATTCACGATCGTTGCGAGCGGCTGCCGGAGCTCATGAACGACCATGGAGCTCATCTGCCCGATCATGCCGTTTTTCTGCAGCGCCGCGAGATGCTCGTTCGCCCGGCGCGTCCTTTCCTCAAGTTCCTTCTGTTTCGCGTACGCCTTCGTGAGTTCCCGGGTTCTCCGTTCGACCAGCCGGTCACTCCGGACGGAATGAAGAAGGAGCCCGATCACCGCGGCGATAAAGAGCGTGAGAAACGGCCAGTATTCGGAAAGGAACCGTCTCAGCGTCCAATGCCGCAGATATTCATACGGCCCGATTTTGAGTTCCTTGAAGAGGGTGTCGACTGGCGTGAAGTCCGTCGCCATCCCCCAGTGGAGGTTCCCCGGGATCGGTTTCATCGAGAGGAGGGTGGATGCGGCAAGCCGCGCGACATCCGGGGTCGCGTGAGGCGTGATCGTCACAGTCCAGTTCGGGTAAAGCGCCGTGCTGCGAACGCAGCGGAAGTCTTTGGTTTCCGGTTTCGCTCCGACAACCGCGAGATCCGAAATGTCCTTGCCTTCGGCCGCCATATCTTCAAGGAAACAGGTGCGGAGCACACCGACATCCGCCTCTCCCTTCCGGAGCGCCGTGACGACTGACGGCATATCGTTCAGTTTCACGATCTGATCGGAAAAGAACCGGTCCGGGTTGATGCCCTCCCGCAGCAGCTCCCCCATCGCGACCTGGTACCCTGTGAAGGCTTTCGGGCCGCTCGTCACGAGCCTTAGGCCTTTGAGATCTTTGAGGCTCTGGTACGTCCGGTTCCCTTTTCGAACCACAAAGACCGATCCTTCCGCGTGATTCGGGTCCGGAAAGCGATCCGAAACGAGTGACCCAATATCGCGGCTTCCGACATCCGCCGCACGCCGGTACGTGCCGGCCGAACTCAGCACCAGATCCGTTTTCTTCGGGTTGATCCGTTCGCCAGAAAACACCTCAGCATAGAAGTGATCCCGCCCAAACGCTTTTTGAAACGCCCGGACGGTCGGCATGATGATCGCGTCATTCTGGTTTGGCTGCGAGAAGTGCGAGACCTGCATCCGGACCATGTCCGGGGCGTCTTTCCGAGCCGCGGTTTCGGGCGTCAATACCCGCCCGATCGGGTACGGCTCATCAATTTCCGTAGCTCCCGCGGCCGGCGTGAGAAGCGGGAGAGCGACGAGCCCCGCGATCTGGATGAGACTCACAGGTTTCAGACGGTACCTCGCGCGGCGCATGGGAATAAACGGATAAAGGTTCACGGTGATGTCTCTAAGTATAGGGAAGGGGACTCGCGGCAGAAAATAAAAAAACACGCTCTTCACCAGGAATCTGAGGAAGAGCGTGAAAACGTCGTACGTTCAAACGAAGACCAAAGAGAGAATCGCCGCTCCCGGATCGGGAGGATCCAGGAGCGGGTACTGCAATTAAGCTCAGGCGTTCTTCGCCTTTGCCTGGTTCTGGGTGCGGAGCATGTTAAGCGACGACCCATAACGGAACCACTCGATCTGGCGATCGGTGTAGGTGTGGTTCACCTGGACGCGGTCCTGAGACCCATCCGCGTGACTGAGGATCACGGTGAGGGGCTTCCCGGGCTTGAAGTCCTTCATCCCAACCACCGAGATGCGGTCCTTCTCCTGCACCTTGTTCCAGTCATCCGGATTCGCGAAGGTGAGGGCGAGGATCCCCTGCTTCTTGAGGTTCGTCTCGTGAATTCGGGCGAAGCTCCGGGCGATGATCACCTGGACATTGAGGTAGCGAGGCTGCATGGCAGCCTGTTCGCGGGACGACCCTTCACCGTAGTTTTCGTCCGCCACGACGCAGGAGAACTGGTTCGCGGCCTTATAGCTCTTCGCGACCGAGCTCACCTTGTCGTACGTTCCGGTCTTCTGATTGAAGACGTGGTCGAGTTTCCCGGGCTGGAAGGCGTTATCGGCGACAGAAAGCGTGTTATCCGAAATCCGGGAGATGTTCCCGACGTAGTGAATCCATTTGCCGGCTGGCGAAATGTGGTCCGTCGTGCACTTACCCTTCACTTTGATGAGAAGCGGGAGCCCCTGGATATCCTTCCCGTTCCAGGCGGGGAATGGGTCGAGGAGCCGCAGACGGTCGTAGCTCGGGTCGATCTTGATCACCTTTGTCTTAAAGGTCGCCGTGTGGCAGCCCGTGCCGGCACGGGCAAAGCCCTTCGGCGGAAGCTCATTTCCGTGCGGGACTTCGAGCTTCACCGCCTTTCCGTCCTTCCCCGTCACGGTATCCGTCATCGGGTTGAAGGAAAGACGGCCGCCGAGCGCGTAAGCGACCGCGATATCAGGCGACACGAGGAACGCTTCAGTGAGCGGATTCCCGTCGTTACGCTTCCGGAAGTTGCGGTTGAAGCCGTGAACAATCGTGTTCTTACGCTTCGGGTTATTTTTGCGGTTCCACATGCCGACGCACGGGCCGCAGGCGTTCGCGAGCACCGTGACACCGAGCTTCTGGAAGACCTGCGTGAGACCGTCGCGGTCCATCGTGGCCTTCACGAGGTTGGAGCCAGGAGAGAGGAACATCGGGCACTTCACAGAAATCCCGTGATCGAGCGCCTGCTGCGCGATGGAGGCGGCGCGTGAAATGTCTTCATAAGACGAATTCGTGCAGGAACCGATCAGCACTGCTTCAATCTTGTCGGAGAGCCCCTTCTTCTTCACGTTCTCCTTCATTTCGGAGAGGTTCATGTCAGCGTCCGGTGAAAACGGCCCGGATACCTGGGGTTCAAGGGTCGAGAGGTCGATCGTGATCACCTGGTCATAGAATTTCGAGGGGTTCTCGTAGACCGCCTTATCGGCTCTGAGGTCGCCCGCGATCTTATTTGCCATCAGGACGATCTCTTCGCGGCCCGTCTTCCGGAGGTAATCCATCATGTGGGAGTCATAGGGAAAAACCGAGCTCGTCGCGCCGAGTTCTGCGCCCATGTTCGCGATCGTCGCTTTGCCGGTCGCGGAAAGAGTGTCGGTGCCCGGACCGAAGTATTCAATAATGGCGTTCGTGCCGCCTTTGACGGAGAGAATTCCGAGGAGCTTCAGGATGACGTCCTTCGGCGTGGACCACCCCTTCAGTTCCCCGGTGAGCTTCACGCCGATCACCTTCGGCACGGGGAGCTCCCATTCCACACCCGACATGCAGTCCACGGCGTCCGCGCCGCCGATACCGATCGCGATGCCGCCAAGCCCCGAGCCATTCGGCGTGTGGGAGTCGCACCCGACGATGAGGCAGCCCGGATACGCGTAGTTCTCCAGCGTTTCCTGATGAATAATGCCCGCGCCCGGTTCCCAGAAGTCGATACCGAGCTTATCACTCACGTCGCTCAGGAACTTGTAGGTCACGCGGTTATCGTAGTTTGAGACCTTCAGATCCTTGATCGCGCCCTCGCTCGCGAGCGTCAGGTGATCGCAGTGGATGGAGGAGGGGAGCTGCACCTTCGGGAACTCCGCGACGAGGAACTGCTGCATCGCGGACTGCGCGGTGAGGTCTTCCATCACGAGCTGATCCGGACGGAAATTCGCGAATTCGTGTCCGCGCTTGAAGTCCCTCGCATCCTCGATGTGATAGAGATGCGTGTAGAGGATCTTTTCAGAAAGCGTGAGCGGACGGTTGAACCCCTTCCGCACAGCGGCGAGCCGCGTCGGGAAATTCTTATAGAACGCGCGGATGTGCTCGATATTCCTGATCGGGTGCTGGACGTTGATGTCCTTCGTCGCTGCGGAAGCGACCGCGGACGCTGCGCCATTCACACTCACCGCGGCGGCGGTAAGACCTGAGGCTTTTAAGAGGCTGCGGCGTGAAACCGAAACGGGCATGGTCAAAATCTCCTTTTTTGGTTGTATGCGTACTGAGAGACCGCCGCGTTTTTCTTTGCGGCTCTCTATGTCTCTCGACGTAGTAAGTTTGGATTAGATCTTTGCCTAGGTAGCCCGGTCACATGTCAAAAAAATGACACTTGGGTGACACATAAATCCGAAGAACAGGCCCGTTTCTGCCCCTCGGAAAAAGGAAAAGCCCGCGGAATCAGCGGGCTTCGGAGATTATTTGTCAGCGGAAACTAACCGGATAGAACTGAGGATCTGGTCTCTCAGCATCTGGTACTTGTTACCCGCCCGCTTCGCTGCCTCGGGATCGCGTGACGCCACATAAAATTCCACATCCACGTACTGCGATCCATCCTGATAGATCGCTGAAGTGGTGTGCGTGTAGAAAGGCGTATTGTCTCTCGCAAATTTTCCGTCCCACTCGAGAAGGATCACCGGTGTCCGATCGAAGATCACGACCTTCGAAGGGCCCTTCTTAACGAGCTCGCTTTCAAGCGGTCCGAACCGCTTCCCGATTTCCGGCGTCCCTTCGATGGCCTTCAGGTTCCGGTAAATAAAATCGGCAGGGTTGTACTCATCGTCGACAGGCCGCCTCGCGCCGATCGAGACGACGACGTCCTCATCATTCTTCGTCCAGTAGCCAAGATGCCCCGGAAAACTCGTCGGCGTTTCTTCCCAGGAATCCGGGATCAGGATTCGGAATTTTTTCTCACCCGCGGTATTCCGAAGCGGATATTTGATTTCGTGCGCTGTCCGATGGAACGCGAACTCTTCTTCCGGGTAGGCCGAGAAGGCGGCATCCGATAGTGTCCGGCGGACCCGGTTTTCCTTCTCAGTCGGACTCTTGGACACCAGGCTGTAGTGCAGCACCACGGCTTTGGCCTGGATCGCGTCCCGGAATCGGAGATTCTTGTCCGACGCTCCGAGCGTTCCCGCGGTGAGCTTCGCGATATCCGCCCGACTGAGACCGAAGTGTCCCAGATGCGTGATCAGCGCGTTTTCCGCGTCCGGATAGATGAGATTCCAGGTGAGACGCGAGGTATCAACCACGCCCAGCACCCCAACGTCGTTCCCGAATTGCTTCTCCGCCGCCGCGAGCACCTGCTGCCGCTGATAGACATAGGCATACGCTTCTGTCAGATTCATCAGGTCGTTCTGGGTCATGCCGTGAGCCGACACCCCTTGGCTCATAAGAGCCGTAACAGCGGAGCAGAGAGCCAATGCGATTTTCTTCATAGCAAGATAAGAGGGGATCAGGAAACACAGTTCCGGGCCCACTTCAGTTTGAGTTATGAAAACATCATACTGCTATCAACGTTAAACAGCGCTATAGATCGCCAGAAACCCGAGATCCTGGCGAGTTCCAGACGATTCCCATAACGGTCTTTTTGATCAACCGTAATGCCGTATTCTTTCTCTTTGGAAGGGCTGACCGCAGGGATACTTGATTTCGATATATCGATTTCAAGATGATTTTTTCATGGCTTCAGTCGCTACTTGATTTCGGTATATCGAAATCAAGATGAAATTTTCATCGAAATGGAGGAAAAACAGAGGCCGGAAACCTCAAAATGGACTTTTTAAGTCCCAAAGTCGGTACCGGCAGCCTCGAAATTACCGAAAAACGCCGCTCGGAACTGTCTCTTGATTTCAGTATGAGAGAATCAAGAGCGATCTCTCCGCGTCAGGGTAGGGGAGACCACAGAAAAGCACCGTAATTTCCGGAATCGGACGCTTAAAACTTGCCTGATTTTCTCACGACTGCCTAACAAATAAGCAAAAAATGCCGAAAAACCCGGTGAAATACCTTTTACGGTCTCAAACTTGATTTCCGTATAAGAAAATCAAAAAGAGGAGTTAAGAAGCGATTCTGACCTCAAAAAAGACCTACAAAAAGTCACTTCAAGAGTCAAAAGAGGGAGAAAAAGTACGCTGAGAGTTCCGCTTCAGCGTTTCCGACGTTCGAGCCCCGCAGCCCGCCCCAGTGTCGGGTTCAGAACGGGCCGTTTTGCCTTCCACCGCCCTGAGATGCACAGCTTCCAGCGACTCTCTTCCCTGGTAAAAACCGCCCCAAAAGTCTCCGTTTTCCTCGGAAAATACCATTTTTCCCATAAAACTTGATATCGGTATATGAAAATCAAGTGAGGTATTCAAAAGGGAGACGGGTGACGAGGCAGGCGCTTTCAAGGCAAAAATAAACGGACCCGCGCAGGAGAGAGAGAGCTCGCGGGTCCGTCGGAGAGCAACCAAAGGAGAGAAAAGCCCGCTGCTCATCCGGTGGAGAGAGTCCGGATCTGGCAGCGGTAAATGTAAAAACACCTAGTTCTGGGAGCGGCGCACCTATCAAGCCGCTGTTGCTTCCCGGAACAGAGTTAAGGATACGAATCCGAGTACGTAAGTAGTTGAACTTAGATTAAACATTAGTTCAGTTATAGATAAAGAGGGTGTGTAATTTTTTGTGGGCGGCGGTGAGTGTCAAATGATCTTTCGCCGAAATTGTTCGTAAAAAAATAGGTTGCAG